>OLXK01002370.1_pt1 | contig 10609 bp, 10 predicted proteins | sample 1674321 | NCBI WGS metagenome assembly OLXK01 (sample SAMEA103958162, study PRJEB25191) | human gut metagenome | reverse complement strand
ACGCAAAAATCCCTCGCTGCCGGTCACATCATGAGTTTTCAGATACACCCTAGCAAAAACCGGCAGAAAGCACTTGCGGCTTTCTGCCGGTTGACGTGAACCCTGCCTTGCACACACAGCTCACAGCTCATACATACGGATGATCGTTTCCGCGATCTCGCGTTTTTTGACGCAGCGGTCCATTGCGGCCTTTTCGATCCAGCGGTGCGCGTCCTGCTCCGTCATGCCGAGCTGACGCATGAGCAGGCCCTTTGCCTTCTGGATGCGCTTGAGATCCTGCAGCTGTGAGCGCAGCTGGTCGGTCTGGGCCTGCATGGTCTGCATACTTTTTTTCAGCAGCAGCAGATTGCGCAGCGTCTGGGTCAGAACCGCCTGCTCCATCGGCCACGTCATGACGCACACGCCATGCTTCTGCAGTGTGCGCCAGGCCGCGCCGTATGCCTCCTGCCGCACCAGCAGCAGGAAGACGGCCTCCGCCGTTTCCGCCAGCTCGGCGCAGCGGTGCAGTGCCTGCGCATCCGGCGCGTCGGACTGCAGGACGATCAGCATCGGGCGCAAACGTTCCAATGCGGCGCCTGCCTCGTCCAGCCCGGATATCGTCTGAAGCTGCACGTCCGGCTGCGCGGCTGTGAACGCTGACAGGGCCGCCGGCTCCGCCGCTGTGCCGCGCACCAGGAGGATCGTATTTTTTGCCTGCTCCACGTTCTCAGCCCCCTTCTGCTGCATATGATATTCTATTCTATGCAGCCGCCCTGTTTCTGTCAATCCATTTCTCTGGCTGAACGCTGCAATAAGAAAAACAGATACCGGTTTTTCCGCATGGGGCTTGACATTTGCCCGCTGCGCGCGTATAATTCGCTCAAACAAACGGCTCGGAGGATTTCTTCCGGCTCACATGGAAACGGTAAACGGCAAAGGCGTCGTACAGCTTCGGTTCTGTGCGTGCCTTTGCCGCTTTTTTGAGAAAAGTGAGGGATTTTTTATGCAGACGGTATCGGATTTCTTTGGTTGTCATGTGTTCGGCGAATCGGTCATGAAGCAGAAGCTGCCGAAGGACGTATTTAAGGACGTCTACGCGGCTATCCACGAGGGCAAGCGGCTCGATCTGGCCGCAGCCAACGTTGTGGCCAATTCCATGAAGGACTGGGCCATTGAACTCGGCGCGACGCATTTTACCCACTGGTTCCAACCCATGACCGGCATCACGGCGGAGAAGCACGACTCGTTCATCTCGCCCACCGCAGGCGGCGGCGTTATCATGGAGTTTTCCGGCAAGGAGCTGATTCAGGGCGAGCCGGACGCGTCCAGCTTCCCCTCCGGCGGTCTGCGCGCCACGTTTGAGGCCAGAGGCTACACCGCATGGGACCCGACGTCCTTCGCGTTCATCAAGGATCATGTGCTCTATATCCCGACCGCGTTCTGTTCCTACGGCGGCGAGGCGCTCGACAAGAAAACCCCGCTGCTGCGCTCCATGCAGGCCATCAACAAGCAGGGCCTGCGCATTCTGAAGCTCTTCGGCCACACCTCCGTCAGGGCTGTGCGCACGACGGTCGGCCCGGAGCAGGAATATTTCCTCATCGACGAGGCGCTTTACAATAAGCGCAAGGACCTGCTCTACACGGGCCGCACGCTCTTCGGCGCGAAGCCGCCGAAGGGGCAGGAGCTGGACGACCATTATTTCGGCACCATCAAGCCGCGCGTGGCCGCATTCATGCAGGATCTGGACAAGGAACTCTGGGAGCTCGGCGTTCTGGCCAAGACCGAGCACAATGAGGTCGCCCCCGCGCAGCATGAGCTTGCGCCGGTTTTCACGACTACCAATATTTCCGCCGACCACAACCAGCTGACCATGGAGTTGCTGCAGAAGATCGCCCGCAAGCACGGCATGGTCTGTCTGCTGCACGAAAAGCCCTTTGCGGGCGTCAACGGCTCCGGCAAGCACAACAACTGGTCGATCTCGACCGACACAGGCGTCAACCTGCTCGAACCCGGCGAAACGCCGAGTGAGAACGCGCAGTTCCTGCTGTTCCTGTGCGCCGTTATTCAGGCCGTTGACGATTATCAGGACCTGCTGCGCATTTCCGTGGCCTCTGCGGGCAACGACCACCGGCTGGGCGCGAACGAAGCGCCGCCCGCCGTCGTGTCCATGTTCCTCGGCACGGAGCTGACGGAGATTCTGGACGCGATCGAATCCGACACGGCCTATGACGCGAAGGAGAAGGAGCTTCTGAAGATCGGCGTCCACGTCCTGCCGAAATTCCCGAAGGACACGACCGACCGCAACCGCACCTCGCCATTTGCCTTTACCGGCAACAAGTTTGAGTTCCGTATGCTCGGCTCCGCCGCGTCCATTTCCGACGCGAACGTCGTTCTGAACACCGCTGTTGCAGAGTCTCTGCGGCAGTACGCCGACAAGCTTGAGGGCGCGGAGGACTTCGAAACTGCCCTGCACGATCTCATCCGCGACACCATCCGCGCGCACAAGCGCATCATCTTCAACGGCAACGGCTACGATGCAAGCTGGCTGGAGGAGGCCGAGAAGCGCGGCCTGCTGAATCTCAAGACCACGCCCGCCTGCGCGCCGTATCTGATGAAGGAAAAGAATGTGCGACTGTTTGCAGACCATAAGATCTACAGCGAGACGGAGCTGCACGCGAGATATGAAATTCTGCTGGAAAACTACAGCAAGGTGCTGCGCATTGAGGCGCTGACCATGCTCGACATGGTGCAGACCGACATCCTGCCCGCCGTTTCGGACTACACGGCAAAGCTCGTCCGGACGGCAGCGGAGAAAAAGAGCCTGCTCGGCGACGCGGCAGGCGGCTATGAATATAAGACGGCCGCACGTCTGTCGGCACTGACCGAGACGGCCAGCGAGGACGCCGCGAAGCTCTCCGACGCGCTCCTGCAGGCAGGCGAGCTGCCCAGCGCACAGGAGGCTGCCGATTTCTATCAGGCAGAGGTCTTCAAGGACATGGCTGAGCTGCGCCTGGCTGTGGACGAAATGGAGACGCTTACCTCCCGCGCCTGCTGGCCGTACCCGACCTACGGTGAGCTGCTGTTCAGCGTCCGCTGAACGCCTCCGTGCGATCCGCGCACATCTAAAACCTATGCCCGTTTCATGATTCCTCTTTTCATTTGTGTTGACGGCGGCCCGCAGGATTTCCTGCGGGCCGCCGCCTGTTCCGGAAAAGTTCCTATTTTCCGGGAAGCACCGGCGCGGCAGTCTTCAGCTGATGATGCGCCCCAGCGGCTGCGCCTTTATATGCACGAAGGCCGGAACCCGATGGTTCCGGCCTTTTGATGCGCCTGTATCGTCTTCAATGAACTCAGGATTCCGTTTCCGGTTCTACATACTTGGGGTTGTAATTGATGAGAATGCCGATGTCCTGCAGCTGCTTGACCTCGTCGGCGTTCACAGGATTGTCCCAGAGGTTCATCCGCACAAGCATGATGCACGATTCCAGCTTCGAGATCGATTTGATCCGGTTATAATCAGCGTCAATGAAGTTGACGGCGAGGTTCCCCTCCAATCCGGCCAGACTTTCGATCTGGTTGTGGCTGATGTCTACGTGCCAGAGCGGCGTATCCGCGTCGAACTGCGGAAGCTCCGTGATCTGGTTGCTGCTCACATTGAGGTCGACCAGCTGCTTGAAGCCGGACACGACGGAGATATCGGAAATGCTGTTGCCGCTGAGATCGAGCGTTTCGAGCGCCGTGCAGCCGGCCAGCGCGGAAATGTCCGTGATCTGGTTGCCGGGCAGAACGAGCGTTTTGAGCTTCGTATGATCGGCAAGGCCCGCAATACGCGTGATCGCGCACTGCCCGGCGTAGAGCGTTTCCAGCTCCGTGCAGTTTTTGAGATTGTTGAGTGAGGTGACGGGGTTGTTGGTCAGATTCAGCTCCCTGAGCGCCAGCAGCCCGGAAAGCGCCGTCAGATCGGAGACGGTGTTGTTGGACAGATCGAGCGTTTCCAGCTTTTGCAGGCTGATGAGCGCGTCGATCTCCGCCACGGCGCAGCCGGACAGATTCAGGCTCGTCAGCTCCGGCAGCGTCACAATGGTGTTCATCGCCGCAGTCGAGAGCGTGCAGCCGGACAGATCGAGCGTCCGCAGCGTCGGCAGCTGGGACAGCACGGACAGATCCAATCCCGTTCCGTGGTGCAGTGACAAGGAGTGCAGGCCGGTGAAATAGGGGAGATCCTCCAGCGAGGCGACCGTGTCGGGAAGGTCCAGCGCCTCAACGGCCCAGAGTTCGTCGGACATAATGGCGCTGCCCGCCGTCTTGCCCAGCAGCTCACGCACATAGGCATCCATCCCGGCGTCGGCAAGCTTCACTTCCTCGACGACGTTGCCGACGGTATAGCCCGCGTAGGCCGCGTCGCTTACAAGGCCGTTTTCCGCCACGCTCAGCGCGACGATCTTGCTTTCACCGGCTTCCAGAGAAATGGGGCCGGTATAGACATCCTGCTCCGAGGCTGGGAAATCGCTGTTGCACACGGCGTAGACCGTGCCCGACGAGCCGGTGACGGTCACGTCGATGTATTCGGAGTAATTGCCGCTTTCCGGCTCGATGACGGGCGCGGCGGGGCGCAGCGCGTCGATCTGTGTGCGGACGGCGTCGTTTGTAATGCGGCTGAGCATTGTCTCCGCGTCAAGCAGCTTGTCCTGCTCCACATACGTCCCGGACAGCGCGACATAGAGGGAAACAGAATCCGGGATCTGTGTAATGGCGCTGACAAGGGTGTATTCGGCCTTTGTGTAGTTGCCGCTCTGTTTATAGGCGTCGGCCAGCCGGATGGCAAGCTCCGCGTCCTTCGGCGCGAAGCGCATGGCCGCTTTGTAGAACGCGACTGCGCGGGAATAGCGCCCGGCCTCATAGAAATGCTCACCCCAGTAGACGAAGATGCTTTCGGTCACATCGCGGCGTGCGATCAGGAAAAACCAGCACGCGCCGATGACGATGGCAAGGATCAGGATGATCGGGAGAATGATTTTCAAAGTGTGCTTCATATATAAGCTCCAATCCGTATGCAGCAGAAATTTCGAATGTTTTTATACATTATACGTCCCATCGGAATTTGTGTCAAGATTTGCGATTATGTCAATCAGAATACCGCCCATTCACGCGGCATAGACTTGTCCGAAAGGACGGTGCTTGAAATGTCAGTGATCACAAAGGCGGGGCTGCTGGCGCTGGCAGCGGTACTGCTGCTGCCGTCGGCGCAGACAACGCAGGCTGCGCAGCCGGAGCCATTGATCGTAATCGTGCAGAAGCGGCAGGACGCGCAGGAGCGGACGCTCCGCGTCCTGCGGGACGGAAGCGTGGAGGAGGCTGCACTGGATACCTATCTGGCGCAGGTCGTGCTGTCGGAAATGCCCGCCTCGTTCGCGCCGGAGGCACTCAAGGCGCAGGCGGTGGCCGCGCGCACGTTCGCCTGCCGGCAGACGGCAGGCGGCAAGCACGAAAACGCGGACGTGTGCGCGCAGAGCGCCTGCTGCCAGGCGTGCCTGACGGTCGAGGACCTGCGCGTGCGGTATGGAGACGGCTTTGAGGCTGCGTGGGACAAGGCGCTTGCCGCCGTGCGGGAAACGCAGAACGAGGTGCTGACATACGAGGGAGCGCTGATCGACGCGGTCTATTTTTCCTGCTCCGGCGGCTCGACGGAGGACGCGGCTGCTGTCTGGGGAACGGACGTGCCGTATCTGCGGGCGGTCGAAAGCCCCGGCGAGCAGGACGCGGCCAAATATGAAAGCCGGGTCTGTGTGACGGCGGAGACATTTGCCGAGACGCTCCGCGCGCTCGACGCGTCGGCGCAGCTTTCCGGCGACCCCAGCGGCTGGGTGCAGTCCGTCACGCGCACGCCGGGCGGCGGCGTCGATACGCTCACAGCGGGAGACCGGTCATTCTCCGGCGTTCAGCTGCGAAAGGCCTTCGGGCTGAACTCCACGCGCTTTACGCTTCTGTACGAGGACGGCGCGTTCAGCTTCGACGTGCTCGGCTACGGCCACCGCGTCGGCATGAGCCAATACGGCGCAGACGCCATCGCCCGCCTCGGCTTCGACTATCGGACGATCCTGCGCTTTTATTACCGGGGCGCGGAACTCACAACGCTTGATTTTTGACAGAACGCCGGGAGTGGGCTGATGTAGGCATCGGCCCCTACAATCAAGCAGGCAAGTGCATACGAATTCGCCGAGGATTTTTCGATGATTCGGTGCATCCTGCCGGGCAAGTTTGAATTTTAACGAATTTTGCATAAGATTGACAGCCTTGAACTGACAACATTGCCGGTTGGGAAAGTTTATGCTACCCCTTACCCGGATACGGAAAATGCAGTAAAATAAAAGAGCTATTACGACCTGCTCAATTCCGTCCGCATCGAAAAGGCCAAGGAGCTGCTGGCAGACCCCAGCCTCAAGATCGGCGATATCGTCGACCTCGTCGGCTATTCCGACAGCGGTCATTTTTCCCGCACCTTCAAAAAGCTCACCGGCCTCAGCGCCAACGAATACCGCAGCCGGCTGAACTGACCGCAGCGGCCTGCAACTACCTATCCAACAGGCGTCCCGTACAGCATCGGCTGAACCTGTTCGCCGCGCAGCGCGGATTCGACGGTCTGCGGCAGCCTTGTGAAATCCGCGACGAGGGAGCGCGGCTTTTTGAACGCGCTGTCCTGTCCGAAGGGGACAAAATAATATCCGCGTCGGTTCAGGAGCCTACCGAGATTTGCCGCGTTTCCGGCCAGAGCGTCGTTGGTCGACACGGCGACGATCACGGGACGCTCGTTCCGCAAATGTGCCTTTGCCGCCAGCGTGACCGGACCGTCGGCGATGCCTGCGGCCAGCTTTGCAAGCGTGTTGCCGGTGCACGGCATGATGACGAGCGCGTCCAGAAGCTTTTTCGGGCCGAACGGCTCTGCTTCTTTTATTGTATGGACGATCTCGCGTCCGCACAGCGTTTCCAGCCGCTCCCGGAACTGCGCCGCAGGCCCGAAGCGGCTGTCGGTTTCAAAGCTGGCCTGCGACATGATGGGTACCAGCTCATAAAGCTCCTGGTCCAGCGTCTCAAACGCGTCCAGAACGTGGGAAAACGTGCAGAATGAGCCGCACATGGCAAGCCCGAGCGTGCGTTTTTTCATGTTGCTTCCTCCAAATTCAGGTTACGGAATATGGCGCTTCGGATGATGGCGGCGGCAGCCTCCGGCGCGTATTTGCCCGGAAGACCACGCGCGGCGCAATACCCCGGAAGCGCCTGCGCCTCGGCGCAGAACCCGCCGGGCAGGCTGGCAAGCTCCAGCAGCACGCAGTCCCGGCGAATGCATGGCAGCTGCGCCGGGCCGATGATTGGTGCAGGAACGGTGTTGACGATCCCGTCGTACTGCGCGGGCGCGTCTGCCCAGCTTCCGGCCGTGACGCGGCGATAGCCGAGAATGCGCGCAAGCTCCAGAGCCTGCGCTTTCCGCGCCGAGACGGTCACGTCCGCGCCAAGCGCTTTCAGCTTGCGCGCCAGCAGCTTTCCGATGCGCCCAAAGCCGCAGAGCAGGATCCGGCTTCCGGCGAGCGGGCCGGGAAGCCGTTCCAGCAGCAGCGCAAGCGCTGCTTCGGCGGTCAGCTCCGCGTTTTGCAGCAGCAGCGCCTCGTCCTTCGCATAGTCATAAAATGAGATCCCGCGCGCCTGCAGGAGCGCCTCCGCCGGGTCAAGCATCCCGCCGCAGATGAGCGCGCCCGGCTCCGCCGCGTCCAGAATGTCCGCCAGCGGCACACCGCCTCCGGCAGGCATGGGCAAAATCAGAACGTTCGCACCCCGTAAGCAGCCGGATAAGTCCGGCGCGCTGTCCTCCGCATCCGGCACGCGGTACGCGGAAGCCGGGAAGCCCAGCCCGTGCAGCTGCCGCAGCAGACACCGCTGCCGCAGATCGCCGCCGATGACGGCAAATGATCGCTTCAAATGCATCCCTTCTTTCCTGATATCCTATGCAGCACGCAGAAAAAAGGCCCCTGCCTTCGCGGCAGGGGCAAGCGTATGGACACGGCTTTTTCTATCTATAATAAGTATGTCTGGTCAGCCGATGAACCACTGGGTCCAGTACCCGCCGTCTTCGACGTAGCCGACACCGAGCGTTGTATAGTTCGCGGACAGGATGTTCGCGCGGTGGCCCTCGGAGTTCATCCAGGCGGCCACAACGGCTTCCGGCGTCGAATAGCCCATGGCGATGTTTTCACCCGCCGAGCGGTACGACACGCCGAACGAGCGCATCATGTCAAACGGGGAGCCATAGGTCGGGCTGGTGTGGGAGAAGTAGCCCTGATCGTGCATATCCTGCGATTTGACGCGGGCATAGCTGCAGAGCGTCTCGTCCAGCGTCAGGGCCGCAAGGCCGTATTTTGCGCGCTCTGCATTGACGAGCGCAGCGACCTGCTGCTCATAGCTGGATACGGATGCACCGCCGGACGGCTCAGAGGGCTGTTCCGGTTCAGACGGCTCCTCCGGCTCGGAGGGCTGCTCCGGCTCCGACGGAGCGCCGGGCGTCTGATTGCCGCAGCCGATGCCGAAGCGGTCACAGAAGAACTGTTTCCAGCAGTTGGGCGGCCACGACCGGACCGCGCAGCGGTAACCCGCCGCGCCTGCGGGGAGCGCTGCTGAAAAAACAAGGAGCAGCGCAAGGAGTAATGCGGGGATTTTTCTTTTCATGGTAATACCTCCTTCTTCTTCGTTTTACGCCCATTTTCGCAGGAAAACAAGCGGTAAATCCTTCCTCGCGGTTGGAAAAGCGCGCGAAGGGCTTGTGTTTTCAGGACTTTTTTGCTATACTGGATGCATCGCAGAAATGTTTACCAACGAGGTGACAAGCATGGAACAGCACGGTTTTATTCAGGATATGCTCGACGTCAAGGTCCTCATTTTGTTCGTCATGGCCAAGCTCTCCTATCCGGTGACGCTGCAGACGATCTACGAGCTGTGCTATCAGGACGATAAGCTCAGCTACTTCGACGTCAGCGTTGCCGTCCCCCAGATGGTACAGAGCGGCCATCTGCAGCAGCTGCCGGACGATACCTACGTCATCACTGACAAGGGCCGTGAGCATGAGGAGATCACCTGCGACGCCATTGCCTACCCGGTCATGCAGCGCGCGCTGATGGCGGTGCAGCGCTATAATACCCGCATCCAGCGCAAGGGACTGATCGAGACGAAGATCGAGCAGGAGGAAACGGGCGACTATCTCGCGCAGCTGTGCCTGCGCGACGATGCGGGCGTTCTCATGAAGCTGGAGCTTGCCGCGCCGACGCTTTCGCAGGCCCGCACGCTCGTGCGCGCGTATGAAAAACAGGCGGACGCGGTCTATCAGCAGCTTCTGTGCCAGCTGCTCGACGAAAAGGAGAGCGGCCATGCGGAGCTTTAAGGCTGCGCCGGAGGTGCTCAGCGCGTGGATGGACGAGCGGAAGCTGACGGCGGCGGAGCTGTCCCGGCAGACCGGCATCGACGCCGGGATCCTCCGCAAGATCATGACCGGCCGTGAAACGGCCGTCAGCACCCGGAACCTCATGACGCTTGCACGCTACTTCGGCCTGAGTATGCAGGAGCTGATCGATGCATTTTCCGGACAATAACGACAGGAGCGGCCACATCTGCGGCCGCTCCTGTCTGTTCACACAATGTTTACTGCGTCCGACGCGCGTCAAACTTGCAATTTGACGGAATCTGTGGTATACTATGGTCACAGGGAGAGATCCCTGGGAAGTATGGCATCACGAAAGGAGCGGTAACTATGAGATTTCAGTACACCGAAAAGAAGGTAACCCTGCCTGAGAACGTTCACAAGTACGCAGAAAAGAAAGTCATGAAGCTGGAACGTTTCTTCGGCACCGACGCCGACGCTCTTGTCACCTTCAGCGTTGAGAAGAACCGCAACAACGTCGAAATTACGGTTCACGCAGCGAACACCTACTTCCGCGCCAGTGAGAGCACGTCCGATATGTTCGCGTCGATCGACGCGGCCGTGGCGACCATCGAACGCCAGATCCGCAAGAATAAGACCCGTCTGGCCCGGCGCCTGCGTCAGGACGCGTTTGTCCGCACTCCGGACGAAACCTCGTTTGCACCCGAGGAACCCGAAGAGGGCACCTTCGAGCTTGTGAGAACCAAGAAGTTCAACATGAAGCCGATGACCCGCGAGGAGGCCATCCTCCAGATGAACCTGCTGGAGCATACGTTCTTCGCGTTCCGCGACGAGGACAACGACGGCGCGTTTGCAGTCGTGTACAAGAGAACCGACGGCGGCTACGGCCTGATTGAGGACGAGGCTTAAAGTACTGTGAAATACAGATGGACGCCCTCCGGGGCGTCCATTTTGCGTACTCCGGGCATAAGAAAAACAGAAGACGGCCTTCTATGGTACTTATGGCTAAAACGACCAAAAACGCAGGGCGCGTTTTTGTGCAGGATTTAATATAAGTTTTTGTTGACTTTTGCATCAGTTTTTGGTATCATAGCAAAGCGTTCTGAAGGGGGCGCGGCAAATCGGACGGGGTTCAAGAAAAAGCTCGAAGAGATTCGAAAAAAGTTCTTGACAAACGGATGAAGATGTGCTAAACTAAATGAGTTCGCT
>OLXK01002366.1_pt1 | contig 10623 bp, 10 predicted proteins | sample 1674321 | NCBI WGS metagenome assembly OLXK01 (sample SAMEA103958162, study PRJEB25191) | human gut metagenome | reverse complement strand
TCTGTGATCGTCAGAAGCAGTCCACAGTCGGTATCCGAAAGCAGTTTTGTCTTTGCAGGCGCAGTCGGCGTTTCGTCCCCGATCTCAACGCCTGCTTCCAGCTTTTCGCACATCTGGCTCGTCACCGGCTTCTTCGTATGCACGAGATAGGTCTTTGGCACATGCTTTACAGGGGAAAGCAGCCTATGCGCAAGCGCCCCGTCGTTTGTAATCAGCAACAGCCCCTCGGTGTCCTTGTCCAGCCGTCCCACCGGAAAGACCCGGACGCCGCAGTCCGCCACCAGCTCCGCCGCCGTGGGCCGTCCCCGCTCGTCGCTGAGCGTGGTGACATAGCCGCGCGGCTTATTGAGCATTATGTACCGCTTCGGCGCTCTGGACGGCAGCGGACGGCCGTCAATGCAGATGACGTCGGTCTCCGGGTCTGCCTGCGCGCCGAGCTGTGCGACACAGCCGTTGACGGTCACACGGCCTGCGGAGATCATCGTCTCCGCCGCGCGGCGGGACGCAACGCCCGCCTCAGAAATGCACTTTTGCAGCCGCTGCTGCATGGTCATCACCTCAAAATTCAGGATAGTAAGCGGAAAAATACCGGCTGACGCGCGCCCACAGGCGGCCGAGCCGTGCAAACGGCGTGGCCTTCACGCTCGGGTCAAGCGCCGCAGGATCACGGTAGCACAGCGCCACCGTGACGCTTTGTCCCGCCGGCCCCGTAGCCGTAAGTGTCCCCGCCTGCGCCCCCTGCTCCACCGGTGCAAACGCGAAGCGCGGCAGCTCCGCCGTGAGCGTCACTGTGTCCTCCGGATGCAGGAGCAGATAGACCTCCCGCTCCGGTGTTGCCGCGCAGACCTGCACCGTGCCGGAAAGCACCGGAACGGCATACACCGGCGTATCTCCAGCGACGGCACGGTACGCATAGTTTTCAAACGCCCAGTCGAGCAGGCGCGTGTGGTCGTTCCAGTCGTCCGGGTCCGAGAGCGTCACGCACACGAACTGCGTCGCGCCGCGCTGCGCGCAGGACACGAGCGTCCGGCCCGCAGTTTTCGTATATCCGGTCTTGACGCCGACCGCGCCGTCATAACTGCGCAGCAGACGGTTGTGGTTCACGAGCGTCTGCCCGCCCACGGTCGCGCTGCGCGTCGATACGATGGTACAAAATGTGTCGTTCGCCATAGCCGCACAGGTGAGCACCGCCATGTCGCGCGCCGTGGAATAATGTCCCTCGGCATCGAGCCCGCTGGGATTTTGAAAGGCGCTGCCGGTCATGCCGAGCGCACGCGCCTTATCGTTCATCATGTCCGCAAACGCCTGCACAGAGCCCGCCGTGTGGCACGCGAGCGCGACTGCGGCGTCATTGCCGGACACGAGCATCATGCCGTAGAGCAGCTCCTCGACCGTATACGTCTCTCCGGCGCACAGATACATCGACGAGCCCTCGACCGCCGTGTATTCCGGCAGGATCTCGACCGGTTCCTCGAGCGCACAGTGCTCGAGCACGACGAGCGCCGTCAGGATCTTTGTCGTGCTGGCGATGCCGAGGCGTGCGTCCGCATTCTTTTCATAGAGCACCGTTCCGGTCTCGGGATGCACGACGATGGCGGCCTGTGCCGCATTATCCGTCCCGACAGCGTAGGCGCGCGGCGCACACGGAAAGAGCATGGCGAGCGCGCACAGGAGCGCAAATATCGTCCGTTTCAAAACAAGCACCACCCTTTTGAAGTTTCGGGCGGTGCTTATTGTGTGCGCTCCGGGCGCGAATTATGCTTTGTCGGCCTTGCGCTGGTCGATGAACCGGTCGATGCGGTCAATGACCTGCGGCGTCATGTCGATGAGCCGGTCAAACGTGTTCGAGGCGGGCGGCATGACGTTGAGCATACGCACATTGCCGTCCTTCACGATCAGAAAGCCCATCGGCTCGACCTTGACGCCTGCGCCGCTGCCGCAGCCGACGCCGTTTTGGTTCTCCTTCATCGGAAACTCCGACCCGCCGCTGGCAAAGGCGAAGCTGACGCGCGAGAGCGGAATGAGCGTGATGTCGTCCGGCGTCGTGATCGGTTCGCCGACGACGGTGTTCGTGTCCACCATTTCCTTGATCTTGCTCATGGTCGCAGTCATGACTGCGCTGATTTGGTTATCCATTGCTGACCTTCCTTTCCTGCGTGTCCGGCGCGGTCTTTGCACGCGCGGCGCGAGCCTTCTTTGCCTGCAGCTTTTGCTTCAGATATCCGACGCCGAATATCAGCGCGACGGCGACGATCTGCCCGATGTGGATCGTGCAGACGATGCGTGCGTCGATGCGCGGGCGCTCGGCGTCAAAATCCACGCCGGTCTGAATGTCCCGCTCGTCGATGTACAGCGTCCGCTCAGCCAGCGGCGTGAGCGCTCCGAGCGCGGCGTTGACACAGCCGAACGCCAGAGCAGTGTCATACGGGTCTGGCGCACCGGACACAAATACCAGCCGCAGCAGCCGCACGTGCAGCTTCTGCCGCAGACGATCGAGCGCCTGCAAGCCGAGCTCCGCCAGATTGAACAGCATCTGCGCGTCCGGCGGCGCAGACTTTTTCTTCTCTTTTTTCTTCTTCGGTTTTTTGGGTCTCGCCTTCCCGGGCTTTGCATCCGGTGCCTTCGGCAGCAGGTGCAGCCGCGCCGGGCCGATGCGCGCCGCGAGGGAAAATGTCCCCTCGGCGTACGCCGCATCCACGCCGACCGGCAGCAGATTCAGCAGCGTCAGCACCAGCGCAATCGCCAGGATGATCCACAGGGCCGTCAATCGGCATCACTCCCCTGTCGGTTTTTCCTCCGTGTCGGTCAGCTCCATCTGTTCGCCGCGGCCGCGCAGCTCCGAGATGGCCTGCTCAAGCTTTTCCGCGCCCTCATCGGACGACAGATCCGGAAGCACAGGCAGCTCGTCGAGCGACTGCATACCCATGGTGCGCAAAAACAGCGCGCTCGTGCGGTACAGTGACGGGCGGCCGGGTGCATCGAGCTTGCCGCAGGACTCAATGAGCCCGCGCTCGAGCAGTGTCGTGACCGTGTAGGCGCTGTCCACGCCGCGCACCTGATCAACATATGCGCGCGTGACCGGCTGAAAATATGCCACGATCGCCAGCACCTCCAGCGCCGGCTGCGAGAGTTTGGGCGGCTTGCGCTGCTCGAGCGTGCGTCGGATGTAGTCGGCATACTCCGGGGCGGAGCAAAGCTGCAGCAGATCGTTCATCTGCACCAGGCGCATACCGCAGCGGTTTTCCTCATACGCCGCAGCAAGTTCCTTGGCAGCCGAGATGATCGTCTGCGTCTGCTCACCGGTGACGAGCGCGATGCGCGACGCCGGCACGGGATCGCCCGCTGCAAATAAGATGGCCTCAATGACCGAAAGCAATTCATCGTGTTCCATAAAAACTCTCACTCAACAATGGATTCCAGAATATCGTCCGTCGTGCCGCCCGTGAAGCTTGCGACGTATTCACCGTTTTGCTCCGAGAGCATCAGGTGACCGAGGCTGCACAGCTCGAGCACGGACAAAAAGGTCGCCACGATCTCACTGCGGCTCTCACACTGACCGTAGAGCGCATTGAGAGACATGCTCCCCCGCTCACGCAGCTCGTCAATGAGCGTGCGGCACTTATCGCGCACACTGTAGATGATGCGCTTGGGTGCTGCCAGCTGCAGCGTATCCGTCGACGCTGCACCACCGCGCGTAAAAACGGACAGCAGCGCGCGCAGAAGATCGGCCTCCTCGATGCGGTAGCGGTACTCCCCCGCCGCCTTCGGCAGCGGCTCCGGCGGGCGCGACAGATAGTGCAGTCCGGTCTGCGCCGCGGCCTCGAGCATCGGCGTGACGGTCTTGACCGCCGCATACGTATCCTTGCACTTGAGCTGCTCGAGCGAGGCAATGAGTTGCTCAAGCTCCGTGACCTCCTTCTCCTCGGTGAGGAGCATGCGCGTCTTGATATAGAGCAGATACGACGCCATCTGCACAAACTCGCTCGCGATCTCGAGATCGAGCTTTTCCATGGCGTTGAGGTACTCCAGATACTGATCGAGGATGTCCGAGATCTTGATGTCGCGGATCTCGATCTTATTCTTCGACAGCAGCAGCAGGATCAGGCTCAGCGGACCTTCAAAATCCGCCATCTCGCTCTTGTCGTGGATGATGCCCTCGAGAAAATAAGTTGGATCGCCCGGCTTAGCCGAAGATGCCGATAAGTTCATAGCCCCACTCCGCAAATACAAAGAGTTTGTCAAACGCGGCCTCCGTCACCGTGGTGAGCGGCTTGCCGAGCACGCCGCTCGCAACCAGTACGAGCAGCAGGATCATCCCATAGCGCTCATAGCGCATCAGCTTTGCATAGGCCGCGTCGGGCAGCAGCGCAAAGAGCACCTTCGACCCGTCGAGCGGCGAGACCGGGATGATGTTGAAAATGGCCAGTGCCAGACTGATGTACGCCGTCAGCCAGATCATGTCCAGCAGAAACTGTACTGAGTACAGCGCCCGGTACAGCAGGCCGTATAGAAACAGAAACACCAACGCGAGCAGCACATTGGACACCGGACCGGCCAGCGCCGTAAGCGCCATGCCGCGCTTTGGGCTGCGAAACCGCATCATGTTCACCGGCACGGGCTTCGCCCAGCCGAACTTGAATACGACCATCATCAGCAGACCCATCATGTCGATATGTTTGAGCGGGTTGAGCGTGAGACGCCCGGCATCCTTCGCCGTCGGATCGCCGAGGCGATATGCGACCCAGCCGTGCGATACCTCGTGAAACGTGATGCACAGCAGCGCCGGAACGACCGACAGCACGATATTGAGCAGATATGACCAGTCGAGCCCGTTCCAGATCGATTGCAGTGTGTTCACGCACGCACCTCCCATTCCTACAAAGTTGCATTATAGCAAGTCCCCGTCAAAAAAACAAGTGCAGAGCGCGCAATCGCACGCTCTGCACAGCGTTTTTGATTCAGCCGACGGCACGCAGGATCTCCCCGAGCAGCACCTCGCGCCCGGTGCCCTTCTCCGCCGAAAACGGCAGCAGCACCGCGTCATCCGGCAGCAAAAGCGTCGCGCGGATGCGCGCGAGATTCGGCTCGATCTCCGACTTTTTGAGCTTGTCGCACTTGTTGGCCACGACGACCATCGGGCAGCCGGTGGAATGAAACCACGCGGCCATCGTCTCATCATCCGCCGTGGGTTTGTGGCGGGCGTCGACGATCATGACGCCGAGCGTGATGCGCGCAGGGTCAGCGAAGAAATCCTCCATGAGCTTACCCCAGCGGTCGCGCTCCGTTTTGGCGACGCTGGCATAGCCGTAGCCCGGCAGGTCGACAAAGTACGCCCGGCGGTCGATGCAGAAATAATTGACATGGACGGTCTTACCGGGCTGCGAGCCGACACGGGCAAAATTTTTGCGGTTGAGCAGCCGGTTGATGACCGAGGACTTGCCGACGTTCGACTTGCCGGCAAAGACGATGCACGGCAGGTCAGCCGCCAGAAAGCCGGACGGGCTGACGGCGGACTTGAGAAACTCCGCCTTATTCAGGTTCAGGGTCGGCATATGCTCACCTCACTGGCGCAGATTGACGTTCGCGGTATCGGCGTGCGCGTCGGAATGCGCCGCCTTGACGGCCGCGGCAAACCGGCGGCCGAACGCAACGTCGAGGATCTTATCCACATGGTCGGTCGTGACGAACTTGAGCGCGCTGCGCACGGTCGGGTCGATCTCATCCAGATCCTTTTCGTTCTCACGCGGGATGATGACCGTCGTGATGCCGATGCGCATGGCAGCCATCGTCTTTTCCTTCAGGCCGCCGATCGGCAGGATACGGCCGCGCAGCGTGATCTCACCCGTCATGGCAAGATCGCGGCGCACGGGCGTGTTCGTGAGCGCAGAGATGACCGCGATGCAGATCGTGATGCCGGCCGACGGACCGTCCTTCGGCACGGCGCCCTCCGGGAAGTGGATGTGGATATCCTTGTTCTTATAAAACTCCGGGTCGATGCCGAGCAGCTGCGCACGGCTGCGGATATAGGTGACGGCGGCCTGCGCCGACTCCTTCATGACGTTGCCGAGGTTGCCGGTCAGCTCAAGCTTGCCCGTGCCGTCGAGCACGGCGACTTCGACATCGAGCACTTCCCCACCGACGGACGTCCACGCAAGGCCGCGCACAAGGCCGACCTCGTCCTGCGCATAGACACGCTCCGGCTCATAGCGCGCGGGGCCGAGATAATTGGCCACGCTGCCGGCGCGCAGCTGCACGCTCTTGCACTCACCGAGCGCGATGCGCTTGGCCGTCTTGCGGCAGACGGCGGCAAGGTTACGTTCAAGCACACGCACACCGGACTCCCGTGTATAGAGCGTGATGATCTCACGGATGGCATCGTCGCTCACGCGCAGCTGCGCCTGCTTGAGACCGTGCTTTTTGCGCTGCTTGGGCAGCAGATGCTGCTTTGCGATCTGGAGCTTTTCCTCATCGGTATAGCTCGAGAGCTCAATGACCTCCATGCGGTCGAGCAGCGGGCGCGGGATGGTCTCGAGCGTGTTTGCCGTGAGAACGAAAAACACGTCCGACAGGTCGACCGGGATCTCCATGAAGTTATCCCGGAAGTGATCGTTCTGCTCCGCGTCGAGCACCTCGAGCAGCGCCGAGGACGGGTCGCCGCGGTAGTCGCTGCCGAGCTTGTCGATCTCATCGAGCACCATGACGGGGTTCATACTGCCGGCGATGGTCAGACCGTTGATGATGCGGCCGGGCATCGCACCGACGTACGTCTTGCGGTGACCGCGGATTTCGGCTTCATCGTGCACGCCACCACGGCGGCATACGAGGCCGCGGCCAGCCTGCCGGCCAAGCCCTACGAGGTCAAAGAGGTCTACTTTGCGGCGGAAAAGGAAGCCGTCAAGCCGCAGCTCATCAATCCCTACGCATAATACCGCATTCGTTCTTCCCCCCCCCACCATATCAAAAAGCACATCCCTCATCGGAGGGATGTGCTTTTTGCCTCTGCGCGGTTTTTGCCAGACGCATTACAATATAATATATGTATATGTCCGCCCGGACGGGTCACAGCGCCTTGTAGCGCAGCATGATTGCGTCAAGCACCGTGTCGATCAGGCGCGAGATGCGCGCCTCGGTCATATCATACCAGCCGTCCTGCTTGTCGACCGCCTCGATGCCGAGGGAGATGACGTAGAAATACACCATGAACGACTCTACATCCGTGTCGGGGCGGAGGATCTTGTCGTCGATCGCCTTCTGGATGTACTGCGTCTTCATCTTGTGGATGCGGTGCATGATGTCGGTCTGAAAATCGCGCGCGGCGGCAAGCTGCGGCTTGGAGTTGATGCCGGTGAAGAGCTCCTTCTCCGCCAGACGCAGGTGCGACGACAGGTCGAGATCCTTGCGCACCTTGTCGAAAAACGGCATGTCGCTGGCAAAGAGCTCGGTATACGTCTCCAACTTGCCGGTCAGGTGCTTTTTCACGACCGCCTCATAGAGGTTCTGCTTGTTTTCAAAGTAGTAGTAGATCGGAGTGCGCGTTGTGTTCAGCTCGCGGGCAATGTCGTTGAGGTTGGTGTTGTCAAAGCCGTATTCGCAAAAGATCTTCTTTGCGGCATTGAGAACGTCCTCCTCCGAGACTTCCTGCCCCAATGGTTTTCTGCTCATATGAAAAAGGCCTTTCTATCTTTGTGCAAAACAATAATCACGAGTGTTTATTATAGACAACATGATAGCATAAAAGGGCAGATATGTAAATGCCCCGTGCCGAAAACCGGGAAAAATTTTTCTTCTCTGCGCCTGCGGGCGCAAAGGCTACGAGGTTCTTGACAAGCTGTCGGCGGCGCGCCCGTTTGGGCGCGCCGCCGTGTGCTTCAGAGCAGTTTCAGGATCCCGTCGCCGTAGTCGGCGCAGGTCGCGCCGTCCGGCTGTCCGGTGATGACGACCGGGCAGGCGTTGAGCGCCGCCTCAAGCCGGTCGGCCGCAGCCGCGCGGCCGATGTGCCGCAGCAGCATGACCTCCGCACGCAGGATGCTCTGGGGGTTTGCGTAGTCGCCCATGCCGCGCTCGATCATGCGCGGGGCCGAGCCGTGGATGGCCTCGAACATGGCGTGGCGGTCGCCGATGTTGGCGCTGCCCGCCGTGCCGACGCCGCCCTGCAGCTGCGCGGCCTCGTCGGTGATGATATCACCGTAGAGGTTCGGCAGCAGCAGCACCTGAAAGCCATCGCGCACGCGCTCGTTGACGAGGTTCGCCGCCATGATGTCGATATAGTAGTCATCGACGGTGATCTCCGGATAGTCGGCGGCCACCTCGTGGCAGATGGCGGTGAACTTGCCGTCGGTCTTTTTAAGAATGTTCGCCTTCGTGACGACGGTCACGCGCGTTTTGCCGTTGCGCCGGGCGTAGTCAAACGCCGCGCGGGCGATACGGCGCGTGCCGGGGTCGGTCGTGACCTTGAAGTCCACGGCCATGCCGGGCAGCTCCACGCCGCGGCTGCCGAGGGCATATTCGCCCTCCGTGTTCTCGCGGAAGAACGTCCAGTCGATGCCCTCGTCGGGAATGGTCACGGGGCGGACGTTCGCGTAGAGGTCGAGCGCGCGGCGCAACTTCACGTTCGCGCTCTCGAGCCCGCCGCCCATGGGTGTCGTGGTCGGGCCCTTGAGCAGCACGTCGCAGGTCAGGATCTCCGCGAGCACGTCGTCCGGCACGGCCTGATTGCAGGCCATGCGGTTTTCGAGCGTGAGGCCGCGGATGCGCCGCAGCGCGATGCTGCCGCGCGCGATCTCGTCGGCGAGCAGCGCCTCGAGCGCGCGCACCGCCTGCTCCATGATGATGGGACCGATGCCGTCGCCGTCCACGAGGCCGATGGTCACGGTCGCCTTGTTCGTATAATCCACCTGCTCGGCAGTCATGCCCGCGACGCGGGCCTGCTGCTCGGTGAGCAAGGTGCGAAACGCCGCACAGGCGCGGTCGATATCGTTCATAGCGCATGCTCCTTTGTATAGTTGAGCAGTCCGCCGGCGAGCAGGATGGCCTGCTGCCGCTCGGTGAGGCTGCACACGACGGGGTAAGCCTTGCCCGTGGCCGTGTCCGTGAGGGTGAGTGCACCCGCCGCCATACCGGCGCGGATGTTGTCGATGCGCAGGTGTGCGCCCTGCGCCAGCGCGTCATAGTCGGCGGGGTCGGCAAACGTCAGCGGCAGGATGCCGGCGTTGATGAGGTTGGCCACATGGATGCGCGCGAAGCTCTTGGCCACGACGCAGCGAATGCCCAGATACATCGGCACGAGCGCCGCGTGCTCACGCGACGAGCCCTGCCCGTAGTTGCTGCCGCCGACGATGATGCCGTCTCCGGCGGCCTTGGCGCGCGCCGGGAAGGTCGGATCGCAGACTGTGAAGCAAAATTCCGACAGCTTCGGGATGTTCGAGCGGTACGGCAGGATCTTCGAGCCCGCAGGCATGATGTGGTCGGTCGTGATGTTGTCGCCCACCTTGAGCACGAGCTCCGCCGCGAGCGAGTCGGCAAAGGGCTTGCTGCGCGGGAAGGGGCGGATGTTCGGCCCGCGCAGGACCTCCACCGCGTCCGCCTCCGCCGCCGGCGCGGGCGGCAGCACGGCGCGGTCGTCGATGCGGAAGCGCTCCGGCAGCGTGACGGCCGGCATGGGGCCGAGCGTCTGCGGATCGGTGATCGTACCCGTGAGCGCGGCGGCGACCGCCGTCTCCGGAGAGACGAGGTAGACCTGCGCGTCTTTCGTGCCGCTGCGGCCGAGGAAGTTGCGGTTGAACGTGCGCAGACTCACGCCGCCGGAATTCGGCGAGAAGCCCATGCCGATGCACGGGCCGCAGGCACACTCGAGCAGGCGCGCGCCGCTGGCGAGGATGTCCGTGAGCGCGCCGCAGTCAGAGAGCATGGTCAGCACCTGCTTCGATCCCGGCGAGATGGACAGGCTCACGCCCGGGGCGACGGTCTTGCCGCGCAGCAGCGCCGCGACCTTGAGCATATCGAACAGGGACGAATTCGTGCACGAGCCGATGCAGACCTGATCGACCTTCGTGCCGGCGAGCGACGCCACGGGGACGACATTGTCCGGGCTGTGCGGGCAGGCGATCATGGGCTGCAGCTTGTCGAGGTCGATGTCGATGACGCGGTCATAGTGCGCATCCGGGTCGCTCTGCAGCGGGGTGAAGTCCGCCGCGCGCCCCTCGGCGGCGAGAAACGCGCGCGTCACGTCGTCCGACGGGAAGATCGACGTCGTCGCGCCGAGCTCCGTGCCCATGTTCGTGATCGTCGCGCGCTCGGGCACGGACAGCGCCGCGATGCCCGGGCCGCCCCACTCGATGATCGCGCCGACGCCGCCCTTGACCGACAGGATGCGCAGCAGCTCGAGGCTGATGTCCTTGGCGGTGACAAACGGGCGCAGCGTGCCGGTGAGGTTGACCTTGAACATTTTCGGCATGGTGATGTAGTACGCGCCGCCGCCCATGGCGACCGCGACGTCCATGCCGCCCGCGCCGAAGGCCAGCATACCGATTCCGCCGCCGGTGGGCGTGTGGCTGTCCGAGCCGATGAGCGTCTTGCCGGGCTTGCCGAAACGCTCCAGATGCACCTGATGGCAGATGCCGTTGC
>OLXK01002365.1_pt1 | contig 10627 bp, 10 predicted proteins | sample 1674321 | NCBI WGS metagenome assembly OLXK01 (sample SAMEA103958162, study PRJEB25191) | human gut metagenome | reverse complement strand
GCAGCCGACGGTCCGGCCCGCCACGCCGTCCGCCGCGCCGCAGCGGCCGCATGTCGTGCAGCCAAGCCGCGCCACGGGGCATGCGCATACCGAGAGCAGCATGACCGGCTTTGAGGCCTGCCCGCCCGGAGCGGATCGCCCGCTTGCGGAGCGGCTCGCCGCGTTTAAGGCGGCCAAGGCCGCCGCGAAAGACGCGCCGCGCCCAGCGGCGCCCGTCGGGAGGGAAACAGCCCCCCGCCCGGCCGTACTGCCTGCGCAGGCACCCTTCCGGTTTGATCCGGCGGAGGCGCGCAACGGGCTGATCTATGCGGAGATTCTGGGCAAGCCCAAGGCTTTGCGGCACAGGTAAAGGCGTTTATTTATGGAAGAAGAACGGACGATAGAACCGACAAACGAACCGGCGGTGGGGCGTCTGCGCCTTGCCATGACGCTGATCCCGCTGCTTGCGCTGCTCGGGTGCTTCGCGCACTGGCTGCTGACCAATACGCATCCGCGCGTGTTGGGCGTTGTGGCCGCCGCCGTGATCACGCTGCTGTTTGCGCTGCTTGGCGTGCGCTTCATTCCGCAGTGGATCGAGGCGTGGAGCGGAGCGCCGGAGACGCTGTTTCGCGCGTGCGAGGGAAAGCGCAGCGGCCGGCGGCAGCGGATGCACCCGTTTTTCAAAATCGTGCTGGCCGTGCTGCTTTCCCGGCTGCTGCTCTTTGCGCTGGCCTACATACTGGTTGCCGTGCGGGACGGATACGCCGGCGGGATCTTCGACCGCATGGACATCTGGAATCCGGTCGGCATCGACTCGCGCCACTACCTGAGCATCGCGGAGTTCGGCTATCAGACCGAGGGGGATGCGCGGCTGCTGCTCGTGTTCCTTCCGTTCTATCCGCTCGTGGTGCGCCTGTTCCACTATGTGTTCCAGGATTTTCTGGTATCCGGCCTGTTCGTGTCGAACGTATCGTTCCTGTTCGCCGCCTACCTGCTGTATGAGCTGGCGTTGCTCGACATGGACCGCCGCGGCGCGCTGCGTGCGGTCAAGTACATCTGCATCCTGCCGGCCTCCTGCCTGTTCTGCACGCCGATGAGCGACGGGCTCTTCCTGCTGCTCGCCGTGTCGTGCATGTATCTGACGCGCCGCAAACTGTATGTGCCCGCGTGCGTGGTCGGCTTTTTTGCCGCGTTTGCGCGCGTGCCGGGCCTGCTGCTGCTCGTGCCGGTTTGCTTTGAACTGGTGGGCGATCTCGTGCGCGACGTCAGGGTGGGCGCGCAGGGGCGGCGGTTTGTGCTCTCCGCGGTGGGGCGATGCCTTTCGCTGCTGTTGATCCCGCTCGGGTTCGGACTGTTCCTGTTCCTCAACTACCGCCTCACGGGCGACTGGTTCCGCTTCCTGCAATACCAGCAGGAGAACTGGAGCCAGAGCATGGGCTGGTTTTTCAACACGGCGGAGTATCAGACGGTTTATGCGCTCAATGCCGCGCGGGAGGGCTCTGAGACGTTCTACGGGCTGTGGCTGCCGAACCTCGTGTACCTGTTTGGCGCGCTTGCGCTCGTCATAGCGGCGCAAAAGCGGCTCCGCCCGTCCTATGTGGCCTATTTTATCGTCTACTATGCGGTGACGATGGGGGCGACCTGGCTGCTTTCCGCGCCGCGATACCTGACGGCGGCGTTTCCGCTGGCGCTCAGCCTTGCGGCGCTGACGGAGAAGCGGTGGGCGGACGCGGTGGCGACGCTCGTCTGCGTTGCGGGCCTGCTGTTCTATCTGTTCGCGTTTCTGCAGCGATGGGCCGTCTATTGACCGGCGACGGGCATGGCGGACGAAAAAACGGCGGGCCTTCCGCTTGCGGGAAGGCCTCGCCGCTTTTTGGAATGGAATGCGCTCAGGCGCGTCGCGCGGCCGTGCCGGAAGAACCGGCGGGGACGCGGCGGCGCCGCGGCTTGGTGGCGAAATACAGGCCGAGGAGCAGCGCGGCGACGCCGAGCCCCAGCAGCCCGAAGAGCGTAAACGCGCCGCCGCTGGACTTTTGCAGCGCATCGACAAACTGCGCCGAATCCGCGTCGCGCGCGCCGAGCAGCGCGCTGTTCATCCCGACGCCGCACAGCAGCACCGCGATGCCGGAGAGGGCGGCCGTGACGGACCACCAGATCAGCCCGATGCGGCCCTTGCGCCGCCGCTTGCCCAGCACGAGCACCAGCAGCAGCCCGAACAGCAGGATCGCCACCGCCAGCAGGATGCGCGTCACCGGGCTGAACAGCGTTTCCAGTATGGCCAGCGAGCGCGTGGTGATGCCAAGCGTGACGGCCAGCGACAGGCGGCTGGCCAGCATATCGTTTAGCTGCGAAGCCAGTTCCGTCGCCATGAGGGCGCCGACCGTTTCCGCCGTATCGCCGATCGCCGGCACAAGCAGGTCGGAGAGCAGGCCCGCGAGCTCGGTTTCGTCCACATGCGGCAGCGCATCGCCGCGCACGAGCGAGGCGACCACGTCCGCCGCCAGACGGCCCGCATAGGCGTTGAGCGGCCCCGCATCGGCCGCGTCGGCGGCAAGGTCCATGCTGGTCATGAGGTCGGATACGATGCTGTCCATGAGCCCGGCGCCCTCGACTGCGGAGGTAAGCGCGGCGGGGGAGATGAGCCGGTCGGCCACGAACAGGCAGAACAGCGCGGCCTGCGATACGAACAGAAGCACGGAGAGCAGGATGGCGAACAGGATGCGCAGAGCTTTCATCATGTCACTCCTTTGCAGCGGATATTTGTACACAAGTTTATAAAACTTCTCGCCCGCTGTCAACCTCACCTAACGTCGTTGTACCGGTTGCGGGACGGCTTGGCGGGGATTTTGGTGCTTGCTATTTTGGGCCGGACAAAATAAACTGGTAGACAGCAGACGAGGGAGGGAAGTCCTTGCACATCAAGTCCAGATTGTTGCGCGCCCAGATGTTCCTGCTGCGCCCGATCGCAACGCAGACGGGCGATCTGGGAACCGTTCGCGCGCTGCAGGAGGAGTCCGGCAAACTCATGACGCGGCGGGATGCGGCGCTTTCGCCGGTGTCGTTGCCGCATTGCGGGGCGGAGCTGGCCACGCCGCCCGAATTGCCGCCTGCGCGGGGGATTCTGCTGTATCTGCACGGCGGCGGCTATACGGCCGGCAGGCTGGAGTATGCGCGAGGGTTTGGCAGTACGCTGGCGGTACGCACCGGCTTTCCGGTGCTGTATCCGGCCTACCGCCTCGCGCCGGAGCATCCATATCCCGCGGCGCTCGACGATGCGGAGGCCGCCTATCGCCATCTGCTCGGGAGCGGCTATGATGCGGCGCGCATCGTGCTTTGCGGCGAATCCGCGGGGGGCGGGCTCTGCTTTGCGCTATGCCTGCGCCTCAAGCGGTTGGGCCTGCCGTTGCCGGCCGGCGTGGCGGCCATCTCGCCGTGGGTGGATCTTGCGTGTACCGGCGGGTCGTATATGGAAAACCAGGGGAAGGACCCGCTGCTTACGCGGGAGGAGCTGGCGTTCAGCGCGGCCGCCTATGCCGGCGACACGCCGCTGACCGATCCGTATGTTTCCCCGCTTTACGGCGATCTTGGCGGTTTGCCGCCCACGCTGCTGTTTGCCGGCGGGGAGGAGCTGCTGCTGGACGATATGCGCGGGTTGTACGCGCGGTTGAAAGCGGCCGGCTGCGCGGTGCGGCGGTTCGTTGCGCCGGAGATGTGGCATGCCTACGTGCTCTACGGCGTGGAAGAGGCGGAGGCGGATTTTGTCCGCATCGGCGATTTTGTGCGGGAGGCGTTCGAGGAATGACGGAGAGCGGGCGCTGGATGCGGCTCGACAACGCCGCCAAGATCTATCCGGCCGCCAGCAGCCGCCGCTGGCATGCGCTGTTCCGCCTGTCCGCCACGCTGACCGAGCCGGTGGACCCGGATGTGCTGCTGCAGGCGCAGCGGCGCATGGTGCGGCGGTTCCCGTCGTTCTATGTGCGCCTCAGGCGCGGCATGTTCTGGTATTATCTCGAAGGGGTGGACGAGTGCGCCGCCGTGGAGCCGGACGGCGAATCGCCCTGCATGCCCCTGCAGCGGCGGGAGAAGCGCGGCCTGAGACTTCGCGTGCGCTACCGGGGGAACCGCATTGCCGTGGAGTTCTTCCATGCGATTACGGATGGAACGGGCGGCCTGTGCTTTTTGAAGACGCTTGTGGCGGAATACCTTTCCCTGCGCTACGGGGTTGCGATCCCGCGGGGAGACGGCGTGCTGGATTGCGACGAGCCGCCGCACGGGGCGGAGCTGGACGACAGCTTTCTTGCCAACGCGGGCGACATCGCCATCGACCGGACCGAGGCGAACGCCTATCACCTGAGCGGCGATCTGGAGCCGGACGGCTTTATCCACCTGACGACCGCCTGCGTGCCGCTCGCCGCCGTAACGGCGCGCGCGAAAGCGTTCGGCGTCAGCCTGACCGCTTATCTTACGGCGCTGCTCATCGATGCGGCCTGCCAGTTGCAGCAGGAGGACGGCACCGCGCGCCGGCGGCGCAGGCCGGTCAAGATCTGCGTGCCGGTCAATCTGCGCCGCTTTTTCCCGAGCGAAACGCTGCGCAATTTTTCCAGCTACGTCAATCCCGGCGTGGAAACGCGGTTGGGGACGTATACGCTGGAGGAGATCGTGCAGGCGGTACACCACCACATGGGCACGGAGGCGACCGCCAAACGTCTGGGCGCCAAATTTACCGCCAACGTCAGTTCCGAGCGAAACGCGGCGCTGCGCCTTGCGCCGCTGTTCCTGAAGAACATGGCGATGAAATGCGCCTTTCTGATGGTGGGCGACCGCAAGACGACCACCATCCTTTCCAACCTCGGCCTCGTGACGCTGCCGGACGCGATGGCCGCCCATGTATCGCGCATGGAGTTTGTGCTGGGGCCGCTTTCGCGCAACCCCGTCGCCTGCGCGGCGTTGTCCTATGGCGATACGCTCTATTTGAACCTGACCAGCACCCTGCGGGAACCGGCGCTGGAGCGCGCGTTTTTGACGCGACTCGTGCGCCAGGGCGTTCCCGTGCGGGTGGAAAGCAACCAGAGGTGATTCCGATGTCCTATTGTCCCAACTGCGGCGTGGAGCTGGCGCCGTCGGAGGCGCGCTGCCCGCTGTGCCGGACGGCCGCCCCACAGCCGCCGGAGACGGCGGAGAAGCCGTATCCGCCGGCGGCAAACATGCCGGTCGGCCGTGCCGCGCCGCGCAAGCGCCGCACGTTTGCGCTTGCATGCGCCATCCTGCTGCTCATCCCCGTGCTCACCTGCGTGGTCAGTGATTTGAGCATCGGCGGCACGCTCACGTGGGCGTGGTATGTGATCCTTTCGTTTGCGCTGCTGTATGTGTTGCTGTTCCCGCCGTTCATACTGCTCAGACACCGGCTGATGGTCAGCCTCGCGCTGGACTGCGCAGGCGTGATCGGGTTTCTCTGGGGCATGGAGCGGCTGACGGGCGGCGGCTGGTTCTTGCGCTTCGGGCTGCCGGTCACGCTGCTGGTGTACGCCGTGGTGCTGGCGGTGGTGCTGCTGGTGCGCAAGTCGCCGTGGAACCATCTGAAGGTGCTGGCGGCCACCCTGTGCGGCATGGGCGTGTTCGTGCTGGCGCTCGAATGGCTCATCAACCGCAGCTTTTATCCCGGCCGGACGGTCAGTTGGTCGATCTATACCTGCATCCCCTGCCTGCTGCTCGGCGCGGCTTTGTTCGTGATCGACCGCAACCCGGCCTGCAAGCAGGAGCTGCACAAACGGTTCTTTTTCTAAACGGCGGGGCTGCCGCCGGTATCACAAGCGCCACAGGGCGCAGGGAGGGGTTCACATGTCGCATATTCGAGACATTCGCTTGAAGGACGAGGGACATCAGCGCATCGCCTGGGTGGCGCGGCACATGCCGGTGCTGAACGCCGTGGGCGAACGGTTTGCGCAGGAACGGCCGTTCGCGGGGCGCCGCATCGCGCTGTCGATCCACCTGGAGGCAAAGACCGCCTATCTGGTCAAGACGCTGGTGCGCGGCGGCGCGGAGCTGTTTGTGACGGGCTCCAACCGTCTGTCCACGCAGGACGCCGTCTGCGCGGCGCTGGTGGACGACGGCATCACCGTCAACGCCATCCACGGCGCGTCGGAGGCGGACACCGTCGCGCTCTGGAAGGAGACGCTTTCCTGCCGGCCCGATATTGTGATCGACGACGGGGCGGATCTGGTCAATCTGCTGCTGGGCGATTGCGCCGCATACGCCGACCGTGTGCTGGGCGGCTGCGAGGAGACGACCTCCGGCGTGCAGCGCCTGCGCGGCTGGGCGGCGGCCGGCCGGCTGCCATTCCCGGTCATGGCGGTGAACGACGCCCGTTGCAAGAGCTTTTTTGACAATACCTATGGAACGGGACAGACCGTGTGGGATGCGATCATGCGCACGACGAACCTGCAGATCAACGGGAAAACCGTCGTCGTGGCGGGCTACGGGTATTGCGGCCGTGGCGTAGCGAAGGTGGCCCACGGCCTCGGCGCGCAGGTCATCGTGACGGAGGTGGACCCCGTCAAGTCGGTGCTGGCCATCATGGACGGCTATCGGGCGATGACGATGGCCGAGGCCGCGCCGCTTGGCGACATCTTTGTGACCGTAACCGCCTGCTGCGACGTCATCCGGCCGGAGCACTTTGCGCAGATGAAGGACAACGCGATCGTCAGCAACGCGGGGCATTTCAACATCGAGCTCGACCTGCCCGGCCTCAAGGCCATGGCGGTGGAGCGGGTGGCGCTTCGGAAGAATCTCGACGGCTACGTGCTGCCGGACGGCCGCACGATCGGCGTCGTGGCCGACGGCGGGCTGTGCAACATCGCCGCGGCGGACGGGCACCCCATGGAGATCATGGATATGTCGTTCGCGCTGCAGGCGCTTGCCGCCGAGCACATCCTCCGACACGGCGCTTCGCTGCGCCCCGGCGTGCATGCCGTTCCGGAGGAGATCGACCGGCGCGTGGGAGAACTCAAGCTCCGGGCGCTGGGCGGCGCCTGCGACACCCTGAGCGAGCGGCAGCGCGCCTTTCTGCGCGCGCATTGAGCGGGGAAAGGGAACGGGCCGGCGCGACGCTGCCGGCGTATTTGCGCCAAGCGTTTCAACCGGCACGCCCGGATCGGCCGCCCGGCGGCCTTTCCCCGGCTGCCGGCATCCGCGACCCCTGCGCAACCGTTTCGATTTTCGACGCCCGGCCGCCCGGCGGCCTTTCCCCGGCCTGCCCGCCGCCCCGCTTCAGTGGAGCCGCTTTGTCCCGTCCCCGCCCGATGGGCGCAGACCCTCGAGCTGCGCGCGCAGGTTTTCGCGCACGGCGGCAATGTATTCCTCGCGCAGTTGCCGCTGTTCCGCCGCTTCCTCCGGGGTAAGGCCTTCGGGCGTGCGCGCCTTTTGGGCGAGCGCGTTGATCCGCGCGATCCGTTCCTGCGTCATGGCCGCACCCCGTCCGTTCCGCTCCCGGCGGCAACGATGGCCGTCCCGGCTGCAAAGCGGCCGGAGAATCCGATTCCCGGCCGGCGGGTCGGGCGCATCCGCAGCTTCCCCGCTGCGGGCGATGCGCTCCCTTCAAAGGCGGGCGGAGACGACCGCCCCGGCGTCAATATCGCGTTTGTCATGGATTTCGCTCCCGTTCCGTTTTCTGATCTGCCGCAGCAGGCTGCGAAGGTTTTCTCTGACGGTCCCATTGTATCAGCCCGTGCCGGGTGCGTCAAGGAACCTGCGGCCGGCCCCGCCCGCGGCGCGTTTTGACTTTTGCCCTGCGCGCTGGTATACTGCTTACGTATGGAAAATTTTGCGCGCGGGGAACAGAGAATCGTGGAGGTGACGCCCGGCTCGCCGGCGGCGCGCGCCGGCGTTGCGGCGGGGGACACGCTCCTGTCCGTCAACGATGAGCCGGTGCTGGATCTCATCGATTATGAGTATTTGACCGCCGGCGGCACGCTGCGCCTTGCGCTGCGCGGCGCGGACGGCGCGGCGCGCGCCGTGACCGTGTCGAAGCGCGACGAAGAGCCGCTCGGCCTCAACTTTGCCACGAGCCTGATGAGCGACATGCGCACCTGCTCGAACCGGTGCATCTTCTGTTTTGTGGACCAGATGCCGGACGGCGTGCGGGAGAGCCTGCGCGTCAAGGACGACGATTGGCGTCTGTCGTTCATCATGGGCAATTACGTCACGCTGACGAACGTGTCCGAGGCGGAGTTTTCGCGCATCCTGTGCCGCCGCGTCAGCCCGCTGTATGTGTCCGTACACGCCACCGATCCGGCGGTGCGCGTGCGCATGATGCGGAACCGGACCGCCGGGCGGCTCATGGACCGGCTGACCCGCCTTGCGGAAGCGGGCTTGCGCTTCCATGCGCAGGTGGTCTGCTGCCCGGGCGTGAACGACGGCGAGACGCTCGACCGCACGCTCGCCGATCTGTACGGCCTGTACCCGGCTGCGCAGTCCGTCGCGCTCGTGCCGGTGGGGCTGACGCGCTTTCGGGAGGGGCTTACGCCCCTGCGTCCCTATTCGGTGGCGCAGGCGCGGGAGATGATCGGCCGCATATCCGCCTTTGCGGCGCAGGCGCGGGCGGAGCGTGACACGGCGTTTGCGTTTCTTTCGGACGAATGGTATCTGCTTTCGGGCGAGGCGCTGCCCCCTTATGAGGCGTACGAGGATTTCCCGCAGATCGAGAACGGCGTGGGACTGCTGCGCCTGTTTGAGGAATCGTTCCGTTCCGCGCTCGAAGAGCGGGAGCCGCTTGCCGGCCGCGTCGCGCTGTCGATGGCGGGGGGCGAGGCGGCGTACCCGTTCTTCCGGACGCTGTACCGGTCGCTCGAACCGTATGGGTTCGATCTGACGCTGTATCCGATCCGCAACGAGTACTTCGGCGGCAACGTGAGCGTCGGCGGGCTCGTCACCGGAACGGATCTTGTAAACCAGCTTGTCGGGCGGCTGCGCACGGATGCGCTGCTGTTGCCGCGCAACATGCTGCGCGAGCGCGAGGATGTGTTTCTGGACGGCATGACGATGCCGGCGCTCGAGAAGGCGCTCGGCGTGCGCGTGCTGCCGGTCGGCACGGGCGAGGAGATGGTCGAGACCCTGTTCGCATATGCTAAAACAAGGATCGGGAGATAGGAAGGCCGCATGAGTACCAAACCGCTGGTCGCCCTCGTCGGGCGGCCCAACGTCGGAAAATCCACGCTGTTCAACCGGCTCATCGGGCGTCGCGTCGCCATCGTCGAGGATACCCCCGGCGTCACGCGCGATCGCATCTATGGGGACGCCGAATGGCTGCAATACGCCTTCACGCTGATCGATACCGGCGGCATCGAGCCGGCCAGCGAGGACCGCATCGCCGTGCAGATGCGCCGGCAGGCGGAAATCGCCGTGGCCACGGCGGATGTGATCGTGTTCCTGGTGGACGGCCGCGAAGGGATGACCGAGGCGGACGCGGAGGTGGCGGCGCTGTTGCGCCGCAGCCGCAAGCCCATCGTGCTGGCCGTGAACAAGGTGGACGCGCAGAAGTTTGAGGAGTCGGCGTATGAGTTTTATGCGCTCGGCCTCGGCGACCCGATCACCATTTCCGCCACGCAGGGGCTGGGGCTTGGCGATCTGCTGGATACGGTCGTGCAGGACTTTCCCGCCGCGCAGGAGGAGGAGGAACAACACCGCATCCGCATCGCGGTGGCCGGCAAGCCGAATGTGGGCAAGTCGAGCCTGATCAACGCGCTGCTGGGCGAAGAGCGCGTCATCGTGTCCGACGTGCCGGGTACCACGCGCGACGCCATCGATACGCCGTTCGCCCGTGGCGAGCGGCTCTATACGCTCGTGGATACGGCGGGCGTGCGCCGCAAGCGCAGCATTGAGGACGAGAGCGTCGAGCGTTACAGCGTCATCCGCTCGCTGGCGGCGGTGCGCCGGGCGGACGTGGTGCTGCTCGTGTGCGATGCGAGCGAGGGGCTGAGCGAACAGGACGTGCGCATCGCCGGCTACGCCCATGAGGAGGGGAAACCCTCCGTACTGCTGATGAACAAATGGGATCTGGTCGAAAAGGATACCCACACCATCGAACGGTACAAAAAGGATGCGCTGCGCGACCTTGCGTTTATGAGTTATGTGCCGATGCTATTCCTTTCCGCCAGGACCGGGCAGCGCGTGGACCGCGTGCTCGACCTTGCGGACGCGGTGTACGAGCAGAGCTGCCGCCGCGTACCGACCGGCACGCTCAACGACGTGGTGGGCGAGGCGGTCATGGCCAACGAGCCGCCGTCGGACAAGGGGCGCCGGCTGCGCATCTACTATGCGACGCAGGCGGCCGTGCAGCCGCCCACGTTCGTGATATTCGTCAACGACGAGGCGCTCGCGCATTTTTCCTATCGCCGGTATCTGGAGAACTATCTGCGCAAGTCGTTCGGCCTTGACGGCACGCCGATCCGGCTGTTTTTCCGCAACCGCAAACGCGAGGAGGGCTGAGCCATGCAATCGTACGACTGGAATCCCCTGCTGTGCGCCGTATGCGCGCTGCTCGGCTATCTCTGCGGCAATGTGCAGACGGCCGTTTTTATCAGCAAACGCTTTTTTCACGACGATGTGCGGGACCACGGCAGCGGCAATGCCGGCAGCACGAACATGGTGCGCG
>OLXK01002360.1_pt1 | contig 10646 bp, 12 predicted proteins | sample 1674321 | NCBI WGS metagenome assembly OLXK01 (sample SAMEA103958162, study PRJEB25191) | human gut metagenome | reverse complement strand
TGTTACTTACTATGCTGTATGGCAAATTAACAGTTATACACTGACTGTAACTGCGGGTGCAGGGGGTACTGTTAGTGGAAGTGGTACTTACAATTATGGTGCAACTGCTACATTAAAGGCTACACCGTCTGCCGGTTATCACTTTGTTAAATGGAGTGATGGTAATACGAATGCTAGCAGAACTGTTACTGTTACTGGAAATGCTACTTACACTGCAACGTTTGAACAAGATCCTTATTTGAATCTTGATAAAACTAGTCTAACGTTTGAAGCTGCTGGTGGTACACAAACTGTCAAAGTAACTTCTAATGTTAATTGGACTGTTTCTTAAACTTTTAAATGTTCCGCTACGCTTTGCAGACCCCAGTAGGGGAATAGCTTGTGGGGCGTGCGGAACTTCAAACTTTTTTACGAATAATTAAATTATTACTGTTATGGTTAAAGATTCTGCTTTGAATGAAAGAGCAACTGCTGTTGAAATTGGGGGTTTAGTTGATGGAGTCGGTGCACCTGTTATGCGTGCCGGATATGCTTTGAAAGCTAAACCGAGTTGGATCACTTTGAGTGCTGTTGAGGGAACTGGTAACTCTCAAGTAGATGTTACTGCTCCGGTTTATAAAGGTCGTAACGGACGTTCCGGTTTGATTACCGTTGCTGTTGAAGACTTGACTGAAGACGTTACGTTGCAACAGGAAGGTTCTACGATTTGGGACGTTACTACTCAATCATTAGCCTTCGTTAAAGGTGGTGAAGCTAAGAAGTTCATTGGTAACTCCAACTTAGCTGCTATTACGTTTGCTGTTGATTCTGACGCTTCTTCTTGGTTGACTGCCGGTAAATTAGTCGTAAATGAAAACCAATATAACTCTGGTGCTGAGATCGAAGGTGATCCGGGAGCAGATGATGTTTACGCTTTCGAAATTACGTTTACCGCTGCTGCTAACCCGACGGTTAACACTCGTACCGGTAATATTACCGTAAATGGTCAGAAATACACTGTGACTCAAGCTGCTGGTGATGCTACTTTGACTGTATCTCCGACTGCATTGACTTTCGCTGCTGCAGGAGAAACTAAACAGATAACAATTACTACGAATACCGCTTGGACTATTTCGTAAGTCGTCTGTTGATTTGATTATGGGTCTAATAGGTGCTAAAATACCTATTAGACCTTTTGTCGTATAAACAAATATTTAAGATATGTCAAAACCTAATTGGGTAAATACCTCACCTAATTCGGGTAATGGTAATGGATCTATTCAAGTCACTGCTTAAGCTAATGAGGGTGATGCTAGACAAGGTTCTGTTGCTGTTGCAGGTGGAGGTTTATCTAAAACTATTGCGGTTAATCAAGACGCAAAATTACTTGTTATAGGTACCTTTGGTCGATATAGTAGTGAATATGGTCTATGGACTACTATACAAGTTAATGCTATAGGGATTAAAGGTATCGCATATTGTACAATGTCTGATTCATCTGTTGTTGAGAAAGACTTCAATAATACAGTTAGTGTTGCTGAATCTGAACATTGTATGTTTGTATCGCTTAAAGGTAGACGTGTTAATGATGCTGCTAAAGTAGTTACATTTAATATGCAAACTACCTTAGATTTTATCGGTCATGGTGATACTTTATGCGAATTGTTTACTGATATTGATTTTAATTCTTCTAAAAGGAATACTCAACTAGATGTTATTCCGTATTATGAGCAATTAGTTTATGAGATTAATGATAGTCTTATGGCTAGGTATCCGGATAACCATATGTTGATTAATTTCAATATTGTTGATTTCGATGAAGCTGCTAAGGAACGTATTAGAAGTATGGTTACTTGTGATCGTCTCGTTGTTGCTTTCTAATTTATTACAAATTTAAATATTTAAGTTATGGCAAAACCTGATTGGATTACAGTTACTCCAGCAAGCGGTTCAAATAACGGAAGTTTTGATGTTATAGCTGCTGCAAATACTGGAGCTGCTAGAAATGGTATAATAACTGTAGCAGAGAGGGGGGGTAAGTAAAACGTTAGATGTTAATCAAGCGAAAGTAGCTCCTACTGTTACAATTAATATACTAAATGCTTCATATTTTCCAGATGGTACTAATCCAGAAAATATTGTACTTGCTAATAAAGAAATAACCTTAAATGATGGCTCTAAAACTAACGCTATTAATTTAGGACGTATTTTGTTACAACAGGGAAATACATTTAGAATTGTGTGTATGTGTAGTAATGATGGTATGACCGATTATGGTTCTATTTCTCATTCCAGTCCTAATAATTGGAAAAATGAAACGGTCGGTGATTCGTTTTTATTCTTTCAAGATAATCAAGCTGTATTTACAGCAGATATTATTGCTTAGTATGGAGTTGTTAAAGCTAAAGATGCTACAAATAGTTTGATTACACCTATGATATTTGAACTTGTGTATGATGGTTCTGTTGTAGATTATATTTATTGTGAAATGCAAGTTGTTTAAACTATGGAGGAAACAATTGTTTTTAATCTCTTTAATTCTATAAGTTTTGCGTTTATCGCTATTGTGCTTTTAACTACTTATGGTATTAATGAGATTGCTACTAAGATTGCTAAGAAGAAACTACCGAGATATTTCAAGTCTCTTGTTAGCTTAATCGTAGGTATTGCAACTATGGGGCTTTACTTATACAAATTAGATGCTTCACTGGAAACGGTGCTGCTATCTTTTCTGATATGTACCTTTGGGTATGATTTAATTATCAAACCTATACTCAAAGCTATAAAACGGCATTTTGCTGATTCTAAAAGCGTATGATCGCGGACTAAAGGAGTGCTACTGCTAAATTGCGTAGTACTCCCTTTTGTCATATCAAGGAAAATCATTACTCGCTTAAATCATCGATTAAACGTTCTATTAATGATTTAAATTCCTTTAGGTATGACATCTGTGACTTATACTAATTTGAATAAGCTCTTATTAATTAGAGATATTCAAGAGATTGCTAAAACTTATATCAATGATGATAGAAGTTATCGTTGGATTTGGAAGAACAAAATTGCTGACGTATATCATATTGGTTATGTAATTTTTATGAATTACATTAGTGATTCTGACGGTTACGAAGGTATTGCTTTCCAAAGATGGTTAGCTGATATTAAAGCTCAAGACGATGAAGTGCCTTGGCAGAGATTCATCTAATTAGTTTTGGTCGCAGGTGTTATTTATATCAAGGCAATTTTAATTATTCCTAATCCGACTACTGGTTCCGCTGGTAGTTGGATTTTTTTGTTTATAGCAACTTATTCAAACACGCAAGTATGAATTATAAAACACGTTGTGTAATGAGTGGTATTTTTATTGCTATATTGAACTTGATTGGTGTTATTGTTTCATCTATTGGTGTTGTCTTCGTAAAAGAATGGATTGCTAAGAAGAGACGTAAGGTTGTTACTAATCTTCTTGCATCTAAAGCAGAATGTTGGATGCAACTCGATAAAATAGCCTCAAACATTAGAGAATCTCTTAATGCTAAAGGTGTTTACGTTGCATACTTTCATAATGGTGGTAAGTTCTGTAATGGTATTAATATGGATAAGTTTACTGTTATCGCAGAAGATTACGATATTAGTATTACAGATCCTTATAAGAATCGTTATAAGAATGTTCTTACTTCTATTATGCCTTATACTATTCTACGCTTATACAGAGATAGTAAGTACATTTTCCGTATGAGTGCTTTGACAAGGTATCATTCTAATATGTATGTTGGGGATCTTCGCTCACGTGGATGTAATACTGCTATTAGCATTCTTATTCGTGACTTGAAAACTGATATGCCTATTGGCTTTCTTAGTGCTGAGTTCGAGCTTGACTTTGAACCTGACGCTGAAATGATGCAAACATTCTGGAAAAATCACAATCGTATTTCTCGCAATATGACTATGGTTATAGATGCGACAGAAGATACCATTAAAAACTAAAATACCATGACTGTTATTTACGCAAGAACTAGTCTGCCATCAAGGTGTGGTAGAGGTTTCAAAAATCAAAAGAACGTTATTAGAGTTACTAACCGGTATACTAATGCTGGTCCATGGCACGGGGTTGTTCCAGTTAAGAATCGTCCTATTATGATCATAGGTAGTTCTGATACTCCTGAACTTGAATTGTCTACTAATCTTCTTAAATTTATCCCTAGAGGTGAAACTAAGGAGCTTGGTATTACTACTAATAAATCTTGGCGAATTGTTTAATGTATTATTATGGCAACACTTAATCAATTAGGAAGTAAGATTTCTAATATATTAGGTAAGCCCGGTGATCATAGCATTCAAGAGAGAGCTAAAGATGCTTGTAAGGCACTCTTTGCTACTTTTATTCGTCAGAGTATTGAGCGCAATGGTGTAGATGAGGTGCTTAAAGTTAGCTTTAATGTTCCTCTTATCTGCGTTCCGCTTACCGATATAGAAAACACATATGCGGGAATTGGTGCTAAAGATATGGTTCTTACTACTGAGCATCGAGTTCCTACACCTTTACGTATGCCTAATGATGCACCTTTTCTTCATGTTTATACTCAACATGATGATGGGAGTCTTATTACATATAAGTACGCTAATAATAGCGTAGTTCCGCTCCTTACCACAGTCTATTCCCCTACTGGGGTTTGGGGAGTGTATCAAATCGTTAATGGTAAACTTAAAATTATTATCAAAAATACTCTCAAAAACTTTGAGATTGATGCTAAAAATTATAAGTTTGTAACAATCGTGTATGTAGCTGAAAATCCTGCTGAAGTTATCACTATGTATATGGAAGATGATGGTCAAGATATTGAACTTCCACTTCCTGCTGATATGATAGAACGTATAACTTATGAGGTTCTTAGAACTGAATTTGGTATTAAGCCTACAGAACACGAGGTTAAGATTATTAGTGATGCAATTTATGCTCCTAATGATCCTAATGGTACTCAACGTTTAATCCATAATAAAGTAGAATAAACTATATGGAATCCATGCACTATTACCACGACTATCTCGAACAATGTTACAACACTATCGAGAAATTAAGTACTGATCTTCATAACATTTATGTTAGACGTAATAATCTAGCTAATATCTGTTATGCTAATCTGAATCTTCTTGAATCGAATGGAATAACTAAAGAGATTATTGATGATCTTATTTTAGGTAAACGAGTTAAAGGTGTTAAGCTCTTACGTAAACTTAATTGGAGTGACGAAGCTAAAGCAGTATCTCTTCGTATTACGTTTAATCGTTTTGTTTATCTATCTACTATTCGTATTCCTAAACTTCTTGCTATTATTAGATATTATGATTGGATGTGTCGTATTCCTTATCCGATATTTAATCAAATACAAAGAGGTCTTAATAAGTCTCTAATTGAGAATCTTATTCGTGGTGATAGTGTTTCTTTAGGTACTTACATTGGTAAGTTTCAAGTTCAACGTGCTGTTGCTAGAGAATCTGTTGATTGGGCTGCTTCGTTTCGTCTTAGAGATGAGATGATTGCTGCTGGTATCGAAGTTAAGAGTTTTCTTAATCCTTATGGTAAGAATTGGCACGTTAAATCTGATAATCCGTATTATTGGTTCTGTAAATGGATACGTCATAATATGGGTGTTGATGTTGTACCTAATCAAATATTCTATAAATTTAAACCTAATCATTGTCATGTAAACATTATGACTAGTGATAAGGTGCTTAGGCATAAATCTATAGAAGAAGTTATTAAAGCGGATAATCTTGCATTTGATGCTAAACTCAAATACATGATTGAACATGATAAAACTATTATGGATAGGTATCCGCCTACTAAAAGCAAAAGAGAACGTATTAAAAACAATGAAGTAGATGAATACATTAGACCAAAACTTGATTAGTTCTAGTGTTGTTATTCATAGGATTATAGAAGATTATGATGTTCATTCTATGGACTTTATGACTCGTATTCCTACTTGGATATGTGAAGCTCTTGCTGATTTAAATATTCAACAGCATCTTATTAATGTTGGTAAAGTTATCGACTTTGATGAGTATCGTTGTGAGATTCCAGAGGGTTGTGAGAATATACGTCTTGTTATAATTAATGGTAAACGTGCGGATTTTACTACTAATCCTGCTCCATTTGAGCATGATGATGGAAATTATATACCGCTCGCCGTTTCATTCCCGATAGGAATAAACCTTACAGAGAATGTCGTTCTTGACTTCATACAGACGATTTCCGGCAGTTTATACACGTATTCGATTAACGGGTCGTATTTGCATCTGAATGTCAGAAAAGGCACGCTAGGCGTCTTATTTCACGGGTTGCCAATGACACTTGACGAGATTCTTAAAATCAATGTTCCTCTTATACCTAATAATGATGTTCTTATTGATGCTCTAAAGAACTTTGTTATGATGCGTATTCTTCAACGTAATTACAGGCATCCAGTTTTAAATCTTAGAGATAGTAATCCTTATACTAATCCGGCACTTGCTTACGATAATGCTAAAATTAAAGTTCGCAATGCTTGTAATAGGCTTACTAAAGATAAACGTGATGATTGTAGTAGATCGTTATTAAACTTCTTAAATATGAAAAATCATTATGTAAACGGCTATGAAAGTAAACGCAGGTCTTTACCCTAACGCGAATCCGTCATTAGTCAATAGTGATACTAAGTCTTATGCACTTAATGTTCTATATAACGAGGATGGTGAGACTCTTATCAATGAAAATGGATTTGAAAAACATCATGATTATTCTGATTATGGTCAGTGTATTGGCACCATTCCGATTCCCGTTGGAGTGGTGCTTTTTTTCGTTAATAGAAACGGTGTTAATCCTAGTGTACCTGACGGAGATTACATTATATGGCATAATGATGAAACTATTGAAGGTGATATAAAGTATTCAGATGTTATTTATAAAGCTCCTCTAGTTGGTAATAGTACAGTTTTAAACTTTAGTGAAGATCGTCCTATTACTGGTGCTTATTCTTATAACAAAAATAATCATCTGATTATTACTTTTACAGAAGGTAATTCGACTGCTGCTAATGAAACTCGTTTGATGAATCTTAATACCTTTTGGGATGACTATAATCTTGCAAAAGATTATTCTGATGATACTACGACTATTTACAGCTTAGGTACTGATTTAACTAAAGAGAAACTATTGAATCTTATACCTGATGTTGAATATCCTGCATTAACAGTTCAGTCTATTGATGGGGGTGGTTTACTTGCAGGCTCATATCAATTTGCTGTTGCATATAAACTTAAAACCGGAGATTATACTGACTATTCTTTGCTATCTCCTACATACTTTGCTGCACCTAAATACAATGAAAGTATTAAAGCTGGTCAGCTTACTTCTCGTAAGTTTCAAATTGATATTACTAATATAGATTCTCAATTTGATGAATGTAAACTTGGTATTATCTATAAAGGTGAAGATGAAGAGAAAGCTTACGAGTATGAAAATATTGATATTAAAGGTAAAAATAGTACAACTGTTTATATCAGTGGTATCAATAGTTTAAATACAGTTACTCTTAATGATATTGTAATTGGTAATATTTCATATATTAAAGATCAAGCTCATACTAATTTTAATTCACAGCTTATTCGTGCTAATGTTAGTATGAATGATATTACTGGTCTTGACAAGCATATCAAAGATAAAAATCTATGTACTGCCAATGGTCTTAATGGTACTGGTAATATTAAAATTAAAGAAGAATTATTCAAATCTGTTGGTGATAAAGGTGACTTTGAAAAGAAAGATCTTTCTAATGATACTTGTATCAAAGATAATGAATACTACTTCTTATATTTAGGTCTTATTGATTATAAAGGTAAACTTATTAATGTTTATCCTATTTATAATACTCAAAAGAGTAGCTATTACTTTAAGACTTCTAACTTCAATATGATCGGTAGTGACGGTGCTGTTAAACATCGTATGTTTAGATTTAAACTCGATCCTACTGATTTCTTTTCTAAACTTTTTAAAGATACTACCAAAATTAAAACAGCTGATGGTCTTGAAGAAGTTGGAGTTGTTGCTCGTAAACAAATTAAATCTTGGGTTGTTTACATGGCTCAACCTAATAGTTCTAATAGTAATTGGTGTTGTCAATCACTTGTTGTTCGAGATTTAGCTTATTCTAATGTAGTTGGTAATAACTATAAAGGAGCTTTTGCTTCTCGTGATAGATATAGATTATATCCTCTTGAATATCTGATTGAAAAGAAGACTATGCCACAAGTTAAAGCTTATAGTGTTCGTAGTGCTTATGAACGTATGACTTGGAGACACTGTTTTAATCGTCAGAAGAATGATACTAAAAATGAGAAAGGAGATGGTTCTGATTTGTGGGATGAAGGTGGTGATTTGATTCAATCAGTTCTTCTTTCTGATTCACTTATTGTTAATAGTAGACTTAATGGACCTACTATTAAACCTGAATTTATTGCTAATAATAATTCAGCTGTTTCAAATATAGCTGCTGATTCTAGTTATAAATTTAGTAAAAATGATGGTCTCGATGATAACGCTATGTTTGATAGTAAATACTATCCGAATGAATGGAATAATAAGAGTTATCAACGCGTTACTATTACTTATAGAAATGGTGACTTACTAGATCCCGGATTTGAATATAACAAAATATGTAAAGATTATTCTGCTGCTGATAAGTGGAAAGGTGATGATAATCCGAATAGTCATGGTGATGATAGAACTGTTGCAAGATTTCAATGGTATTCTATCATTGAAAATAATCGTGCTATTATAGATTGTTATTATCATGATCGTAATGCAGATGATATATTCAAAACTATTGATGTTTATGCTCAGAATCTTTCTTGTATATCTTCTATTGTTAGAGTTGAATATCATCCTGTAACATATACCGCTACTACAAAAGCTCAATATCTCAAAGGTGATACTTTTGTTGCATTTATAACTCAACGTTGTGTTGCTCCTGCTGCTGGTTTTCAACATGAAGGAGCTGGTGCTACTATCGCTAATTGTCATAGAATTATCATTAGTTATTTCATATTTAGTCGTATGAATCTTCAATGTCGTCATGATGGACTTGGGGTTAATAGTAGTGCTTATAAAATATTTGAACGTAATATTTCCAATACTGCCGAGAATGATATTGAGAAAGCTATTCGTTGGGCTCCTAAGAATAATTATTATCAAGAAGCTGATAACTTAGGTCATGTTAGTTATCCTATTGATAACTTTTGGAATACCGAGGATGGTAAGTGTTATGAGACTTCTATGAATTGGGATGGTTTTAAAGATGCAGTTATTATTAAAAAGATTGACGATATTAAAACCTTTCCTTCTCGCATTATACGTTCAGATGTTAATCCTAGTGAATCTACTGATATTGGTTGGCGTCGATATAAAGCTGATGCTTATAAAGATGTTTCAATTCAAAAAGGTGCTATCGAGAATGTTCTATCTGATGATATTGCTTTATATATTCAGCAACAATATACATTACTTGTAGCTGCAATTAAAGATACTCTAGGTAACAATGATGAAAATACAACTTATGTAGGTACTTCTGATTTGTTTCAACGTGAACCTAAAGAAATTATTTATAGCACTACTGGTAAAATTGGTTGTAACAATCGTTTTAGTGCTATTATTACGCATCGTGGTTATCTTGTTTGTGATGTCGAAAAAGGTGAGATTTATCTTGTTAAGAACGACCAAAGCGTAAGCGAATTGTCCGATTTGGGCTTCAAAGAATGGTTTAAAGAGCATATCTACGCTAATGCTACTAATCCATTGTCGCATAGTGGATGTTTCTTTACATACGATGAAATGCACCAAAGATTTATATTCACTAATAAGATTATAGATAAAAACGGTGCTATTGACTTGTATAAGTCTTATTCTATTTCCTACTCATTAAAAACTAACTTATGGACGTCTTTTCACTCGTATATCGGAGATTATTCATACATTAACCGACATGGAATCTTCTATATAACTAAAGGTTCTCTTTTTAAGACTGATGCTAAGAATAAAAGTATTTACTTTGATGATGTTATTCATCCTAGTGTTGTTCAATTCATTTATGCTACCGAGCCTACTATAAGTAAACTCTTTAAGCATATTGAATGGCGTAGTCAGCTTATTAATGGTCTTATGAATAATGAAGATAATATACGTTATCTCTATAATAAAACTATTGATTGGTTGATGTTTCATACTGATGTTCAATGTACAGGTCTTATGCCTATGAGTGTTAGTCCTATTTGGTGGGATAATGAAACTCTTAAATATAAAGCTGGTCGTTATCTTTGGAATCGTATTGAAGACTTCGTTGAAAATGATCATGGTCAATGGAATCCTAATCCTAATCTTATTAATTTTATGGATAAAGATGCTATTGAGACTCTTATTGAACTTTCAGCTAAATATCAAAAGCCTTGGTATGATATTGCTAAGTTTCATAATGCTTGGACTTATATAACTATGATATATGAGAATAAGTTCTTTAGTCAAGAAGCTGATGATTATGTAGATGATATTACTAAATATCCTGACGCTACTCAGCTTGATTTAAGACTTACTAATATTGAAGTTATGATTGATAAAGATACTCGTTTATAATTAGTGT
>OLXK01002345.1_pt1 | contig 10706 bp, 8 predicted proteins | sample 1674321 | NCBI WGS metagenome assembly OLXK01 (sample SAMEA103958162, study PRJEB25191) | human gut metagenome | reverse complement strand
TCCCCTCGGTAGGGGAGCTGTCGAGCGAATGCGAGACTGAGAGGTTATTTTACAGCGGCCTGTATTTTTTATAAGGGTAAATCGCTCCGACTCAGCTTACAGCTGGCTCTTGTACAGCTCCACGATCTCCTCCACGCTGGTGTCGCGGGGGTTGCCGGGACGGCAGGCGTCCGCATATGCGGACTCGGCGAGGAACTGGATGTCCTCTTCCTTCAGGATGCCGTGCAGGTTTGCGGGGATGCCCACATCTGCGCTCAGCTGCTTGACGGCGGCGATGGTGGCATCGGCGGCCTCGGCATCGTTCATCTCGTCGATGCCCTTCACGCCCATGGCCTTGCCGACCGCGCGGTAGCGCTCCCCGGCAACGGTCTTGTTGTACTCCAGACCCACCGGCAGCAGGATGGCGCAGGCCACACCGTGCGGGGTGTCGTACAGAGCGGACAGGCCGTGTGCCATGGAGTGGACGATGCCCAGACCCACATTGGAGAAGCCCATGCCGGCGATGTACTGGCCCAGAGCCATGCCCTCGCGGCCTTCCGGGGTGTTCTGCACTGCGCCGCGCAGGCTCTGGCTGATGAGCTTGATGGCTTCCAGATGGAACATATCGGAGATGACGCAGTGGCCCTTGGTGATGTAGCCCTCGATGGCGTGGGTCAGAGCATCCATGCCGGTGGCGGCGGTCAGGCCCTTGGGCATGGAGGACATCATATCGGGATCGACCACGGCGATCTCGGGGATATCGTTGGTATCCACGCAGACGAACTTGCGCTTCTTCTCCACATCGGTGATGACGTAGTTGATGGTGACCTCAGCAGCAGTGCCGGCGGTGGTGGGAACAGCGATGGTGAACACAGCGTGCTTCTTGGTGGGAGCAACGCCTTCCAGAGAGCGGACATCCGCAAACTCGGGGTTGTTGATGATGATGCCGATGGCCTTGGCGGTGTCCATGGAGGAGCCGCCACCGATGGTCACGATAGCGTCAGCCTCGACGGCCTTGAAGGCCTCGACGCCGTCCTTGACGTTCTGAATCGTGGGGTTGGGCTTGATCTCGGAGTAGAGGCTCCAAGCGATGCCGGCGGCGTCGAGCTCGTCGGTCACCTTAGCGGTAACGCCAAACTTGACCAGATCGGGGTCGGAGCAGACGAAGATCTTCTTGTAGCCGCGACGCTGGAGCTCGCCGGGGATCTCCTTGATGGCGCCGGAACCATGATAAGAGATGGTATTGAGAACGAAACGATTAGCCATTGATAGCCTCCCATCGTGTGCGGGGCATCCATTACGCCCCACGCTATGAGTCCCATCCTAACGCTTTTGAAACAAAAAACGCGTGAGAACGTCAAACTATTTAAAGCGTTTCAACAGACGATGAAAAATATTGCGGCAAAGGGACAGCCCCTTTGCCGCATTCGGTTACTTTCGGCAGCTCTCTTTCCAAGCCTCGGCCGCAACCTTCCAGCGTAAGCGCAAGTCGCGCTCGCGGTCGATGAACATGATGGCAAACGCGACAAACAGCAGCAAGCTCGCCACGACGATGGCGTGCAGGCCCATGCGCTCAATACACCAGTTGCCCAACACGGCGCCAAACACAAAGGTAAAGATCACGCCAAAGTACAGCAGGCCGTTTTCCAAAAAGCCGCGCCTGTGGGTGATGATGTAATCGTCCACGTTTTGCAGCGCGTTGCGCAAGTTGCCGATGCACATGGTCGTAGCGATGCCGTGACCGTGGATCTTGCGGAAGCTCTCGACCTGCATGCCGCAGGCAAACGAGGTGAGGCAGTTGGCGAGCAGGTTGAAATTGCCGCCCGGGATAAAGCTCACGCCCAGCAAGATGACGGCTTCAAAGAACACCGTTACCTGGCGCCAGTGAATCACGCTGCCAAACCGCTCATGCACCAGGTCGGCAAGCATAATGCCCACGGCAAACGACACCACGGGGAAGAAGTAGCGTCCCGCAAGTGCCCAGTTGCCCTCCGAGATGCTCACGCCCACGAGCAGGATGTTGCCTGTCTGCGCGTTGGCGAAAACATGATCGCGCCCAATGTACGAATAGACGTCCATAAAGCCACCGGCGAGCGCCAAGATGATGCCCAGCTCAATAGACTCCGATATCTGTTTGGCACGCTGCATCGTCGTGCATCCTCCTTGTTGACGACTCTCTCGTGCGTTGGCGGAAACATAGCCGCCGTTCATACTGTAACCCATTGACAACATGGCGTGCGCGCGAGACGGGTTCTCCAACGCGCAGATACACAGTCTGGAAACAAACGATCCCCGCATCGACGCGCCGATCCCCAGCTCATGTACTCCCCCAGTCTTTTTAGCCCCGTCCCAAAAAGACTGGTTACAATTACGTGCAGCATACAAACACCGGGAGGGATCGTGGCAAAAAAGCCTCAGCACGCTCAGAACAACCAGCGCAGTCAGCAGGGCAAACAGGGCCAGCAGCAAAAGCGCGGCGGTAAGGCGCAGGCCACGGTCGCCCGCACCAAGCATTCCCAAGCGACGCCCGCCCGCCCCTGGCGACCGGGCCGCGATAAGTTCCTCCCCGTCAGCCGCGCCGACATGGATGCGCGTGGCTGGGACCAGTGCGACTTTGTCTACATCTGCGGCGACGCCTACGTGGACCATCCCAGCTTTGGCATGGCCATCGTCAGCCGCGTACTCGACGCGCACGGCTACAAGGTGGGCATCATCTGCCAGCCCGACTGGACCGACCCCGCCAGCATTACCGCGCTCGGCGAGCCGCGCCTGGGCTTTTTGGTCAGTGCCGGCAACATGGACTCCATGGTCAACCACTATTCGGTGACCAAACACCGCCGCCACACCGACGCCTATACCCCCGGTGGCGAGGAGGGGCGCCGTCCCAACCGAGCCGTCACGGTCTACGGCAACCTCATCCGCCAGACGTTTAAGGACGCCCCCATCATCATCGGCGGCATCGAGGCAAGCCTGCGCCGCCTGGCCCACTACGACTACTGGCAGGATAAGCTCAAGCGCTCGGTGCTGCTCGACTCGGGCGCCGACATCCTCATCTACGGCATGGGCGAGCACGCGATTGTCGAGATTGCCGACGCGCTCGACGCGGGGCTGCCCATCGATCAGATCACCTATATCAACGGCACCGTCTACCGCACAGGCTCGCTCGACGAGGTCTACGACTACGACCTGCTACCCAGCTGGGACGACCTTACCGCCGACAAGCTCAACTACGCACGCAGCTTTAACGTGCAACAGCAGAATATGGACCCCATCACCGGACATCGCCTGGTAGAGCCCTATCCCAACAGCGTCTATGTGGTGCAGAACCCGCCGTCGGCGACGTTGACGACCGATGAGATGGACGAGGTGGCCGAGCTCCCCTACGCACGCGATTGGCATCCCGACTACGATGCCGCGGGCGGCGTGCCGGCCTTTGCCGAGATCAAGTTTTCAATCAGCTCCAACCGCGGGTGCTTTGGTGAATGCTCGTTTTGCGCCCTCACCTTCCACCAAGGTCGCGTGTTGCAGATGCGCAGCCACGACTCGATCATGCGCGAGGCAGAGCTGCTCACGCGCGATCCCGAGTTTAAGGGCTACATCAACGACGTAGGCGGACCGACGGCCAACTTTAGCCGTCCCGCCTGCGACAAGCAGCTCAAGCACGGCGTGTGCAAGAACAAGCGCTGTCTGTGGCCGAGCGTGTGCAAGAACATGGTGGTCGACGAAAGCGGCTACACGCAGCTGTTGCGCGACCTGCGCCAGCTGCCGGGCGTCAAAAAGGTCTTCGTGCGCAGCGGCATCCGTTTTGACTACACCATGGCCGATGCCTCGGACGAGTTTTTACGCGAGCTGCTGGAACACCATGTCTCGGGCCAGCTGCGCGTAGCGCCCGAGCACGTGAGCGACGCGGTGCTGTCCGTGATGGGCAAGCCGAGCCGAGCTGTCTACGACGCATTCTGCCGTAAATTTGAACGCTTGAATCGCGAATACGGACTCAAGCAGTACGTGGTGCCGTATCTGATCTCGAGCCACCCTGGTTCAACCATGAAGGAAGCCGTGGACCTTGCCGAAGCCGTGCGCGACATGGGCTACATGCCCGAGCAGGTACAGGACTTCTACCCCACCCCGTCCACCATGTCGACCTGCATGTACTACACCGGTGTAGATCCGCGCACCATGCAGCCGATCTACGTGGCGCGCGACCCGCATGAGAAGGCCATGCAGCGCGCGCTCATCCAGTATCGCAAGCCCGAGAACTACAAGCTGGTGCGCGAGGCGCTAGAGAAGGCCGGGCGTCGTGATCTGATCGGCTATACCAAGCATTGCCTGATTCGCCCCGTGCCGCCACACCCGGGCGAGACGTCTGCCGGCGGTGGGCATGGCACCGGCAAGAAGGGCGGCAAGGCCCACGGTGGCGCCGCCGGCAAGGGGCCCAAGGGCAGCAAGGGTCACGGCGGTATGTCCCGCGCGCAGAACACTGCCGGTCGCAATCGCGCGGCACAGGGGCGTCAGGGCGCCAACGGAGGCGGCAGACGCAACTAGCGCGGCGAGGCGGCATGCCGCCGTTGGCGACACGACACGCCCCACCAATAAAATGCCGCTCGCTGGGGCGTCGCAGAACGATTCCCCGGCGAGCGGCCGATTAATATTGTCTATCTCAAAACGTCGTTACTTTTTGTCGAAACGACCATAGAGCGCAAACGAGAGCGCCGCAGAGATAACCCAAGTCAAAGCGATGCAGACGATAATCATGATCAGGTTCATGGGATTGCCGCTTGGATCGGCATAAACGGGCAACGAGGTAATGCCGGGCATAACAAAGCCGAAGCACTTTGCGCCGAGAACAACGGTAAGCGCACCGCCAATGCCATCCGCAATCATCGCAGCGATAAGCGGAGTCCTGTTAGGAACCTGAACGGTAAACAAGGCGGGCTCGGAAATTCCCATAAATGCTGAGAAGGCGCACGTCATTGCAGCGGACTTGAGCTTTTCGTCGGTCATGCGCAGGGCTGCACCAAAAGACGCACCGCTTTCGGCGAGGTTATGGCAGAAAGAGATCGGGAGCAGATAGTCATACCCAAGCGTTGCGATATTGGAAATCTGGATAGGGCTCGTTGACTGATGCATGCCGAAGAGCACGATAAGCGGCATAAAGAAGCCCAGCAGAAAACCGGCAACGGGGCCTAACGTCGAGAATAGCCAAACGATACCGTTGGCAAGACCAAGACCGCACCAGGCACCAATCGGAGCGAGCACAAACAGGTTGACGGGAATCACGATAGCAAGGGAGAGCGCCGGAACGACAACGAGCTTAAAAAGATCCGGCACGACTTTGTCGATTGCACGATATACAAAAGACAAGCCAATGACGCCAAAGATAACCGGGAACACGGAATCGGCGTAGCTAAAAATCGGCACCGCAAAACCGAACAGCGCAAGGGGCGTCTCGCCCGTACCGACAGCGTTGACAATGGTCGGGTACATCAGCGATCCGGCAACACAAAGCGCAAGCGAACGGTTGACCCGGAACTTATCAGCTGTAGACATTGCCAGCAAAAACGGCAAGAAGTAGAACGGGATATCCGAAATCATATTGAATATCGCAAAGTCGCCGGCACCCGTGTCGATTCCAAAAGCCGCGATAGCAGCCAGGATGCCCTTTACGATGCCTCCCGCCACCAGTGCGGGAATGATAGCGGAAAAGATGCCGGTGATGATATCGAATACGCGGGCCGAACCTTTTTGGAGCTCAGGCTGCTCGGCGTCGGCGGAGACCTCGCCACCCATCCTGTCACCTAGCATGGGCTCCAATTCGTCATATACCGACCCCACGCTGGCGCCGATGATAACTTGCCACTGTCCGTCTTTAACCTGCGCGCCCAAGGCGCCGTCAAGCGTCTTAAGGGCCTCCAGGTCTGCCTTGCTATCGTCCTTCAGGTTGAATCTGAGCCTTGTAATGCAGTGCGTTGCCATAACAACGTTATCGGCGCCGCCCACGAGCTCGAGGACACGAGCGGCCAGTTCCTTCTTGTCTGCCACGACAATCACTCCTACCCAAGATCCTCGCCATTAGTGGCGATACATTTCTGATACCAATAGAAAGAGTCTTTACGCGAGCGCTCCGCAGTGCCGTTGCCGCAATTATCCAGATCGACATAGATAAGCCCGTAGCGCTTGTCCATCGTAAGAGGACCGCAGGCAACAAGGTCAATGAATCCCCAGATCATGTATCCGCGCACGTCAACGCCATCGATCACCGCTTCTTTAAGGCACTTTATGTGCTGGCGCAAATAATCGATTCGATACTCGTCGTGGATGCTGCCATCCTCCTCGACTACATCAGATGTACCGAGGCCGTTCTCGGCGATATACAGAGGCAGCCCATAGCGGTCATACATCTGGTTAAGGGTAACCCTCAGGCCAATGGGATCGAGCTGCCAGCCCCACTCACTCGTCTCGAGATAAGGGTTCTTGTTTGCCATGACCAGATTACCCGCAGTCTTCTCCCATCCCTGATCGCAGGTGGATACCTGGGAAAAGTAGTACGAAAAGGCCAGGAAGTCGACCGTGTTGCGAGCGATGAGCTCTTCATCGCCCGGTTCCATTTGAATCTCGATATCACACGCATCGAAATAGCGATTCATATAAGCGGGGTATTTTCCACGAGCCATCACGTCCGTATAGAACCAGTTGGAATACTGGTCGTCGTGAATAGCCTGCATGTTATCTTCGGGACGGCAGGTGGCGGGATACGTACAGAATCGAGCGATCATGCCGCCAACGGGAGTATCGGGCGAAAGACGATGGACAATCTCGACGGCACGCGCATTGGCAACGAACTCGTGGTGCAGGCACTGGAAGATGGCTCGATCGAAGTTCTCCCCCTCTTCGTCTTTGACCAGACAGACCCCGTCCCAAGGCGAAAAACGCGCTGCATTGAACTCGTTAAAAGGCAGCCAGAAATCGACCAGATCGCCCAATTCCGTAACGATTGTCTCGACATAGCGGGCGAAGAAATCAATCGTCTTGCGATTCTTCCATCCCCCATATGTGGTGACAAGATTTACCGGGATGTCATAGTGGAGCATGGTGACGAAGGTTTTAATGCCGTGCTTTTTGCACTCACCCAGCATGCTTCGATACCACTCGATGCCTTCGCGGTTAGGCTCAAGATCATCTCCGTTAGGATAGATTCGGCTCCAGCAAATAGAAGTGCGGAACAGCTTGAGGCCCATCTCCGCAAAAAGCGCGATGTCCTCACGGTAGTGATGATAGAAGTCGTTACCGCGCCTAAACGGGTAGAACTCAACACCATCATCTGCGAGAGCGTTCATTAGTTCGTCATGGCAGAAGGGGTTGTTTTGATGCTTGTCCTCAATCTGGTCATGAGTCCAGGTACCATCCAGCCATCGACAATCCTGCGTCGACTTTCCCTTTCCGCCCTCATTCCAGGCGCCATCGGCCTGCGAGCACGATATGGCTCCGCCCCATAAAAAGTCGGAGTCAAACCCATGTTTTAACTTACTCATTTGCCCTCCTTGATCGGATGCTCCAGCGGATAACCCAATACTAGGAAGAACAAGATGCATAAGATATCGCATAGAAAGCGTTTGTTTATAACATTTTTTTAGATATAATACCGTTTAAGGCATCGATTCTACCGTTCACCCTTGGAACACCCCATGGATTCGAATCTCAAACAGCTGCTCTATACGCATACCGAGACCGAAGAGTGGCATCGCACACATCCGGGAGAGCTCAGCCCGCGATATAACAGGGTGGAAACCACAACCATTAACGGCGAAGAGGTCTATCTGTTTGATTGGAAAGAAACTCTCGACGAAAACCCCGTGGGCCTTATCAAGGAGTCGCGCTTTACCGATATTCCTCCTCATATCAATCGGGATATGGAGCTTAACTACGTGTACGACGGCGTCTGCACGTTTATCGTCAACGGACGGTCACTGCTCCTTAAAAAGGGTGATGTGCTCATTTGCAACACCGGCGTAGTCAGAAGCGTTCCATACGTTAAGGGCGAGCATGATATCGTCATTTCGATCGTCTTCAAAAAAGAAATGTTCGATTCGTTGTTCCTGAGCCAGCTACCCGGCGCGTCACCATTAACGAATCTTCTATTTGATTTTGTGTCCAAAAACCGCGAGGCCCGAAAATATCTCATTCTTCCAGAGGAATACGCCCGACATGCGCGACGCCTCATCGAGATGCTCTTTATCGAATATCACTTTAAAGATGCCTATTCCAATGAACTCATGAGGCACCTCGCCGTCAGCCTATTCCTTGTTCTCATTCGAGGACTGTACCGACGCTCCGCAACTGATAACCAGGCGATCATGTCGGACGAACGCATCGTGTCGATTCTGAATCATATTGAGCGAAGCTACGGCGACTGCACACTCGAAAGCATTGCGAGCGATACGGGTTATAGCACCAGCTATCTCAGCAGCTTGATCAAGCAAAAAACCGGCAAAACGTTTTCGCAAATCAAGCTCAACCAGCAGCTCACAGAGGCGGCATATCTTCTCAATAACACCGAGCGCAGCGTGCAGTATGTAGCCCGAAAAGTCGGCATCTCCAACATGTCATTCTTTTACTCAAAATTTAAAGAAGCATTCGGCGAAACGCCAGGTGCGTTCAGGACGCATCGGTCTAATTAAAGGCGTTATTACTCAGACCGATCAGCTTCGCGCGACACGGGAATGCGCAATCGAAGCAGCGAGCGCATCGCCTCTACCAGCACAAAGCCGGCGATGCCAACCGTGACCACAACGTCGAGCGGTGTGCCCACAAACCACAGCAGCCCCATGAGATACGACCCGGCATTAAACGCAAAGTGCAGCAGAATCGTGTAGCGAAGCTTTCCGGTGGTCACGAGTACCCAACCAAAAATGAGGCCGGCAGCGCCCGCGTAGCAGCCCTGCACCCAGTTCATGTGCATAAAGCCGAAGACCGCCGCCTGCAGCACGATTGCCGCGGCGACGCCCCAGGTACTCGGGGCCGCCCAGGGCACTATGGCGCCGTCCTGCGCGTTCGCGCGGCGCCGGCGCTTCCAGAACGAACGGCACTGTGGATTAAACGCACGCAGCGAAAACTCAAAGATGATGCCGCGCACCAGGAGCTCTTCGCAAAACGGAGCGCCGAGCACTGTGGTCAAGACAGCAAGAAGGCTGGTATCGCCCATGCCCGTCTCCTCGACGAGCTCGCTATAGTCTGCCGCGACCTCGGGCAGCAGCGACAGTACGCCGTCGCATAGGTAGCTAATGACCACCTGCATGGATAGGCCGATCACGACAACGCAGGCAATGCGCTTCCATGCCGCGCCTGCTCCCCCGCCGAGTGGGCGTTCGCCTTGCCGGCGCGCCATGAAGGAGCGGGGCCACAGATAGCGCCACCACAGCAGCGCCATCAAAAATGACGCCGTCTGAGCGGCAGCCTGGAACCATTGGATATCGAGATTGTCGATCGGATAGCCCGTCAGCACCGACACGGCATCGAGAACTGAAAACAGAACCATGCTCAGGGCAATATCGGCAGCAACAACACCAAAACAGGCAAGCGCCCAAATCATCGCATTGAGCATGCCAACCTCCTCAAAACCCGGCACTTAGGGACGTTCCTTAACTGCCGGCAGAAAAGGAACGTCCCCAAGTGCCGGCAGTTTGGGACGGTCATTGTTGACGAGAATCGGGCGCAGCGCCAAAGGCCCCGTTGGGCGAAATGTCGAACGGGAAGGTGCCGCAGCGATTGAACGCGGCGATAAACATGCGGATGGCGTTGGACGGCGTGGTGCCCACGAGCTGGGTTGCCGCCGCGAAGGCCGCCTTTTCCTCGGGCAAGACCTTCGCGACAACCGGGGTCATGTGTTCTGCCATGGCGCTTCCTTTTTGAAACGACGGTGATGCGGATAGATGCGGGCCACGCGGCTGGGCGACGGGCTGTGAAGGCAACCCGATTGGCCCGCATCTGGAGTTTGTTTCTACGGCGTTGGTATTACTTGGTATTCCTAAGTATTACCCCGCAGATAGAATACCATACCCGGCCCTATGGAGACGGAGAAAAACGGATCATTTTGTTGCTGGGTAAGTATTTAGAGCGTGATGATGTCCGAGATATTGAGGGCCCGAGCGTCAGCGAAATCGTGCGTGGCAAGCAACAGCATACGGCCGTCGAGCAAGTCGAGCACGGCCTCGGCGCATGCGTCGCGCGCAGCGATGTCTAGACCGGTAAAGGGCTCGTCCAGAATCACTGCGCCGCCCGGACACAGCAGGGCTCGGGCAATCTCGACGCGACGGCGCTGCCCGCCCGAGAGCTCGGCCACGCGGGCATGCACATCGATCCCCGGTACCAGCAGGCGCAACAAGGCAGCGGCACTCGAGGCATTCACGCGTGCATCGGCGCACACCAGCACGTTATCCAAAGCAGAGGCGTCCTCAACCAGGCGCGTATCCTGAAACACCATCGAGCACGGCGCGCACTCCCCCGCTGTCAACGAAAGCAGCGTCGACTTGCCCACGCCTGAAGCTCCCATCACGCAGATACGCCCGCCCGCGGGCACGTTGAGCACCAGACCATCCAGCGCCGGAGCCCAGGGTGCCCGGTCGCCCACGGCGAGCGCAAGCTCCGCCGCAGCCCCGCCACCAGCAGAGCCGCCCGCACGCCCGCGCAGTCCATGCCCATGTGCCCGCACGGCCGCGCGCCACGCCACGGGT
>OLXK01002340.1_pt1 | contig 10723 bp, 5 predicted proteins | sample 1674321 | NCBI WGS metagenome assembly OLXK01 (sample SAMEA103958162, study PRJEB25191) | human gut metagenome | reverse complement strand
GGGGTCTTACGTTACGGGTCAGCGCTCGTTGCGGCGCTGCTGCTTTTTCTGCCACTAGCGGTTTTCGTAGATGTCCTTCATCAGCAACCAAGTACCGTTGCAGCTATCGTCATAGACGCTGGACGGCTTGCCCTGATGGACGACGATGAAATCTTTGGCAGAACCATTTACTTTCAGCTTGATGGTGCTGCCGATTGCTTTGGAACTCAAGGTCACATAAGCCATAAAAAAGAACCTCCTGTTGTGTATTACATCCACGGCGGAATGCTGTCGGGACGCGGTTCGGGCTGGAACAGGTCTTTGCGGGGCGTAATGTCACCTCTTTTCCGGCGGATGTTCTGTTCCTGCTTTACCCGGCGCAAGGCGCGGACGCTCCTCGTGGAGTTAATTTTCCTCCGAGGCTTTACGTCCACACCGATGATTACCGAGACCTTCTTGGCGTATTTCAGCCGTAATGCGTAGGTGTCACCGTAGGATGCAAAGGCATCCCACGCTACGAAGCTGGTGATAACAGCTTCTCTGGTCACTTCCCCTGCCGGGTAGGCTTTTTCCCAGTATTTGACGCGGGTCTGGATGCGCTGAATCTCCGAGCGGCGGAGCTTCTGGACGCAGGCTCCGCTTTCCGTCAGGTAGCTATGGAAGCCCAGAAAATCCAGCCCGTTTTTCAAGGGGAAAATTGCTGTCTTAGAATTGAGTTCGAGGTGGAGGTCGCTCATCCAACGCTCAATGTCCTTCAAAAGAAACTGAAGTTCCCGCTTTGTCCGGGCGATGACGTAGAAATCGTCCATGTATCGTCCGTAATAGCGGCATCCCCGGTCTTCCTTGATGTAATGGTCGAACTCATCAAGGAACATCAGGGCGAGCAGTTGGCTGGTCTGATACCCAAGGGGCAGGCCGTCGGTCTTGTCAATGTAGATGCACATGAGGTCATAGAACGCCATATCTACGCCGCGCTTCTGCATCAAGGCCCGCAGTTTTGCTTTCAGGATGTCATGGTCGATGGAGGCGAAGAAATGGTGAACATCGCACTTCAGCACCCATCCGTCTGCGCTGCCGTTCTTGCGGTAGTAATCGACCATGTGGTCCTTCAGGCGCACGATGGCATCCAGTGTCCCCTTTCCGCGCTGCGAAGCGTGGTTGTCGCGGATGAAGCTGGTGCAGATCGTGTCGTACAAAACATTGTCCGTTAGTGCATGGAGGACTACCTTGTCCACAAAAGCGGGAGCCTGCACAAGCCGTTTCTTCGGCTCATAAACATAAAAGACCTCGAAGCCGCTGGGCTTGTAGGTCTTTTGGTTCAGAACGTATGATAGCTTATCGGTGCAGATCAGAGCGTTGGCCTCATATTGAGCCGTTCCCGGCTTGCTCCTCTTACCCTTTCGTGCTTCCAGATATGCCTCATAGAGGGTCTGGAACTCGCACATTTCCTGATATGTCATGTGTCTTCACGCTTATTTTCTTCCCCCGGCTGAGGTGGTAGAGGAAGCTCCCAGCCGGGTGTTCGTCTAATACCGGTCCGCTTCCTCGCGGCAGCAGGCTGCGCCCGCAGAGGACGGCCCGCCTCGGTATGATGTGTTTATCGTCCGCCATAAAGGCTTCCGACAGGATGCGACTCCCTTTGATGATGGGTGCACTGTTTTCGCCCGTTGCCGGGTTACTCATCTCGCTTTTCCATCAGAGCGGGGCGGATGCCGTACGAGTTGGAGCAGTTGTTGTTGTTCCAGTCGCCATTGGAGTTGACGTACAGGGCGTTGTTGAAGTTGTTGCAGTTCGGAGAGCGGAGCCACCAGACGGTGGCCGATTCGAGTCGCCCCCTATATCAAGCGGGGAACCCGCAGGATACCTTGATTTTTCCTGTTCTTTCAGGAGTTCGCGGACGATAGCCTTTACCATCGCCGCCTGCTGCTTGAGTTCTGCCTGACGGGCCTGCTCCCGGAGCTTTTCAGCGCGGGCGGTGTCCTTCTGCTTCCACGACAGAACCATATTCTTTACGTCCTGAACCTTCCGGGTCCAGACGGCACTTTTGCTTATGGAAATAACTCCGTCGTTCAGAACGAGCTGGATATTCTCATTCAGCCAAGAGCATTCGTCGAGGACTACGCCAAGCAGCCGCAGGCGTTCCTCGTACTCAGTCTGGAACATCTTTCCGTTGGCCGCGTGAATGTCCCGAACGATGCTCTTGGCAATCAGACGCATATCTTCGCCGTAGCAGCGGTAGAGCGCCTTTGTGAAGCCCTCCCGGTGCGTTCGGTCGAGATATGCGATGGACTCAGAGCAGACCTTCTGGACGTCCCGGATGTCGTCAAGCGCGGCTATCTTCTGGAAAATCTGCCGAACGTCTTTGCGTGAAATATCCTCGGCCACCGTTTTCGTCGCTTGGTTCGTGTATTTCAGCAGCTCCCGTGCCTTGTTTCCGAGGAGATATTCTTTGTCAGCCACGGTCACACCTTCTTTCGAGGCAGGGGCCATTCCTCGCCGCCTCCAAATCGCTGGAAAGCCCATAGAAAGAGCAGCGGTCGCCCAAAACAGTCAGGCGACCGCTGTTTCCGCTGTGAGTGATGCCGCAGAGCATCAGGTGCGTACTTCGCACATATTTGCAGGGAGGTTCAAGGCTGACGAACAAATTCCCGATGATGCAGGACAGCTCACCGGGCGGACATGAAAATTCAATGTGCTCCATCAGAACTCGATCCTCTTTGCCGTGGTGTTCCAGACGCCCTCTACCACCGTGCCGTCCAGCGTCTCAAATGTGACCGTGAACGGATTGCCGGTGACGGAAGTATTGAACATCAGCTCCAACAGAGCCAGCCGGGCGGACACGTCGGAGATGCTGTTCTGGATGGAGTGGTGGGCCTCCTCATCGTCGTTGTGGGCATCTACGAGCTTCTGCGCTTCCTTCAGGAATGCCGGGAGCATCGTGACCGAGCAATACTGTTCCACATCTTCCGCCGTCATCCACGCCTCGCATTTGTAGTCTACGGTGACTCCCAGCCCCTCGCCGATGACGATGCACACCGGGAAGCGGCGGACATCCACGCCGGTATTGGATGCAGCGCTGACGTACTGCGGGTAGTCACCCAGCGTGCCATAGTAGATGAGGACTTCGCCCTTGTCCGGGTCAAAGGCGAACACGCCGAACTCCCGGAGCCAAAATCCGTGGTCAAGACCGCCGTTCAGGTCGGAGCGGTACTCCACGATCATGCGGACGCTGGCCCCATCATAGACCGGGGCGGTCGATGTGCCAGCGGCCACCGGCTCGACCAGCGCGGTCATCGCGGCCGGCTTCACATCATCCGGGATAGTGCCGCTGCCCACCATAATCTTGGAAATCGGGAGCTGCTGCCCGGCAACCAGCTTGGCAATCAGCTCTCGGCCGCTGTCAGTAACAACAAAGCCATAGTAGCTCATAACTCATCCTCCTCAAGTTCAGGCAGTTTTGTCTGCGTGATGTTCTGTGCAGCCGGAACCGGCAGCACGGTGTCGATGAATGCTTCGCCGGTTTCGATCTCCGGCAGGGTCGTTGTCGTATAGCCCCGGCCAAGAATGCCCTCGACCGGCACATCTGCGACCATTTCAGGAGCCTCGGTGTTCGCCACCACCAGAATTGCCACACCCGCCGCCTTGATGAACGGAGCGTTCAGCAGTTTTGAAACGTCAGCTTCCGGTGTCAGGGCATCGGTTTCAAAAATCATGGTGGCCGGGATGGCCGGGGTCCACCCTGCGAAGGTGTAGCCGGTCTTGGTGGGATCGGCGGGGGCGGTGATGGCAGTGCCGTAGTCCTGGGTGATGGGCGCGATGGCGCTGCCGCCGTTGGTGTCGAAGGTGAGGGTGTAGCTGGTCGCTCCGCCGCCTGTGCCGCTATTGCGCAGAATCGTCAGCGTGTAGGTTTTAGTGCCGATCTCCACGACAATGTCGGTTGTGCCGCTGTTGGGGATGGCAACGGTTGCGCTGCCGCCGGTGGACAGAGCCTGCCCGTTGATGCTCACGGGCTCGCCGTTTCCAGACACCGCTGTGACCAGCGTAGATGTTGCTCCGCTATCATTTTGCAGCGTATAGGTATAGTTCGTTCCGTTGGCGGTAAAATCGCCGAGCCCCACTGCCAGACCTTCAAAGGTCAGAAGGTCATTACCGGGCACTGCGGCTCGCACCACTACGCGGGTGCCAAGCCGGGAGAAGGTGACGTTTTCCGCCTGGAAGGTTTCCCCGGAGATGGCACCGCCAATACTGGTCTTTTTCGTTTCCAGAACGGCCCCGGCAGCATCCAGCAGCGTGGCCACCAGCTCTGCGCTAGTCTGAGACTGCAGGCAGTTGTTGCGCAGGGTAATGGCGGCGGTGCTGTGACCGTTGCCGTCGTTCCCCTGTGTCACATCCATCGTCAGCTGCTCTCCGGTGCGGGCCAGTGCGCCGGTCATATGGACGCTGGCCTCGCTGTCACTACCGTCATACTCCGGCAGGCGCTGATTGCTTCCCGTTCCACCGATCTGACCTTCCGCCCACGCCTCGACGTACAGATAGGTACCCACATTGGGGATCTCGGTTTTGCCAATGGAGTTCATATACTTGCCCAGATCATAGGTCAGGTCCAGTGTAAAGGTTCCCTGATCGATGCGGGCGAGGGTGCTGTCTCCGGAAACGGTGATTTCATTACCGCTAACCGATACGCCGTTTGTGGTGCAGGCTACCTCTGCAGGCTTGGTATGCAGATCATCCGCATAGAACGCAAGCTTCACCTCGCGGTTCTTTCCGCCGGCCAGCGTGGCGGCAGAGGAATTATAGAGGGTCATGCGCACCGTGCGCTTGCCGGCGCTCTCCGCAATCACTTCCATTTGCGAGATGCCAATGTCGGGATAATCCAGATACACTGTGCCTGTTTCGTGGATGCCGCCGCCGGCGGTGATGGTATAGCTCGGGTCGGTCACGCTGGTTCCCACATGGTGCCAGACGGTAAGGGTGGTGCTTTCATTGGGCAGCAGTTTTTCCGTAAGGGTGGCGGTTTCCCCGCTGCCAAGCTTGACCGTTAGGTTTGTCACATCGTTCAGCCCGGTGTTGCGGATGGTAAAGCGAATGGGTGTCAGGCTGTTCAGCGCCAGCATGGCATAATCCACACCGATCTGTTCCACTGCCACCGCATCGGTGATAAAATCAGAGGTAGCGGTATAGAGGTTCGTTTTCTCACCCGGAACGGTCACGCCGTTGATTACCTGCGGGTTTCTGTCGTCATACTGGGTGGCCTGAATGGCGGCCTGCACCTGATTGGGGCCGCTGACATAGGCATCAAAGTGGTCAGCCAGCGTGCGATCCGGCAGCTCTGCCAGTTCCAATGGTGCGGAGAGCGTGTAGGTATTTTCGGCATAGCGCAGCTTGGCCGCCTTCAAAATGCCGTGATCTACCGCGCCGTTGGCGTCATTGACAGTCTCATTCCAGACGATGGTAAGATCATTGAGGCTGCGATGATCCCCGCTGAGGGAAGCGAAGCGGAAGTCTCCGCCCACGACGGCGTTGCCGCTGCTGGTCAGGGCAGACAGAGAGCCTGGGAAACTGTTGGACATGGTGCCGCTGCCGTCCACAGCCAACAGCTGGATATCGCTGCTGCCGTCTCGGACACTATGCCAACCGATGACAAATCGGTCATCCCCGCTGCCGAAGTTGGCTGCAACGACCTGGGGGTTTTCGTCAAGATTGCTGTCACAGGTCGCCAGCATGGCTGTACCGGGATTTCCGTCAGCAGCCACGGTACAATAGGCGATCTCGTAGTCGGAGGTATCTCCGGCTCCGCTGCGGTCCAGCGAGTAAACCGCCATAGCGGTTCCGTTGGGCAGCATGGCCGCCTGCAACGCCTTCACGCTGCCAGTAGCACCGTTATAAAGCATTTTGGCATTGCTCCAGTCGCCGTTCCTGCTGTCATAGCAACTGTACATGATACAATCTCTGGTCGTGAAGTTCAGCAGGTTGTTGCTGCCCTGCGTACCGGGATCGGGGGTGTAGACGCTGCGCCAGAACACGATGGCCTTGCCGTCGCCGCCCACTGCCGTGGCTGGGGCCAGATCCGGCGTGCCGTCGTTGGTTAGGCGGGTGGAGGTCCAGGTTGAGCCGTCATAGACGGACACTACGATCTCCGTGCTGTTCATCAGCAGGTTTTGCTCTTCCAATGTCACGGGATCACCGGCATTTTTACCCGGCAGGTCGGTGCCCATACGAACCCAAGCCGCCGCCGCGAAGCTGCCAGTGCCAGACAAAGAAACGCTCGTGTCGCCGTAGCCGGGGAACTCTGTGGGAGCGTCAATTTCACTGGAGGGAGTATAGACGCCGCCATTGCGGGTGGAGAAATGCGCCCGGCTGTCGTAAATACTGCTGCTGTTGCCGTCGTTGATGTAGGCCAATACCTTCCCGTCATCGCTGAGCTGTGGATAGGATGTGGGATTGGCATTGGTCTGGATGTTTTCCAGCCCACTGGTGGAGTCCAGAGAGAACAGCATCATCCGCTGCTGGGGCTGGCCCCAGGTACGGGCATATTGCTCCAGATAGTCCCGGCTTTGGAGCGTTGCACTGGCAGAAGCCACCTGCATTCCGCTCTGGGCCGCCGCCATCCGCAGCGAGGCAAGGCTCAGCCCACTGGTGGCGCTATTCCAGTAGTCGTCGATTGTTTTCCAGTTATTAAAAGTCTTGGTGGCTCCAAAGGTTCCAGAGGCGATCACCGCCTCGTAGGAGATAAACAGGAAGGTGGCCACAAATTTGATTCCCACTTCGCTTTGGATCCCCAGGGCCTGACCGTTGATCTGGCGCTTTGTCTCGTCGGCAAGATAGGTGCGGGAAAGGAACTTATTCTGACTGTCCACATCCAAATTGCCGAATAGGCCGATCTTCAGCGCCACGATCGAATAGTCAAAGCCAATGCCGCCAAACGCGTGGACATAGGCGTTGATACGCAGCGTGGTCAAAAAGTCATTCACTGCCGTGGCCGTGGGATCGCTCCAGGCAAGCTCTGTGCCCTGTCCCTGCTGGCCGTAGCGCACTGCGGTACGGAAATCCAGCTGAATGGCACCGCCCAGCTCAAAGGTTGCTGTCAACGGCACGGGGCCAGCCATGGCGTTCACGCTGAAGGTGAAGCCCACGCCAACGCCGGCGGTAAATCCGCCGCCTACGGTGAAAACCTCCCACTCCTTTTTTTCGGCGTTATAGCGGATCTCCGCTTCGTAAAAGCCCTCCAACTGCAAGTTGAGATCCGTGCTGGTGACATTGTCGGCCAGGGAGTTGGTTTTGTAGTCCCCCTTGGGATCATAGGTTCCCTGGGCCATCTGGCTCAGGTCCCCGGTACTGGGCACGCCCACCTCCAGGTTCTGCGTCAGCACATTCGCACCCAACGCCACGCCGTCCTCGGAATAGTCCATGTCCTCCATCTCCAGCGTGTTGTACCCGGCCCAAATCATGGCACGGAACACGGAGGGATCTTCGCTGGGGGTGATGATCATTTTGAACACGGAAGTGTCCACCGGACCGCTCAGATCATCCAGCCGTCCGGTCAGCACCTTGAGAATGTTACTGTCGCCCACTCCGCCAAAGTCGACTCCCTTCACTACACTGGAGGCTCCCATCGTCGCCAGAATACCGGTGACGCGGTCATCCTCTGTCACCTTGGGCACTCGGGTCAGATCAACGACCCGGAAGGGCATTATTTTCTCCTGCAGCAGGCTGCCGTTCAGGCTCAGCTGCGTTTTCATACCCACATCCTTGCCGTCGGCGATCCATCCAGAGGTGGTCATGGTGGCCTCGGTGAGGGTCAGATCGTTTTCCGCTACAGGGATGGATGAGAAGGGATACTGCTTGGTACTGCTGCTCTGGGCGGCAGGAAGAACGCCGTATTCGTCCGCCAACCTGAGACGGTAATTCTGCGCGTTGGCAATATCCTCGCCCCAGAGGAACATGGTGGTGTGCAGGGTTGCTGTTTTAAAGCTGCTGTTAGGGCCAATCTTCCCGGTCGAGCTGCGGACATCCACTTTCTGACCGTTGGCAAGACCGTAATCAACGCTTTGCGCCACAATAAAGGGTTTCTTTTTCTCCCCCGCCGGCACGCTCTCCAGAGAGACAACGCCCTCTGCGGTGCGCATTACATCGTCCACGCCCAACTTGCCGTTGACGGTCAGCAGCAGCGGATAGTACTTGTCGCCGTCAATTGCGCTGATCTCCAGAATGTACTCCAGCTGATCCAGAGCGGAAAGCGCCGTGGTGTTGCTCTCGCCCTTTTCGGCCGACCAGAACTGGGTGGAATCCAGATAGACGGTTATATTTCCCGCCGCATCCGTGGTATAGGTGTCGCCGGTGATGCCGCTGACAAGTGCTCCTGCCCTGGAGCCCAGCAGAGCTGTCTCGCAGTAGCCTCCGTTTTTATAAACGCCGCCGCGAACGGTCACCGTCTTGTTCGCCAGCGGATCGCCGCCCGGCGTGATGAGCGTCACAGATGCCCGGGCGACTCGCCGAAGGCTGAAGGTATTCAAGGGATAAAGCTGCAGTTTTGTGGCATCCCGCTCGCCGGAACGCAGATTTTCTTTATAGATGGTGCCCAGATAAATATCCGCGCCGGAGCCGGACCGCAGAGACACCTCACTGGCGATTCCGTTGGGTTCGTAAAGCGCCAGCACGCCTTCCCTGTTGGTCGTGACCGTTTTGGGCACACCTTTGCCGTCGGTGTATTGCAGCGTCGTTTCCGCTGCAGGCGTCAGCTGGAAGAGATAGAACTTGTTTTGCAGCGTTTTCGCTGTCACCTGTACGGCGGCGCTCATGCCCGTGGCGGCATGGGTAGCCGTGACGGTTGCGGTGCCGTTGGCCCGGCCGGACAGCGCCATTTTGGTTTCGGGAAGGTAGGAATCAAAGGAGAAGTTTCTGATGTCCTCATACAGTCCGCCCTGCTTGTAGCTGACGGAAATGGCATTGTTGTTGCTGGAGAGCCACTGGATGCCGTCTTTAAAGGAGTTCCAACCGTACTCGTTATAGTTGATGCCGATGTACTCGATCAGCCCCAGCTCCTGGCGCAGCTGCAAAATTTTAGCTGTATCGGTGGGCAGGGTGCCGCTGACCTTGGAGGTATTGTCCATGGTCAGCTTAGAAATCGTCTTTCCTTCGCCGTCCTGCACCTTCAGTGCGTCGGCATCGTAGACATACAGGGGGAAGGAGTCGGTGCTGGGAGATTCCTCACCAGGGTTCTCCACGCTCAAAACCACCTGATAGGTGTCCTTCAGATTGCCGGCTTCCACACTCCATAGTGACAGGGAGTAGCTTCCGGAGGTACCGGATAGGGGCGCACTGTCCACCACTTTGGTGGTGGTGTTGTCCTCTGTGACCCGGGTAATGGTCAGCGTGGGCTGCAAAGGGGCGCCCTCAGTGGTGTTTTCCACCGACCAGTCGATATTGACGGCGCCGTCGGTATCCTTGTGGTAAATGCTCTGGGGCGGTGTCAGCTTGGCCGTGGCAGGTGGTGCCTGCACGATGATCCAGGCAAGTGCCGACAGGCGGACGTCCTCACCCCCGGCGTTGGGGTGCGGCATGGAGACCAATACCGTGTAGGCAGGGATATTGCCGTTGGAGAGCTTGGAGAGCACATTCTCCTCGATCCGCACGCTGTTTTCATCTTTGCGGGCGGTATAAGTCGCAACGGGCTTGAGGCCGCTCAGCGCCGCCTCATTCGCGTAGTTGCCCTCATACAGGTCAATCCTATAATCGAACTCTTTGTTCGGTGCCATCAGCGCGGCGTTGGAGCTCCACAGCACGGTGGCGGGCTGATTTACTCGCGTCACGATGGACGAGCCGCCGGGAATCACCAGTGCCAGGGAATCGCCTGCCGTCACGGTATAGGGCTGTGACTGGCCCGTCACATCATCGGCAGGGTCCTCAGTCCCGTTGTCCGCCGTAAAGGTAAAGGTGACGACTCCCACCTTGGTTCCTGTGGTGGCAACAAGGCCGGTATCCTCGTCGATGGTGGCAATGTCCAGGTCACTGCTGCTCCATTTACCGGTGATGTAGCTAGCCTGCTCACCGTTTTTCCCCAAAACCTTGGCCTGAAGCGTGGGGCGGGCGGAATCGGCGAGGGAAATCGTATAGTCGGCGTCATTCGCTTCCGGGACGACGTTTACCGTGTGCGCGGAAACTTTCTTTGCCACCGTGAACTGCCGGGTCAGGGGAAGAACATTCACCCAGTTAGGGTTAGGATCGTCTCGCTTGCCCTCGTTGGCCTGCAGCGTCACCGTGTAGGTGCGGTCGAAATCAGAGGGTGGTGCGATTGCGTAGTCGCTAATGGTGAAGCCTTCGTTCTCTGGGTCCAGATAGACCTGCAGATGGGTCGGTTCAACCGCGGAGTCGTACCTCAGTTCGAGGCGGAAGGGGGCTTCCCTCTGCTCTGTTCCTGTCGGGGTGTGATAATTGTTGTATACGGTCTTGTAGGCCTGCTCCATGTTGGCGTTCATCGTGAACGATGCCTCGCCGTTGGCGTAGGCGGCGGTCAGTGCGGTGGGAGCGTTGCGCATCAAGACGCTCTTCAGCATAACGCCGGTAATCGACTCGCTTGTATATTGTGTGGTATCCAGCGTATGGCCGAAAACATCTTCCACGCCGGTCATATCATTGACGATGACCGTGTTGGCATCCGTATCCTGCACTGGGTACCAGAGCATTGCCGTGACGCCGTATTTGTTCATGGAAAGCTCAGCGGCGCTATAGTCTTTGCCGTTGATGG
>OLXK01002338.1_pt1 | contig 10738 bp, 9 predicted proteins | sample 1674321 | NCBI WGS metagenome assembly OLXK01 (sample SAMEA103958162, study PRJEB25191) | human gut metagenome | reverse complement strand
CCGAGCTTTACGGGCTTGACTTTCATCATAAAATCAACCACTCCTTACTTTTATACTCTACGGGATGTCGTATACACGGGTCAAATTTGAGCAGACACACATAATTCGACCCGCGTCGAAGGGAACCTTTCGGCGTTTTTCACAAACTTTTCGGTTTGACCCGTCCAGCCGCCGCCTGCGTATTCCCCTTTTTGGCACACTAGTCCATTATGTGATACTAATGCAGTATACACCCTAAAAGCCTTGCTGTCAAGCCATTTTTCAGATTTTTGCCAAAACAAATTTATTTTTTCTTTCATTTTCGCACGCCCGGCAGCGTGTTGTGTTTTGCTGTTTTAGGGCTTGATTTTTTTATTTTGCACGTTCCTGTTCATAATCCCCTTGTGCAATTTGTCTATCTTTGCCCTTGTGTTTTGGAGTATTACTTTTACAGTCGGATATGCCCGTTTTCCCTTGCGGCCCTTTTTTGTGAAAAAGCAGCTCAGAAAAGCTCGCAGGCTTTTCTGAGCTGCAAATATAAAAATAATGTTTCCTCTAATATTGCCAGAGCGCAAGCGGCGGCAATTATAATCGTTCACTCATCCAGATAATCCCGCAGGCGCTTTGCACGGCTGGGATGCCGCAGCTTGCGCAGGGCCTTGGCTTCGATCTGCCGCACCCGCTCCCGGGTTACATTGAACTCCTTCCCCAGCTCTTCCAGCGTGTGCGCCCGGCCATCCTCCAGCCCGAAGCGCAGTGCGATCACCCGCTCTTCCCTCGGTGTCAGGCTTTTGAGCACGCTGAACAGTTCCCGCCGCAGCAGCTGCCGCCCGGCTTCATCCACCGGGACGCCTGCATCCTCGTCCTGAATAAAATCTTCAAGGTGGGCATCCTCTTCCTCGCCCACCGGCGTTTCCAAGCTGATGGGGTCCTGCGCCAGCTGCAGCAATTCCCGCACACGGTCCGGCTCCATGTCCAGCTGAACAGCGATCTCTTCCGCGGTAGGCTCCCGGCCATTTTTCCGCAGCAGGTCACCCGTCGTCTTTTTGACCCGGTTGATGCTCTCCACAAGGTGCACCGGGATGCGGATGGTCCTCCCCTGATCTGCAATGGCGCGGGTGATGGACTGACGGATCCACCACGTGGCATAGGTGGAAAATTTGAAGCCGCGCTCCGGCTCAAACTTTTCCGCCGCCTTCATCAGACCGAGATTGCCTTCCTGAATGAGATCCAGAAACGGCAGGCCCCGCCCTGCATAGCGCTTTGCCACCGACACCACCAGCCGCAGGTTCGCTTCGCTGAGCTTCCGCCGGGCATCCTCGTCCCCGGCCTGCGCGGCACGGGCAAGCTCCGTTTCCTGTTCTGCCGTCAGAAGCGGCACCCGGCCGATCTCCTTCAAATAGGCCTTTACCGGGTCGTCCAGCGCCACCCCCTCTGCCGAAAGCTCATGTTCCAGCCTGCCGATCTGCGTTTCATCCAACGCAGGCAGGTCCGCTTCCTCTTCGGTCAGGTGCACGCCGCGGTCCTCCAGTGCCGTATACAGCTCGTCCAGCTGCGCCACATCGTAATCCTGTTCGTCCATGGCACGGCTGATCTGCTCCGGTGTCAGGGCATGGTGGCGTGCCCGCGCGGCCAGTGTTCTGGCCAATTCCTCCGTTTGCGACAATTTCTGCATGGTTCCTGCTCCTTTCCTCTCCTGCTCCAGCCGGAGGGGAAAGCGGGGATCATTCTTCTACAGGCACATTTCCCTGCTTCTTTTCGCGCATCGACTGGAGGTAATCACTCAGTTCCTCATTGGACATATGCGCCGCCTTGCCTGCCATGGGCATCCCCCGGGCAATGCGGTCCAGATACAGCCGGATATCATCCGGCGTACAATTCACATCGCTGTATTGTGCCGCAAGATGGCTCAGTTCATTCAGCGCTTCTTCGCTTACAAAAGCGCGCAGCGTGGTCAGGCTGATCTCAATGCCCTCCTGTCGGCAGCGCAGCATAGCTTCAAACAGCTCCTTCTGCTGCGGCAGCACGAACTGTTCTGCGGTCAGCTGCCCCTGCACCAGATCGATATAGTGCGGCTCCCGCAGCATGGCCGCCAGCAGTCGCTGCTGTGCGCTGGCAATGCCCAGCGCCTGACTGCCGCCCGCACTGTACGGCACGTTGATCTGATTCATCTCACCGGACTTGAGCGCCTGCTGCTTTTTCTCCCAGCGGTGCTTGCTGCCCGCCCTCTTCACGGCGGTCTCCAGCTGGGTCATGATAGCTGTTTTGGAGATGTTGGTCTCCTCAGCCAGACGCCCCGCATACACTTCCTGCTCGGTAGGGTTGGAGCGCTCTGCCAGCATATTCACAGCTTCCTTCACGTATTCCAGCCGCTGGGCATCCTGTGCCAGATCGTACTGGCTGCGCAGACGGCCCAGCCGGAAGTCCAGTGCATTGCCCACACCGTCCAGCAGGGCTTTGAATCGCTCTGCGCCATACTTTTTGATGTACTCGTCCGGGTCCTTTGCACCGGGGATCTGCAGCACGCCCACCTTTACCGGGCTGTTGCGGAACAGTTCCAGCGAGCGCAGCGTGGCCTTCTGGCCTGCTTCGTCCGAATCGTAGCTCAGGATCACCTCGTCAGCATACTCGCTGATGAGCCGCACCTGCTCCGGGGTCAGGGCCGTGCCGCAGGCGCACACTGCTGTGTCGATGCCTGCCTGATGCATACTGATCACGTCCATGTAGCCCTCGCACAACACGAACCGGCGCACCGCGCTGCGCTTTGCGACCTGCAGCGCAAACACCGTCTCTGATTTGTGGTACACCAGCGTTTCCGGGCTGTTGACATATTTCGGTTTGGAATCGTCCAGCACGCGCCCACCAAACGCAATGATGTTGCCGCGCAGGTCAAAGATGGGGGTCATCACCCGCTTCCAGAACAGGCAGTAGATGCGGCCGGACGCACTGCGCTTGAACAGGCCGCTGGCATCCAGCTCCTGTTGATTGTAGCCCTTATCGCGCAGGAACTGATACAGTGCCTGTCCGTCGTTGGGCGCATAGCCCAGCCCGAACCGGACGATCGTCTTGTCGTCCAGACCGCGCCGCCGCCAGTAGGCACGGGCCTGCCGAGCTTCCTCCACGGTGGAGTTCAGGCAGGCGTGGAAAAACCGTGCCGCCTCCTTGTTCATGGAGAGGATGCGGCTGCGCATCCGGCCTGTTTTGTCGTCCTCCTGGGGCTCCGGCATACCGGCCCGCGCTGCCAGCAGCTTAACGGCCTCCGGGTAATCGATGCTGTTGATCTTTTTCGTAAAGGTAATGGCATCGCCGCCTGCGCCGCAGCCAAAGCAGTAAAAGCTCTGGGTGTCCGGGTAGACGTAGAATGAGGGCGATTTTTCGCTGTGGAAGGGGCACAGGCCGCCATACAAACGTCCCTTGCGCTTGAGCTGCACATAGCTGCCCACCAGCTCCACAATGTCGGTGCGGCGGGTCAGTTCTTCAATGTATTCGTGTGGGATCATGGATCTTTCAAACGACCTTTCGGATTTATAGGACATGCCACTTCCGGGGCACAAACAATTCCTCAAAAGTGCGGATGGCAAATTCATCGCTCATGCCACTGATGTAATCGGTCACTGCGCGTTCTCCGCCCTCCTGATAAGCCAGCTGGATGTAAAAATTGGACATCCGGTCCACATGGTTCAGGTAGTAATCGTACAGTTCCCCGATCACCTTGTCCACCTTCTGCTCTTCCCGCTTGGCGGTCTTGTCCACGTACACGGTGGCGTACATGAAATCCCGCAGCGCAAGGAAGGCTTCGTTTTCCTCTGCGCCCACCTTCACATCCCCATCGCTGTTGGCAAGGATACTGTTGATCATGGTGGTGATGCGGGCAGATTTTGTCTGGCCCAGCACGGCGGTGCATTCTTTCGGCAGGGTAGCTGGGTCCAGCACACCGGCGCGCACCGCGTCCTCAATGTCGTGGTTCACATAGGCGATCTGATCCGCCATGCGCACGATGCGCCCTTCCGGCGTTGCCGCCCAGGTGCCCTTTGTGTGGGTCACGATGCCGTTGCGCACCTCCCACGTCAGGTTCAGGCCCCGGCCGTCCTTTTCCAGCTTGTCCACCACACGCAGGCTCTGCATGTAGTGCTTGAAGCCGTCCGGGCACAGCTCATTCAGCGCGCGCTCCCCGGCATGGCCAAACGGCGTGTGGCCCAGATCATGGGCAAGGCTGATCGCTTCGGTCAGATCTTCGTTCAGCCGCAGGGCGCGGGCAATGGTCCGCGCGATCTGCGAGACCTCCAGCGTATGGGTCAGTCGGGTGCGGTACAGGTCTCCCTCCGGCGAGAGGAACACCTGCGTCTTTTGTTTGAGCCGTCGGAACGCCTTGCAGTGCAGCACCCGGTCACGGTCACGCTGGAACACCGGCCGGATCGGGTCCTGCTCTTCCGGCAGCATGCGGCCGCGGCTTTGGTCGCTGAAGGTAGCCCACGGCGCGAAGGTCATATGTTCGATCTCTTCTGTGCGCTGACGTACATCCATACAAAGTCGCCCTCCCTTTTTGTCGCCATTCCCCCTCTCTGTTTCGGCACAGCCGATCCCAATTGCTGCGTCTGCGGCAATTGTAGCACACCCGCTTTGTCGAAGGGGGAAAAAGCCTGTCGGTTCGCAAAATAATGCTTGCTTTTTTATTTTTGCCGCTGCCGGGTTCAGAACGGTGCGTAGAACGGGTCGGATACCGTCACCTGCGCGCTGCCGCGCGTCAGCTCCCGCAGCTGTTCCAGCAGCGGGCCTTCGGTGTGTTCCGGCATCTGCCAGCACAGGGTCACGCGATCCGTGAACTGCGGCGCGGCCTGTTTTGCTCCCGCCGCATCGATCAGCAGCGATGCACGCTCATAAAGGGAGTAATCCACCGTCACGCTCAGCTCCACCACGCTGCGCACCGTGACCACCTCGGCATTTTCCAGTGCACGGGCCGTAGCCGTGGTGTATGCACGCACCAAGCCGCCGGTGCCCAGCAGCACGCCGCCAAAGTAACGGGTCACCACCACGATCAGATCCGTCAGGCCGCTGTGCTGCAGCACCTCCAGCGCTGGTGTGCCCGCCGTCTTGGCCGGTTCACCATCATCTGAATAGCGTTCCCGGTTGCCTTCCCTCAGGCGGTAGGCATACACATTGTGGCGGGCGGTGCGGTTGGCCGCACGCACCTGTTCCAGAAATGCAACGGCAGCTTCTTCGCTGTCCGCAAATGACAGCGCCGCAATGAAGCGGCTCTTCTTTTCTTCGTATTCTCCTGTGGCCGTGCCATGGATGGTGCGGTAATCCTCCACTGTGGTTCCTCCTGCATGTTATTCAAAACAAGTATAACATAAATCGTCCGTTGTGCAACCACTGCCGCATACGTTTTTGTGTCAAGGCCAGCTCCCTGTACTGCTGCCCGCATGTCCTCTGCCAGAAAAAAGTGCAACAAAAAATCGGCTGAGCCCTGCGGCCCAGCCGATTTTTCTGAAGAAAGCATATGATTACGATGATCACTTCGTAAAGAGCTGGATCCACTGATGGCCCCAAGTGCTGGAGCTGTTGTAGTAGTAGCCAACACCCATTGCACGAGCTTCGGGATCCAGAATGTTTGCGCGATGGCCTTCGGAGTTCATCCAGGCATTCACGACTTCTTCAGGAGAAACGCTGCCCCATGCGGCATTCTCGCCAGCAGCGGCATCCGTCACGCCGTACTCGCTGAGAACAGTGTACCACTTGGTACCATTGGGACGAACGTGAGAATTGACGGTTGCGATCTCTTCGGCGCGCCGCTGAGCAGCTGCGGTGAGCTTTGCATCGCCCATGACCAGGGGCTGCAGGCCGTACTTTGCACGCTCGGCATTGACCAGATTCAGAACTTCCTGACGGTAGTTGCTGGTGTAAGAGTTTTCGGGGCAAGAGAAGATCAGCACCCAGTAGTTGTTGTAAACGCCGCCTTCGTAGTGGCCCACGCTCATGGTGGTCACATCCGCATTCAGCATGCGCTCACGTGCGAAATCAATGTTCATCCACTGATCCACCGCTGCATCGGGGGTAGAAACGCCAGCTATGTAGTTTTCGCCAACGGACGCATCGTCGATACCATTCTCTGCGAAGATGGTAAAATCGCGCTGGCCATTGGGACGAACGTAGGAATAAGAAGAGGCCAGTTCCTTAGCGCGCTCCTGAGCGGCACTATTGTGGCTGCTGTCGCCCAGCTGAACGGGCTTCAGACCAGCCTTTGCGCGCTCGTTGTTTACGCGGTGCAGGAACTCGTTCTGATAAGCTTCGTCCTGAAAGCTGATGTAGGAATTTTCTTCTTCGATGGAGGCAGAAACCGAAGCCTCAGCTGCGTTTGCAGTAACGGGCTTGAGAGATGCAGCACCAAAAACCACAGCCAGAGTCATAGCTGCTGCTGCGATATTCTTCAGGGTGCGCATCTCGAGTTTCATAAGACATCCTCCGTAAGCTTTTGTATATAAAAGCTTTTTTGCATTCATGTGAATGCGTACTGCAACACATTTGCAACTCTTCCGTTTCAAATGTGTTTCTCTAGTGCAACAAGAGTATCACAATAGTATCTCATCGTCAAGGGGTTTCTGTCGATTTTTTGAGAGAAAATGCAAAAAAATCAAAATTTCCCGTTCCGAAAACGTTTCACAAGCGCAACAGGTTCATCCAAGATACCGTAAATTTGTTACGTCTGTGTTGCACTTCACCGTTTTCAGGATTGTTTCGTCACACTTAACGTGTTGCATTTTATTTTTCTACACCTTTTCTGCAGTGCTTTTCATGCATTTTTTGTATGTTTATTCGCTTATATGCATATTTCAAAGTGTAACAGACTTTTGTGTGCGCTTTTCCGTTCCACTCCCCTCCCGCAGCCCTTTTCTGGGCTGCAGCCGGCCCTTTGGCTGTACTTTCTGCAACAAAAAACAGCACAGGCAGCCTTTTCAGGGCCATCTGTGCTGTGCCGTATTCCTTATATAAAAAGAAGAGCGGCTCCGAAGAGCCGCCCTCCCACAATTCAGGCTATGCTATAAAAAGATCTCGCGTCAGTCGATCACTGAGCAGCCTTTGCTGCCTCGATCTGCTTGATCAGCTCGGGCACGACCTTGAACAGATCGCCCACGATGCCGTAGTCAGCCACGCCGAAGATGGGAGCACCCTCGTTCTTGTTGACAGCGATGATGCACTCAGAATCCTGCATACCGGCGGTGTGCTGGATGGCACCAGAGATACCCAGAGCCACATAGATCTTGGGGTGCACGGTCTTGCCGGTCTGACCGACCTGATGGTCAGCGGTCATCCAGCCTGCATCGGTGACGGCACGGGAAGCACCCACAACGCCGCCGCCCAGAGCAGCAGCCAGCTGCTCAGCCAGCTCAATGCCCTTGTTGACATCCTTGCTGATGCCGCGGCCAACAGAGACGATCACGTCTGCGCCGATCAGATCGACCAGCTTTTCAGCGGCCTTCTCAACGCTCAGGACCTCGGTCTTGATGTCCTCAGCAGCCAGAGCGAATGCGGGCTTCACGATCTGGCAGGCATCAGCCTTGGCCTGATCGAAGGGAGCCTTCTTCATAACGCCGGGACGCACGGTGGACATCTGCGGACGGAAGCGGGGGCAGATGATGGTAGCCATCAGATGGCCGCCGAATGCGGGACGGGTCATCTTCAGGTTGCGGTCTTCCATATCGAACTTCTGCTTGGACAGGTCGATGGTGGAGCTCTCCTTCAGGAAATCGATGTACTTTGCAGTGTCGATGTCCAGATGGGTAGCATCAGCGGTCAGGCCGGTGTGCAGACGAGCTGCGCAGCGGGGGCCCAGATCGCGGCCGATGTTGGTTGCACCGATCAGCAGGACTTCGGGCTTATACTCGTTGACCATGTCGCACACGACCTTAGCGTATGCATCGGTGGTGTAGTCCTTCAGCAGGGGGCTGTCGCAGACCATGACCTTATCGGCACCATAGCCGCCCAGCTCCTTGGCAATGCCTTCCACGTTGTCGCCCAGCAGCAGACCGGTGACCTCGCAGCCCAGCTCATCAGCCAGCTTGCGGGCCTCGCTCACCAGCTCGAAATCAGTGGGCATCAATGCGCCCTGGCGCTGCTCGCAGAAGACCCATACGCCCTTGTATTCGTTAAAATCAGCCATTGTAATCCTATGCTCCTTTCATCAGATCAGGTGCTTCTTGGCCAGGATACCAGCCAGCTGTGCGGCAGTATCGTCGCCCTTCAGCATGGTGCCTGCGCCCTTCTGCGGAGGAGTGAAGGACTTAAAGACGTTCGTCGGAGAACCCTTCAGACCGATGGTATCGACCTCGATCAGCGGATCGTCCTTCAGTGCGTTGTAATCAAACACTTCCATCGGCTTGTCGTAGCAGGTGAAGATGCCGTTCACGCTCATGTAACGGGGCTGGTTCAGCTCCTTGATGCAGGTCAGCAGGCAGGGAGTCTGCACCTTGACCATCATGTAGCCGTCCTCCAGCATACGCTTCACGGTCAGGGTGTTGCCGTCCTTCTGGATGTCGGCAACGTAGGTGACCTGCGGCAGATGCAGCTTTTCAGCGATCTGGGGGCCGACCTGTGCGGTATCGCCATCGATTGCCTGACGGCCGCAGAACACAACGTCCTCGGGGCCAACGCCGATCTTGTTGACAGCAGCAGCCAGGATCTGGCTGGTTGCAAAGGTATCGGAACCGCCGAACTCACGGCCGGAGACCAGAACAGCCTTATCAGCGCCGCGGGCCAGCAGCTCACGCAGCATGCCTTCTGCCGGCGGGGGACCCATGGTAACAACAACGACTTCGCAGCCGGTAGCGTCCTTGAGCTTCAGAGCAGCCTCCAGAGCGTTCAGGTCATCAGGGTTGGTGATGGTAGCCATCGAAGCACGGTCCAGAGTGCCATCGGGCTTGACGGACACCTTGCCGGAGGTATCAGGAACCTGCTTTACACAAACAATTGCTTTCATTGTAACTCTTGCCTCCCTTACTTCAGCAGCGCGCCGGAAATGACCATCATCTGCACTTCGCTGGTGCCCTCGTAGATCTCAGTGATCTTGGCATCACGCATCATGCGCTCGATGGGATAGTCACGGGTGTAGCCGTAACCGCCGAACAGCTGCAGGCAGCGGCGGGTCACATCGCTTGCGGTGCGGGCTGCGATCAGCTTTGCCTGAGCAGCCTCAACGCTGTAACGGACCTTCTTGCCATCCATAGCCTCCTGCTTCTTCAGAGCAGCAGCGTAGACCAGATACTTTGCAGCCTCAACGCGTGCCTTCATCTCAGCCAGCTCGAACTGGGTGTTCTGGAATGCGGAAATGCTGCGGCCGAACTGCTTGCGCTCCTTGACGTAAGCAACGGTCTCTTCCAGAGCGCCCTCGGCAATGCCCAGAGCCTGAGATGCGATACCGATACGGCCACCGTCCAGAGTAGCCATAGCCAGCTGGAAGCCGCGGCCACGCACACCCAGCATACGGTCAGCAGGGATGCGGCAGTCCTCAAAGATCAGCTCGCAGGTGGAAGAACCGCGGATGCCCATCTTGTCCTCAGCCTTACCGACGGAGAAGCCCGGGTCGGTGCGCTCCACGATAAAGGCGGAGCACTGCTTGGTGGGACGGCCCTTCTTGTCGGGCACGATATCGGTGACAGCAATAACGATAAAGACGTTTGCGTAGCCGGCGTTGGTGATGAAGATCTTGGAACCGTTCAGGATCCAATCACCGGTCTCGGGGTCCTGCTTTGCAAAGGTCTGCTGACCCTGTGCATCGGTGCCGGCACCCGGCTCAGTCAGGCCGAAAGCACCCAGCCACTCACCGCTGCACAGCTTGGGCAGATACTTTGCCTTCTGCTCGGGAGTACCATTTTCATAAATAGGAGCAGCACACAGGCTGGTGTGAGCAGAGACGATGACACCGGTGGTGCCGCAGACCTTGCTCAGCTCTTCCACTGCCATGACGTAGGACAGCACATCGCCGCCTGCACCGCCGACCTCAGTCGGGAAATAAATGCCCATCATGCCGAGCTTGCCCATCTTTTCGACGGTCTCTTTGGGGAAGTACTCTTCCGCATCAACCTTCTTTGCCAGGGGCTTGACTTCGTTCTCAGCAAACTCGCGGTACATTTTCTGTACCATCTGCTGCTGCTTGGACAGAGTAAAATCCATCGCTATATCCTCCTAACGGGTCTTTTTCATTTACCGGAATTGCCCGGTGCAAACAAATTCCTCCCGGCCGCTTTTCCACGGTCGGGAGAAATGTTTATCAGAATTTACAGCTGGTCAACAGGGGTCTTGGTGCGGTCTGCGTTGTAAACGTAGAAGCCCTTGCCGCTCTTGCAGCCCAGGTTGCCGCCGCGGACCATCTTACGGATCAGCGGGCATGCACGGTACTTGCTGTCGCCGGTCTCCTTGTACAGCACATCCATGATGGCCAGGCAGATATCCAGGCCGATGAAGTCGCCCAGCTCCAGGGGACCCATGGGGTGGTTGGCACCCAGCTTCATAGCGGTGTCGATGCCTGCGATATCAGAAACGCCCTCCATCTTGATGAAGGCAGCCTCGTTGATCATGGGGATCAGGATGCGGTTGACCACAAAGCCTGCAGCCTCGTTGACCTGAACAGGGTTCTTGCCGATGGCAACGGAGATCTCCTTGATCTTCTCAACGGTCTCTGCGGGGGTGTTGCAGCCGGCGATGACCTCGATCAGCTTCATGCGGTCAGCGGGGTTGAAGAAGTGCATACCGACCAGAGGACGGC
>OLXK01002328.1_pt1 | contig 10784 bp, 8 predicted proteins | sample 1674321 | NCBI WGS metagenome assembly OLXK01 (sample SAMEA103958162, study PRJEB25191) | human gut metagenome | reverse complement strand
CGCTCTGTACGACACCCCGCACGGTGTGGCCTGCGCTATCCTGCTGCCGGTGGGTCTGGAGTATAACAAGAGCGTTGCCGGTGAGCGCTACCGCGCCGTGGGCAAGGCCATGGGCGTTGTGGGCATCGATGAGATGAACGATGTGGAAGCCGCTGACACAACCATCGCCGCCGTCAAGCAGCTGAGCGCAGACGTGGGCATCCCCACAAATCTGCACGGCATCCTGAAGGAAGAGGATATCCAGTTCCTCGCCGAGTCCGCATTTGCGGATGCCTGCCGTCCCGGCAATCCCCGCGACACCAGCGTGGAAGAGATCGTGGAGCTGTATAAGAGCCAGCTGTGATTCAGCTCTGTAAATTCAAGCTGTAATTTTGAGCCCTGCTGTCCTTCGGGATGGCAGGGCCTTTTTCTAAGATGTATCTGAAAACAAAGCAACAGACTGGATCTTCGTCTTTTCAGAGATGCCCGGAGAGCCTGCCGCGTCGCAGAGTGACAAAATTTCTGCACGGCTCTTGTACACAGCGCCCAAAACGGGTACAATCAATGCAGTAAGAAAAAACTGGAAGCGAAAGGAACCTTATGACGCTGAACTTCTATACTCTGGGTGTTATTTATCTAGTATATTCCTTTTTGGGCTGGGTGGCTGAGACGGTAGTCGCGACCATCCGGGGCGGAAGGTTTGCCAACCGCGGTGCGGCGGCAGGCCCGTTCTGCTTTATCTACGGTACCACCGGCGTGCTGCTGGCCGTGAGTTTCGGCGATCTGCGCACCGAGCCGGTCTACCTGTTCTTTGCCTGTATGATGGCGGCAACGGTGATGGAATGGATCACCGCCAAACTGCTGGAACGCCTGCACCGCCGCAAGTGGTGGGACTATTCCGGAAAAAAATTCAATCTGAACGGCTATGTGTGCCTGCAGTATTCGCTGTTGTGGGGTGCGCTGGGCACGGCAAGTGTGCTGTGGGGCAATAATGTGTTGCTGCAGCTGTGCGCGCATATCCCTGTCTGGCTGCTGCGCCCGGCAGTATGGGTCTCGCTGACGGTGGCGGTACTGGACCAGATCGGTTCGGCGGTGCTGGTGCAGCAGTATGCGGCCCGGCACCCGATGCTGGAGCAGCTCAACCAGAGACTGGGGGAGCGGTCGGATACGCTGCGCCGCAGGATCGCGCTTTACATTGAAAAACGCATCCAGTATGCTTACCCGGCTGCGGCCCGGCAGGAGCAGACTGCGCTCCGGAAGGGGGAAAAGAACTTTCTCAGCGTGTCCGACCTGCTGTGGCTGTTCGTGATCGGCGCGTTTCTGGGCGACATGGTGGAGACGGTGTTCTGCCGCGTGACCGCCGGGGTCTGGATGAGCCGCTCCAGTCTGGTCTGGGGGCCGTTCAGCGTGGTGTGGGGTCTGGCGCTGGTGCTGGCAACGGTGCTGCTGCGTCAGGAAAAGGACCGGAGCGACCGCTATCTGTTCGCCTTCGGCACCGTCATGGGCGGTGTGTACGAATACGTGTGCAGCGCCGTCACCGAGCTGCTGTTCGGCACCGTGTTCTGGGACTACAGCAAGTTCAAGTTCAATCTGGGCGGGCGCATCAACCTGCTGTACTGCTTTTTCTGGGGCATTGCGGCGGTGATATGGATGCGCTACGGCTATCCGCTGGTGCTCAGAGGCATGGAGAAGGTGCGCAGCCGCGTCCGCCCATGGATGACCGTCCTGCTGGCCGTATTCATGGCGGTGAACATGCTCACCAGTGCGCTGGCGCTGGCCCGGTACGATGCCCGCACCAGCGGTGAAGCGCCCAAAAGCAGCATCGATATGCTGCTGGATGCGCATTTTGACGATGCCCGCATGGAGCGTATTTATCCCAACGCGAAGAAAGTAGCCAAGGCCGGATGAAATTTCAACGCTCCTCTTGCACTTTGGTGCAAAAACCGGTATAATATTTTTCGGATAAAAGGGAGTAAAGGGCGCTCGTTTTGCAAAAACGGTGCGCTGTGGCGCAGCGACATCCCGGCAGAAATGCCCGCTGTGTCACCGGAAGCTTGAGACTTTTATTACACTTTCCCGTTTTTGGGCAGGATGTAATAAAGGTCTCTTTTTTATTGCTGCTCTGCCAAAAACAAAAGGAGAAAACTATGCTCATTCCTGTTTTGCTGTTCATCGTGGGCCTGCTGTGCCTCATCAAGGGCGGTGACTGGTTCGTGGATGGTGCCACGGGCATTGCCCGCCGCTTCCATGTGCCGGAGCTGCTCATCGGTGCCACCGTGGTGTCCATCGGCACCACCCTGCCGGAGGTGATGGTCTCCACCACCTCGGCTCTCACCGGCCACGGCGAGATCGCCTACGGCAACGCCATCGGTTCGATCATCTGCAATGCATCGCTCATTGCGGCCCTCACCATTGCGGTAAAGCCGGGCAAGGTAGACCCCAAGAGCCTGCGCACGCCGGTGCTGTTTTTCTTTGTGGCAGCGGCCTTCTATGCCGGTGTGGCCTACACCACCGGCTACTTCTCCCGCCCGGTGGGCCTGATCCTTCTGGCCATGTTCGTAGCGTATATCATCTGCAACGTGATGGCCATGAAGAACGCCCCCGCCCCGGAAGAAGAGGAGGAACCGGAAGAAAATGCGTCCTTTGCCAAGGAGCTGGGTCTGCTGGCCGTGGGCGCTGTGCTCATTGCCGTGGGTGCCAACCTGCTGGTGGACAACGGCACCCTGATCGCACAGGCACTGGGCGTGCCGGAGTCGGTGATCGCGCTCACCTTCGTGGCACTGGGCACCTCGCTGCCGGAGCTGGTAACGGCCATCACCTCGCTGGCAAAGGGCCACGGTGCACTTTCGCTGGGCAATGTCATTGGTGCAAACGTGTTCAATCTGGTGCTGGTGAGCGGTGTTTCCGCCACGGTGGCACCCTTCACCATCCCGCAGAACTCCCTGCTCTTCGGCCACAATGCATCGCTGGTGCTGGAGTTCCCGGTCATGTTCGCCGTGATGCTGCTGCTCACCCTGCCCGCCCTCTTCAAGGGCAAGCTGAGCCGCCCGCAGGGCATTGCGCTGCTGTGCATCTACGCGGCATTCTGTGTGGTGCAGTTCACCATCTGATAAAACAGCAAAAGGCCGACGCAGCACTGCGTCGGCCTTTTGCCGTTTTAAGGGTTACTTTTTCAAATGGGAATCCCAGCCGGAAGAGGTGATGACCTGCTGATCCGGTGTGCACCACATGGCTTCCACGCCGTCCAGACTTTCCACGATCTTCATCCCGTCCTCCAGCGGCTGGCAGAACAGGCCGGTGGTCAGGCAGTCGGCAAGGCCGGAGTCGCTGCACAGCACGGTCACGCCGTTAAAGTAGGCGGCGGGGAACAGGGTGTCCGGGTCGATCAGGTGGTGGTAGCGCTTGCCGTCCACCACGTAGTAGCGCTGGTAGTCGCCGCTGGTCACAAGGGCCATATCGCTCATGTTGATGGCACCGTCCAGCATGGAATCCGAGGTGTATACATCCGAAGAGCTCCATGGGTTTTCCACGCCGCCGGTCCACTGGCTGCCGTCCGGTTTTACACCAATGGCGCGCAGGTTGCCGCCCACGCTCACCAGAGCGCTGGTCAGGCCGCGGGCCTCGGCAGCCTGACACACCATTTCCACGGCGTAGCCCTTGCCCACGCTGCCCACATCCAGCAGCATTTCCGGGTCGGCCAGATAAACGGTCTTGGCATCCGCGTCGATGATCACGTTGTTGATATCACAGTGCTGGGCGGCTGCTTCCAGCTCTTCCATGGTGGGCAGCTTGTTGTCGGCATCCGTCTCGGCGGCTTCGGCAGCTTCGCGGTAATTGTGCCAGATATTCAGCACGCTGCCCATGGCAATGTTCAGCTTGCCGTTGGTGGTCTGGTACATCTGGTCGGCCAGCTCCAGCATGGAGAGGATGCGGTCGTCCACCTCCACCGGAGCGCTGCCGGCATTGTCGTTGATGGTCTTGACGTTGGTCACGCCGGGGTAATCGTTGTAGATATCATACAGCTGGTTATAGGTAATAAGGTCTGCGTGCAGGGCATCCATCTGGGTGTTGAATTCTTCCTCGCTCTCGCAGTAGGCGATCACCTGCGTTACGGTATCGAACACATCATAAAAAACGGTGGAATAGCGGGTAAGCTCTTTCTTTTTGGAGGCACAGCCTGCCAGCAGGCTCAGGCAGAGCACCCCGGCCAGCAGGGCGCTGACGAAACGTTTTGCGCGGGTCTTCATACGGTGTGGTTCTCCTTTGCGGCGGTAAAGGCGGCGTGCTCCTCCTGCAGGTGGGCCAGCAGATCGCCGAACACCCAGCTGCGGTTGGAGGGAGTCACAACGGCCTTGAGCGGAATGGTGACCTGTGCCTGCTTCATCAGATCCAGCAGGGTGTCCACATCCTTTTCCTTGAAGTTGGCCAGAACCACTGCCGGCGGGTAGGCACCCGGTTCCAGCACCAGCGTGCGGGCGGCCTTGGTCTCCACCTCGCCCAGCAGCTGGGCCACGGTCTTGCCCGCATCGGCAGGGGAGACGAGCAGCACCTTCATGCCAAAAGCAGGAGCCATGCCTTCCAGCTTGCCGCGGTCGGCGGGGGAAAGGTTCCAGCCCAGAATCAGCGGGACACCGGCGTTCTGGTTGCGTGCGATATGTGCTTTCATAAAAAACCTCATTTCAGGGTGGATTGCAAATACACTATAGTATAACACAAATACGCAAAAAATGGAATGCGGGGGGGGCCGGTACTACCGGGAAAAGTTTCAGAGAATTTCGAGCAAAGGCAACAAAAATTAGAAGAAATTACAAGGCAAATTTCAGTGCAGGTGAAGATTGTATGCAGAAAATAGAGGTGCTATACTAAAAATGCGAGACATAAGTCTCAGAAATTTAACAGAAAGCAGAGGTTTTGAGGATGAAAAAACAGAAGATGCGGTTCATCAGTGCAGTGCTTGCGGCATGCATGATGACATCTGTCCTTCCGGTCAATGCACTTGCTCTGGGGGGGGGGTACGCCTGAAAATGGCGTAACTGCGCAGGAAAATGCAGCAATTGAGCTGACTCCTACGAAAAGCATTATCATCGATAAAGGCGGCAATTACGAGATCCCCGGGGGAAATTACGCTGGTAATATTACGATCAATCTGACCGATATAACGGAGACGGTGAATATTACCATTAAGGGAAATATAAAGCCTACATCTGCGGATCCCTTCATCGATGTAAAAAACGCCGGTGTTGTAAACGTTGAGATGGGCGGCCATGAATTTGATGGCACAGCTAAAAAGCACTTTATGTATATATACAACCCGACAGCAGATGTAACGGTCTCAAATGGTATGTTTAAGGCAAGCAGTTTTCATCCGTTCATGATAGGTTCAGGCGCGCTTACTGTAAATGATGCGGAAGTGGAGACAGGTACTTACTTTATTGTGGCTAGTGGCTCCAGCAATGTGACTGTGAATAGAGGCCGATATACGTTCAGCAACTCTACGGGTTATCCTGCAATATTTGCTTGTCCGGGGGGCAGCGTGACGTTGAATGACGTTACAGCAACTTCCACAGAAGCAGTGCTTTCGGTTTCAAATTCTACGGTAGTCGTCAATGGCGGCAACTTCAGTACCACCGGTACCAAAAGCTGCTTTGTCAACAGCTATGCAAACCTGACCATTAACAAGGGCATCACAACAGACGGAACCTTTGCGTCTGAGGGTGCCAGCTGCATCAACAACAAATGGGGCCGTGTGGAGATCAACGGCGGCACCATTACCTCGGATGCCGACTGCACCATCAAAAACCGCGGCAGCCTGCGCATGAACGGCGGCACGGTGGCTACCTCGAATGCGGAAGGCACGGTCATTGACTGCACCGGCAATTTCGGCGATACGTGGATCAACGGCGGCACCATCAAGGGCGGAAAAGACGGCATCCGTCTGGTGGACCTTGGCAGTTCCGAAGTGACCCTGAAGAACGCGGCCTTTGAGAACAACACCCAAAGCAATATCCATCTGGGTGCCGGGCAGAAGATCAACATCAAAAAGACCTTTACCGGCACGGCAAAGATTCTGACGGACGATGCAGACATTGGTCGTCGGATCACGCTGGAAAATGAGGATCTCAGCTATCAGAACAAGCTGAAACTTTTCAGCATGAATCCCGGCTACATCATCGGCTATAAGCGCGGCGATGATGGCGTGGAATACCGCTATCTGGCAGATGCCAACGGCAACATCGTCACCACTGAAAATGCGAAGGCAACCGCTAACATCGGTGCCGGGGAGCAGGAGCTGGATACTACCACCGTTGTGCCGGAAAACACCCTCGTGACCGTGACGGCAAACCTCCCGGAGGGCGCAGAGGGCGCAGAGTTCCTCGGCTGGAGCGCCGTGCGTGACGATGGCAAAGAGCTGGATCTGGGCGATGATCAGACTGCACAGTTTAAGATGCCCGGTTGCAACGTGACCGTCGAAGCGCTGTATCAGGGCGGAAATGTTGACCCTGTCAATCCCGGCGGCGGCAGCAGCAGCGATGTGGTGGCCGGCATTGCGGCTGTTGCGCTGACCGGTGCAGCCGTGTGGGGCATTTACGAAACCGGAACCGGCATCTATCGCGTGCTGAATATGCCCGGCGTCCCCATGCCCTCCAACCGCGCCGGTCTGGCGACCCTGATCTGGGAAAAGGCCGGCTGCCCGGAACCGCAGACGGTGAAGAGCTTCAGCGACATCGATGACGCCGACCTTCATCTGCGGCAGGCTGCCAGCTGGATGGAAGAGCAGGGTCTGATGGACGATGTGAAGGAAAACGAGTTCCGCCCCTATCGCTATGTGACCAAGCTCCAAACCTGCCTTGTCTGGGATAAGGCCAAGGAAGAGAGCCTGATCTCCTGAAAAAGTAGATCATTCTTGTAACAACCCCGGGGTGACCGCAAGCGCCCCGGGGTTGTTTTTTTCACAGGAAAAGGGGCAGAACCGGAAGATGCCGTTTATATCCACGAACCCTCCCGTGAAAAAGCAAACAAGCCAGACCCGCAGGTCTGGCTTGTTTGCAATATCAAAAATATTCTTTCCGCTGAATATATCCAGAGCGAAGCGGAGGATCTTTCAAATCATCAGTTCAGCTTTTTGCCAAAGAACTCCACCTCTTTGCCGATGAACTGCATCAGCTCATCGAACTGGTCGGGGGTCAGGCTCTGGGCACCGTCGCACTTTGCCTTGGCGGGGTTGTTGTGCACTTCGATCATCAGGCCGTCGGCACCGGCAGCAACAGCGGCCTTTGCCAGATCCGGCACCATCCATGCGTGGCCGCAGGCATGGCTGGGGTCCACAATAACGGGCAGGTGGGTCATCTTGTGCAGCATCACCACACCGGCAAGGTCGAGGGTGTTGCGCATGCTGGTCTCAAAGGTGCGGATGCCGCGCTCGCAGAGGATGACGTTCTCGTTGCCCTCAGCCATGATGTACTCGGCGCTCATCACGAACTCTTCCAGCGTATTGGCAAGGCCGCGCTTGAGCAGCACCGGCTTCTTCTGACGGCCGACGGCCTTGAGCAGCTCAAAGTTCTGCATGTTGCGGGCACCCACCTGAATGAGGTCTACATTCTCGAACAGGGGCAGGTGCTCGGTGTTCATGATCTCGGTCACGATGGGAGCACCGGTGGCGCGGCGTGCCAGCTTGAGCAGGTCGAGGCCCTCGCTGCGCATACCCTGAAAGGAGTAGGGCGAGGTGCGGGGCTTGAATGCGCCGCCGCGCAGCAGGGAAGCACCCGCAGCCTTCACGCGCTGTGCGCAGTAGGTGATCTGCTCCTCGCTCTCAATGCTGCAGGGGCCTGCAATGACCGCAAAGTTTCCGCCGCCGATCTTTACGCCGTCCACATCGATCACGCTGTCGTCCGGGTGGAACTTGCGGTTGGCCTTCTTATAAGGCTCGGTCACGCGGCGGCAGGTCTCCACCACCGGGTTTGCCAGCACCCAGCTCTCGGCCACGGCCTTGGTGTCGCCGATCAGGCCCAGAATGTGGCTCTCACTGCCCTTGGAATCGTTGATCTGCAGGCCCATATCCTGCAGTTCGTGGCAGAACTCGCGTACCTGTACCTCAGGTGCGTTCTGTTTGAGTACGATGATCATAGTGCTTTGTCTCCTTTGCCTTATCGTGTGAAACGGCGAGGGAGACCGGCTCCTTTGCCGCAGCTTGCAGTGTCAAACTTCAGGGTTCTGAAGTGTGTGACGCTATGATATCACTTCAGGAAACTGAAGTCAAGAGAATTTTGAATTTTTTTGAAGAAAGTGGTAGAATGGGGGCAGGAAAAGAAAAAGCAGGCTCGCCCTCTCAGCTTCGCTTGCGCTCAGCAGCTCCCCCAAAGGGGGAGCCCTTGGCAAAAACGGAAACTTTGCGTGGATTGCCAAAGCCTCTCACTTTGGGAGAGGTGGCATTGCGTTAGCAATGACGGAGAGGGCGAGGACGCTGACCCAATGCCATCATACTTAAGAATAGAACCAGCTAAATATAAAGGGGAATACTACAATGGGAAAAGAAGCAAAAACCAATGCCATGCGCATTCTGGAGCGCGAGAAGGTGCCCTACACCGCCCACGAGTACGCTCATGAAGAGGGCGTTGCCGTGGCAGGTGTGGATGTGGCAGGCAGCATGGGCGAAGACCCTGCCTGCGTGTATAAGACGCTGGTGACGCAGGGCAATAGCAAAAACTATTTTGTGTTCGTCATTCCGGTGGCAGCAGAGCTGGATCTGAAAGCCGCTGCCCGCAGTGTGGGCGAAAAAAGCGTTGCCATGATCCATGTGGCCGATATCAACAAGGTCACCGGCTATGTGCGCGGTGGCTGCAGCCCGGTAGGCATGAAAAAGCAGTATAAGACTGTGTTCGATGAGAGCGTGCTGACGCAGGAGAAGGTCTATGTCTCCGGCGGGCGCATCGGCACGCAGGTGTGCTGTGCCCCGGCGGACCTCATCCGCGCTGCACGGGCAATTACAGCAAAAATTATTTTTTAAAAAAGTCCGTCTATTGTACAAAAAGTTAACGCATCCTATTTACATAAAATATACTTAAACTATAAGTCATACTTAAAAAGAAAAACAATGTCGAAACTGCACAAAACTTTTGAAAGTTTTTTGACGGCATGAAAACACAAGGTAGAATTTGTGGGAACACTCTTTTCAAAGATGTTTTTTTGCCGTAAACTGTATGTAGTACAGGGACGGCGGCCCGCAGAAAGGGCTTTTCCGCCGCCTGAAAACGCAAGCACAAGGAACTGCGGAGGAGAACTTCAATGATGAAGATGCTGCCGGGTCTCATGGGTCGAAACAACATTCGGGCATGTCAGGGGCATCGTGCAACTTTGTGCAAAGCGTCGGGAGAGCATACGCAGAATTAAAGGCCGTGGTACGGGTGTACCGCAGCCTTTTTTGTTTGTCGGTTGAGAAAGAGAGGTTTGGATATGGTTCGTAAAGTGGCTGTGATCATGGGTTCTGACAGCGATTGGCCGGTGGTAAAGGGCGCATGTGCCCAGCTGAAAGCGCTGGACATCCCTTTTGAGGCGCACATCCTTTCGGCACACCGTACCCCTGCCGGGGCAGCGGAGTTTGCCAAAAGCGCCCGTGCCAACGGCTTCGGCGTGATCCTGTGCGCAGCAGGCATGGCAGCACATCTGGCGGGTGCCTTTGCTGCCAACACCACCCTGCCGGTGATCGGCATTCCCATGAAGGGCGGTGCCATGGACGGCATGGATGCCCTGCTTGCCACGGTGCAGATGCCCAGCGGCATCCCGGTGGCAACGGTGGCTCTGAACGGTGCCAAGAACGCCGCATGGCTGGCTGCGGAAATTCTGGCTTTGAGCGACGACGCTCTGGCCGAAAAGCTGGCAGCAGAGCGCACCGCCATGGCCGCACAGATCGCTGCCAAAGAGGAAAAGCTGCAGGCTGAGATCGCCCAGCTGTAAAGGAGAACCAATGTCTGATTTTGCATATCCGCTGCACGAAGAATGCGGCGTTTTCGGCATTTACGACCGTGCCGGTACCGAGGATGTGGCCGCTGCGGCCTACTCGGCTCTGTATGCCCTGCAGCACCGTGGTCAGGAGAGCTGCGGCATCGCCGTGAACGATGATGGCGTGATCAACGGCCACCGCGACCTCGGCCTTGTGAACGAGGTGTTCACCCCGGCGGTGCTGGCAAGTCTGGCAAACCCCAATGCGCACATGGCTACCGGTCACGTGCGCTACGCCACGGCAGGCAGCCGTGTGCGCGCCAATGCACAACCCATGATCGTCCGGCACGGCCGCGGCACCATGGCACTGTGCCACAACGGCAACCTGACCAATGCCATCGAGCTGCGCCGCCAGCTGGAAAACGAGGGTGCCATCTTCCACGGCTCCTCCGATACCGAGGTGATTTGCTACCTGATCACCCGCAACCGCCTGCGCATGGGCAGCATCGAGACCGCCATCAGCAAGACGATGGATGTGCTGGAGGGTGCCTACAGTCTGGTGATCATGTCGGCCACCAAACTCATTGCAGTGCGTGACCCCCGCGGCTATCGGCCCCTGTGCATCGGCACGCTGCCCGGCGGCGGCTACGTATTTGCCAGCGAGAGCTGTGCACTGGACGCTGCCGGTGCCACCCTGCTGCGGGACGTGGAGCCCGGCGAGATCGTGGTGGCAGACGCAAAAACCGGTGAGCTGCGCAGCATCAAGGATCACTGCGGTCGGCCGGACACCCAGATGTGCGTGTTCGAGTTCATTTATTTCTCCCGCCCGGACAGCATCATCGAGGGCAGCTCGGTGCACGAGGCCCGCA
>OLXK01002315.1_pt1 | contig 10847 bp, 5 predicted proteins | sample 1674321 | NCBI WGS metagenome assembly OLXK01 (sample SAMEA103958162, study PRJEB25191) | human gut metagenome | reverse complement strand
GGCGCCGTTCATGTACACAAACACCAGCGGGAAAAACTTCAGCGCCTGAACCATCAAAATGCCGCCAAAGCCGTAGATGCTTTGAATCTGTATGCCAAAGATATCCTTGATAAAGCTGGTAATAACCCCATTGCGCCCCAGCAGCATGATCCAAGCATAGGCGCCGATAAAGGGGGCCGACATGCAGCAGAGGATGGATACCACAAACAGAAACTTTGACCCCTTTAACTGATAGAAGGAATAGAAGTATGCAAAGGGGATGCCCAGCAGCAGCGTTACGGCCGTTACCGCAATGGTAACCTTGAAGCTGTTCAGGATCGTGGCGTAATAATACTTTTTGGAGAAGAACTTTACGAACGCCTTCATCGTAAAGCCGGTTTTTTCCGTGTAAAACGCCTCCCACAAAAGGCGCACGCACGGATAGATGAAGAACAGCGCGAACAGCAACAGCAGGCCGAGGCCGAGCGCGCCGAGGCTGAGCGCAAGGCCGCCGAAGAGGCAGCTGCAGCAAAGGCCGCTGAGGAAGCCGCTGCCGGCTTCGAAGCCGACGCCGACGCCAAGGCCGGCTGCACCATCCATGTTGACGATTTTTTCGCCGCTCTGACGAAGGCCGCCGCTAACGCCAAGTAATTTCGTCTGTTCATCGGGGGCTGTCCTTTCCGGAGGACAAGCCCCTTTTTTGATGAATAGGCTTATTGGGTGATCATTGATGAAACGCTGGATGTCTCTTTTGCTTCTGTGTATCTGGTTGCCGGCCTGCGCCGGCCTTGCCGAGCCGGCCTATGAAAAATACCGTTATTATTTTTTTAACACCTTCGATACGGTCGTTACCCTGACCGCCTATGCAAAAGATCAGGCTGAATTTGACGCCTACGCGGCCCTTGTGGAAAGCGAAATGACCCGCTACCACCGCGTCTTCGATCTGTACCACGCTTACGACGGCGTTTATAACCTGAATTATCTAAACGAAAATGCCGGAAAGGAACCCGCGCGGGCGGAACCGGAGCTGATCGATCTGCTACAGCTGATCAAGGCGTGGCGTGCTGAGTACGGAACCGCGCTTGATCCGGCGATGGGCGGTGTGCTTGGCTTGTGGCATGACGCCCGGGAAGACGGAACCGTCCTGCCCGATCAGGTCCTGCTTGAGCAGGCGGCTCAGCACATGGATTATGATCAAGTCATCATTGATCCGAACGCGCTAACCGTATTCTACGCCGACCCGGTGATCTTGCTTGATCTGGGTGCTGTTGCCAAGGGGTATGCCGCGCAGCTCGTCGCGCAGACGCTCGCGCACGCGCGTGGCATGCGGCGTGCGCACGAGCACAAAGTTCGCTGCGCTCGGCCATGCCTCCACGGGCATGCCCTCGGCAGCCATTGCACGCAGGGCGTACAACTCGCGCTCGCGCTCGGATGCAACCTGTGCCACCACGGGTGCGTACGCATCGCGGGCACGCACGCAGGCAAGCGCGGCGGCCTGGCTCAGCACGTTAACCGAGTAGATCTGGCGAATTGCCGCAAACACATCGATGGCCTCGGGCGCCGCGATCACATAGCCCAGACGCGTGCCGGCGGCGCCGAACGCCTTGGACAGCGTATGCAGAATCACCAGGTTGGGATGCTCGGCGATAAGCCCCTGCGCCGTGGTAGCCGCGCCAAACGAATCGTCCGCAAACTCAACGTAGGCCTCGTCGACCATGACCATGCCGGGGCACGCATCGCACAGGGCCGCGACAAAGTCGAGCGGCGTCACATCGCCCGTGGGGTTATTGGGCGAGGTCACGATCGCCAGATTGCACTCGGGCGCCGCTGCGAGCACAGCCGCTTGGTCGAGCTCAAAGGTCGCCGGGTCGCGCCACACATCGCGCACCTCGGTCTGACAAAGCGACGCAAAGAACGCATACTCGCTAAAGCACGGCGGGCAGTTGAGCAGGGTCCGTCCCGCGCCGCCAAACGCCAGCAGGTAGTTATAGAGCAGCTCGTCGCCGCCGTTTCCCACGCAGATGTTCTCACGCGCCACGCCATGCCAGGCAGCAAGCTCATCGCGCAGGTCACAAGACATGGGATCGGGATAGCGGTTGAGCGGTGTAGCAGCCAGGGCGGCGTCGACCGCTTCGCGCACGCCGGCCGGCACGGGATAGGTGTTCTCGTTGGCCGAAAGATTGATGCGCGTGGGCGTAAAGTTGGAATCGTAGGGCTCAATACCGGCCAAGTAGGGCTGGACGAGCTCCTTCATACGGGGCGTCAGCTCGGCCATATTAGGCCTCCTTGCCGGTCGGGACAACGCCATCCGCGCTCACAGCCGCCAGGTCAACGCCCTCGGCAACCGTCGCTACGGCGTCGCCCGGCCAGGCAACCTTGGTCAGGTCGGCCGCGGCGAGCAACTCGGCGCTCACGGCATCCTCGCCCTGCTCCAACACGCGACGGCGCAGTGCGGCAGAAAGCGCGTGTGCCCACAGGCCCTCGGCCTCGGCCAGACGCTGCGTAGCGGGAGCGTCGGAGAGCAGGCCCTCGGGCGTATAGCAAATGACACTCGAGCGCTTGACGAACTCCTCCACCGAAAGCGGGTTGGAGAACATGGCGGTGCCGCCGGTCGGCAGCGTGTGGTTGGGGCCGGCAACGTAATCGCCGAGCGGCTCGGAACTCCAAGCGCCCACAAAGATGGCGCCGGCGTTGCGAATGCCGCCGAGCAGGCCCATCGCATCCTTGCAGTGCAGCTCCAGGTGCTCGGGCGCCACGGTGTTCACCGCCTCGACGGCGGCAGCCATGTCGGCTGCCACCACGATGGTGCCCTCATTGTCGAGCGAGGCACGCGTGATCTCGGCACGCGGCGACTGCGCTACCAGAATGTCGATACCCGCCTCGACCTCACGCGCAAACTGCTCGTCGCAGGTCACCAGATAGCAGGCCGCCAGCGGATCATGCTCGGCCTGGGCCATCAGGTCTGCCGCGACCACCATGGGCTTGGCCGTGGCGTCGGCCAGCACGCAGACCTCGGACGGGCCAGCGACCATGTCGATTCCCACATCGCCCGAGACAATCTGCTTGGCAGCGGCAACAAAAGCGTTGCCCGGACCGGTGATTTTATCGACACGCGGAATGGTCTCGGTACCGTACGCCAGCGCGGCCACGGCCTGAGCGCCGCCCACCATATAGATTTCGTCCACGCCGCCGAGCTTTGCCGCGGCGAGCGTGTAGGGGCTGATCAGGCCGTCCTTTTGCGGCGGGGTCACCATAACCACGCGCTTGACGCCGGCAACCTTGGCGGGAATGGCGTTCATGAGCACGGTGGAGGGATATTGCGCGCGGCCGCCCGGTACATAGATGCCGGCCGCCGCGAGCGGGGTTACCTTAACGCCGAGCATCGTGCCGTCCGGGCGCGTGGTAAACCAGCTCTGCTCAACCTCGCGCTGGTGGAACTCACGAATCTGGCGCGCGGCCTTCTCGAGCGCCGCGACAAAAGCGGGATCGAGGCCTTCGAGCGCGGCATCGATCTGCTCTTGCGGCAAGCGGAAGCTCTGTAGCTCAACACCGTCAAAACGCTGGCAGTAATCGCGCACCGCGGCATCGCCGTTGGCACGCACGTTAGCCACGATATCGCGGGCGGCTGCAACGATGTTTTGCGGCAGCACGCCCTTGCGGTTGAGCTGGTTGGTAACGAGGCGCTCACCGGGAGCAAGCTTGATAGTCTTCATATCGGTATCCCCTATCGGTCGAGGTCGTGTTCGAAAAACGAGAGACCGGGCGGCGGCGCCAGTCGGCCCGCAACCCGGACGTTGGGGCGCCCGTGCGTGCTCGCGCTATTGTGCCGAGCCCGCGACGGGCTCAAAATGCTTGTCCTTCACGGCCGCCGCCAAGCGATCTGCCAGATTGCGCACGCGCGGATCCAGACGTGCGGCACCCGGGTTGACGAAGAAGCGGGCCGTGCAGTCCATGATGCGGCCGGTGATGACCAGGTCGTTATCGCGCAGCGTGGCGCCCGTGGCGGTAATATCCACGATACGGTCGGTCATACCGACGATGGGGCCCAGCTCGATGTTACCGTGTAGCGAGACGATATCGGCGTTCACGCCGCGCTCGGCATACCAGGCACTCGCGATGCGCGGATACTTGGTGGCCACGCGAAGCGACCCACGGCGGGCATAGTTGCGATCGGCCTGGCCGGCGCGCCACGCGGGCTCCGCCTCGATAAAGGTGCACAGGCCATAGCCCAGGTCGACCAGCTGCAGCAGGTTGAGGTCTGCCTCGATGAGCGAGTCCCAACCGCAGATGCCGCAGTCGGCGCCGCCGCAGCCCACAAAGGCGGGCGCATCGCTGGGGCGCACAATGACAAACTCGATATCTCCGACCGCGCCCTCACCGGCACGCGTGTCGCGGCCACGCACGATCAGGTGACGACCGGGATCGCGTAGCCCAGAGACGTCTAAGCCCGCTGCCTCGAGCACGTCGAGCGTGTCGGCCTTAAGCGAGCCCTTGGGCACGGCAATGCGCAGCGGGCCCTCGGCGCCACGGCCCGCGGCGTGATCGCCATCGGAAGCAGCGTCCTCGGCCGAGGTGTGTGCGGCCTCCAGGCGCTCGAGCGAAAAGGCGAAGCCCGCCGCCGGCACCTCGATACCGTCGCCAAATGCGCCGGTAAAGATGGAGTCATAGCGTCCGCCCGAACCGACCGGATCGGGCAGGCCGCCGGCATAGGCCTTAAAGACCAGACCCGTGTAGTAATCGAAAGAGTTCATGATGGAGAAGTCGAATGACAGCACCTGGGCATCCTCGGGTGCCAGGCCCTCGACCAGGGCACGCAGCTCGCGCGTCAGCGGCGCGACGATACCGGCGGCCTCCAGCAGCGCGTCCACGCGGTCAAGCACCTCGGCACCGCCGTGCAGACGCGGCAGCTCGCAAATGGCGGCCTTGACGGCATCGGACTCGGCACTTGCCGCCACACGGGCATCGAGGCCCACAAAGTCGTTAGCATGCACGCAACGCAATGCCTCGGCAGCCAGTTCGCGATCCTCACATGCCGCGAGCAGCTCCTTAAACGGACGCACGCTACCCGCGATAATGCGCGCATCGGGCAGCGCCAGCTTGCGCACAGCCTCGGCCACGAGCGAGACGATCTCGACATCGCCCGCGGTGTCGCCCGCGCCGATAAGCTCAAAGCCCAGTTGCGTAAACTGACGCGAGCCGCCAGCATTGCTCTGGCACTCGCGAACCACCGGTGCCTCGTAGCGAAGGCGCAGCGGCAGGTCGGCCGCGCGCATGCGGGTCGAAACCAAGCGCACGATCGGTAGCGTATTGTCGGGACGGACCACCAGCAGGCGGCCATCATCGTCAAAGAGCTTAAACGGCGTGTCCGCGATGCGGCCGCCTTCCTCGAGCGAACCCTTGTCCTCGAGCAGCGGCGTCTCGACCGGCAGGTAATGATGCTCCCTAAAGCAGCTCTTCACCGTCAGCGCAATCTCCTCGCGCGCCTGAGCCTCCTCGGGCAATATGTCCCGGAATCCCCACGGTGTGGCCGTCATCTGGTGAGCCTCCTCATGCTGTGTTGCATACAGAACAAACGACCGGCATAGCTCCGCCGGTCTTTTGGGTACTTTAGCATACTAGAGTGCTTGCGGGGAAAATCCTTGTCCGCAGCTCACACCGTATTCATTTGGAAACATAGGGGCAGACGCTCAGCTAAATCTGACGATTATCTAGGCCAACCAGAAACCATATCCCGTTTTTCGTCTAAAAACTGGGATGCAGTTTCCGCTGAGGACCTTTTCCGAACTGCTTCTGCAGCGGCTGTTTTGGCTCCGGGACCGCGTCAATCGCATATCTTTATGGCGCCTTTATCCTACACATGTTGTATAACTACCAAATGTGGAATATAACAAAGAGCAAAACATAGGCTGAGCGTTATGGAGGATTGAGGTTGAAAGAGAAGCTATTTCGATGGGTCGTGAAGCACCGCAAACCCATCATCGCGTTCTATGCGGTGGCAGCACTGGTATGCCTGTTCCTGCGCCAGTTTGTAGGCGTTAACTACGACATTACGAGCTATCTGCCCGACGAAGCGGCGTCGACCGTCGCTCTGAATACCATGGGTGATGAGTTTGAGGGTGACATTCCCAACTGTCGCGTTATGGTGCCCAATGTCTCGATCGCTCAGGCGCTCAAATACAAGGACAAAATCAAAAAGGTCGACGGCGTCGAGGAGGTCCTATGGCTTGACGACGCGGCAGATATCGATCAGCCGCTTGCCACGCAAGACAAAGACACCGTTGAGACCTATTACAAAAAGAACAACGCCCTGTTTACGGTGACGGTTAATTCCGAAAAGGAGATCGAGGCAACCGACGCTATTCGAGATATCGTGGGCGACGAGGGCGCCATTACGGGCTCGGCCATGTCTAACGCGCTCGCCACCACATCGACCGAGCAGCAGATCAGCATTATCACGGTCGCTGTCATAGCGATTATCTTCGTGATTCTGGTCATCACGACTACCAGCTGGGCCGAACCCATCCTGGTGCTGCTGGGCCTGGGCGTCTCGGTGTTTATCAACTGGGGCACCAACCTCATCTTTGGCGAGATTAGCTTTGTCACCAACTCTGCGGGCTCCATTTTGCAGGTTGCCATCGCGCTGGACTTCTCGGTCTTTTTGCTGCACCGCTTTAACGAGGAGCGTGGCCGCCACGGCAGCGTTGCCGAAGACATGGTGCAGTCGTGCTGCCTGTCCTCGGTCGCCGTGTTTTCGAGCGGTTGCACGGTCTGCATCGGCTTTATCGCGCTTGCCGCCATGCAGTTTAAGATCGGCCCCGACCTTGGTCTTGCCCTTGCAAAGGGTATCGCCATCAGCCTGGTATCGGTCTTTACCTTTGTTCCTTCGATGTTCGTTCAGTTCGATGGCTTTGTGCAAAAATCGCAGCACAGGCCCTTTGTCCCGCCGCTGGGTAAGTTCGCCCGTCTGGTGCTCAAGGTCTGTATCCCCGCTGCCGTCGTGATCCTCGCCGTGGTTTACCCTGCGCGTGTGGCATCGACCTCCAGCGATATCACGTACTACTACGGCACTTCGCACATTTTTGGTTCGGATACGCGGCTTGGTCAGGATATGGACAAGGTCAAGGAGGTCTTTGGCAACTCCGATACCTACGTTGTGCTCGTTCCCCGTGGAGAGGTGAGCGAGGAGCAGGCACTCTCCAATGAGCTCAAGGCGCTCCCCGAGGTCAAGTCCATCCAGAGCTATGTTGACGTTGCGAGTCCCTATATCCCCACGGGCATGGCCGAAAAGGACACGCTCGATCTGGTGGAGGGAGAGCACTACAGCCGTTTGGTGCTCACGGTTACCGCGCCCTACGAGGGTCCGAGTACATTTAAGCTGGTCAAGAAGATTCGTTGTATCGCGGACAAACATTATCCGGGTAAGGCAATGCTCGCCGGCGAGGGCGTGAGCACCACCGACCTTAAGGACACCATCACCGTCGATAAGGGCAAGGTCGACCTCATCGCCGTCGTGGCCGTGTTCGCGGTCTTGCTGCTGGCCACCAAGTCGCTGAGCCTGCCGATCATCTTGGTGCTCGTGATTGAGACCTCGATCTGGGTCAACTTTGCTGCACCGCTCTACACCGGTATGCACGAGTTCTTCCTCGCCTACTTAATTGTGAGCTCCATCCAGCTGGGCGTTGCCGTCGACTACGGCATCCTGATTGCTGACCGCTATCGTGAGGACCGCGTGACCATGCATAAGCGCGAAGCGCTACTCGAGACCATGGAAGCTTGCACGATTCCTGTTTTGACCTCTGGATCGGTTCTGCTAATCAGTGGCTTCCTGATCCATGCGATCTCGAGCCACGGCGTGCTCAAGCAGATCGGCTGGTTCCTGGGCGTCGGCGTGAGCATCTCCCTAGTCGCCGTACTCTTTGCGCTGCCGGGTTTCCTGTATGTGCTCGATGGCCTCATCGGCAAGACCACGCTCAAAGCTCATTTTTTGCCCAAGGATGCCCAGGATCCGGTTTCGGATACCACCGAGGCATCGGCTGCGGACGGCTCCGCTCAGTAACGTTTTACAAAGCAGTTGGAAGGAATACCGCAATGCATACCCATACCACTGATACCGCTTCGAAAGAGCTCAAAGCCCAACGCGATCTTGTACGTCGTCCCCATAAGCGCATCGCTGCGCTCGCTCTTGCCGCCGGTCTGACCGTGGCCCTTACCGTTCCCGGTGCCGTTGTGTTCGCCGACGGCGTAGGGTCGACGAGCGCTGCCTCGGCTACGAGTGAACAGATGGCGACGGACTCCGATAACAGCACGCCGGGATATAAGAAAAACCAGGTCGTATACGTCAAAACCGATGCCGACGGCAATCGCACGGGTGTTTACGTGGTCAATAGCTTCGAGGCCAATAAGGGCGTCAAGATCGACGATGCCGGCACCTATAACAAAGTGACCAACCTATCGACGACTCAAAAACTAACGGACGACAGCGGGTCGGTTGCCGTTACGGGCCAGGGAGTGCAGGACTTTGTCTACCAGGGCGATCTGGACAAGAACACTCAGATGCCGTGGAACGTCACCGTGGCATACCAGCTCGATGGCCGCGATATCGACGCCAAGGATTTGGCGGGCAAGAGCGGCAAGCTCACTATGAAGCTCAAGGTCGAAAAGAATGACGACTATACCGGTGGCGATTATGCCGATAACTACCTGGTTCAGATTACCGGTCAGCTTAAGGATGCCGAGGCACACGATATTGAGGCTGAGGGCGCCACGGTTGCTGCCAACGGCTCCAACACGCAGCTTACCTACATGGTGATTCCCGGCAGCACCGGAGACTACACCATTACGACCGATGTTGAGGATTTTGAGTTTGATGGCTGGCAGATTGTCGGCGTGCCGCTGAATCTTGCCATCGATGTGGACTCGAGCAGCATGGATACGAGCCAGCTCGTGGAGCTCTCCAACGGTATTGCTACGGCCAATAGCGGTGCTGGCCAGGTTGCCGACGGTGTCAAGACGCTCGCGGCCTCGCTTGCCACGGCCAATACCGGTGCCGGCACGCTGTCCAGTGGCGCCGCTGCGCTCGCGGCGGGTACGAGTCAGCTCAACGCGCAGGTCCCCACGCTGGTCGAAGGCGTGAGCAACCTTAATGCCGGTGCCGAGGGGGTTAATGCCGGTGCCGTGCAGCTTAAGGGCGGTGCGTCCGATCTTTCGGCGGGCCTTTCCAAGCTGCAGGGGAGCGCACAGCAGATCTCGGGCGGCATAAGTGGAATTGCCGCTGGGTCCGATACGTACGTCGACGCGCTGACGCTGGGCAAGCAGGCTCAGGAGGCAAACCTTGCCAAGGCGCAGGCTGCGGCCAAGGCGGCCCAGGACGCCGTGACCGCTACGTCGGGCAACGCCTACAGCGCGCTGTACGGGCCGCAGGGTCTTACGGCGGCGCTCAGCGGCGAGGGGCAGTACCTTGCCGGTGCACAGCAGGCGCTCGGCGGGGCAAAGCAGGCCGCGAGCGCCATGGGCAACGATGCGGCAAAGGCTAACGCCGAGAGCGCAAAGGCTGGCGCCGAGAGCACCGTTGCATCTATTGCCGCTGCCAAGGCGGCGGTCGCCGATGCTCAGGACGCGCTGGATAACGCGGCCGATCTCGACTCCGCCAAGGCTGCGGCAGCCAAGCTAAGCGAGGCTACGGCACAGCTGGATGCCGCCACCGCAAGTGCCGGCAGTGCTGCTACCAGCGCGGGTGCCGCCGCCACGGCGGCATCGAGCGCCGATGCGACGGGTCTTACCGCGCTTCTCGATTCTGCATCCAATGCCGTTGCGGGCGCGCAGGGTCTTAACACGCAGGTGTCGCAGGGCCTTAAGGGTGCCGAGTCCATGTTTGGCACGCTTACCGATCAGGTTACGACTTTGGCCCAGGCGGCCGGCGCCCAGGGCGGCGCCCAGGGTGCCGTCACCGCGCTCGATAGCGCCATTCAGGGCTACACCACTGTCCAGGATGGCCAACAGCTGAGCCTGGCCGGAGCCATCGCCTATATGAACAGCGCGATCAACCCGGCAAACCCCACGGCCGTGAACCCCGGTCTTGTCGCCGGTGTTGGCTCTGCAGCAACGGGCGCGGGTCAGCTGAGCGATGGCGCCGCGGCTCTTGCCGCGGGCACCGACCAGCTTGCTGCGGGCACACAGCAGCTCAACGGTGCCACGCCCGCGCTTGCCAACGGCGCATCACAGCTCAACAACGGTGCGGCGCAGCTCAAGACAGGTGCTGCTAGCCTTGCTAGCGGCATGAATCTTCTCTCCTCGGGTGCAGGTACGCTTGCCAGCGGCGCATCCGAGCTCGGCAACGGCATGCAGGAGCTTACCGACCGAACGAGCAATCTCGATACTCAGGTCATCGACACCGTTAAGGACAAGATCGAGGAAATGCTCAACCCCGGCTTTACGCCGACGGACTTTGTCAACGGCGAGCAGGGCGGACATATAAATCGCGTGCAGTTTATCTATATGACGGGCGCGATCAGCAAGTAGGCAGCCGCGCCCTTGTGGCGATTGGCATCGATAGCAAGTTATGAGGGGAGGGGCCGTCGGGCATTGTCTCGGCAGCCCCTCTTTGCTGTCAGCGGCCACTTCGCGTCTTTGCAGAAGCTGTACCGCAAGATTTGTGTTTGGAAGGAGACGCGCTTTCTGCAAGGGGCGGAGCGCGGAAAGCATGTCCCGGATTTGATGCTCGGAACGGGATGAGCTTTCCGGATCGGACCCCAAGCGGAAAGCGCGTCCCGTTTCGGGGCTTCAGAATGGGACGCATCCGGAAACCGCATCCCACTCTGAGCCGAAATTCCGGGATGAGATTTCCGCCGAGGACACCCTGCGCCGACGGC
>OLXK01002314.1_pt1 | contig 10848 bp, 11 predicted proteins | sample 1674321 | NCBI WGS metagenome assembly OLXK01 (sample SAMEA103958162, study PRJEB25191) | human gut metagenome | reverse complement strand
TTAAACTATTTTAAATTTAAAATTTTATAATTTACTATTTAGTATTTATAAATTAATTATTCATTTAAATAATCGTTACTTTTATATAAGTAATATCTTTCTCTCGCTAAAGCACTATAATACATGCTTCTTACTGTTCTAAATTTATCATTTTTTGTATTAATGTCTGAAGCATCAAATAAAGTTTCTCCAGTTTCAGATTTAGGATCTTCTATAACTCCATCTATAATATCTTCTATGTCATATGTGCTACTTGTATTTACTATACAGTTGTAACATGCTGTACAATAGTCATTTTTACCTGTTTCTGCATTGTATTTTGCCTGTGGGTAGAAATATATATAATTCCCTTCGGAAATTCTTACAGTCTGACGTAAAAAGTCTATATTATAATATGCTTCTCTCATTTGACTTTGAGGTATTATAGTCATACTAGTAGTATCCGAATTTTCTATTAATCTACTACATCCTGGTTGATGGTATTCTATAGTATTACTGCCTTCTTCTTTTGTTGTAATATATATAGAATCCTTTGCAATATATTCTTCGTTTTTATCATTTGTTAAAATAACATAATCATTATAGTATTTACTTCCTATAGGTAATCCTTGTAAGAAAGAAAGTACACAAATATGATTTTGTATTTTATCCCAATCACTTTCTGTTAATACAGGAAGTGCAAACTCATAGTTAACTCCAGAATATTCATTATATGCACCTATAGCAGCTGTAAGTGTTGTTTGAATTGTATGTTTTATTATTACTCTTCTATTTTCATCAAATATTGAGTTGGAAGAAAATGGATTATTCGTATCTCTAGTTGTGTCAAATATTTTTTCTGTTCCTGTTGAACCTTGCAATTCCTCAAAATCTATTGGATCTCCATTTTCATCTACTGCATACGCCTGTGTTACCCAGCCCAATGTATTATTTACCCATTCACTAAACTCTTTTGCCTCATTAAAATACATATGCGCACCATATTGTCCATAATTTGCAATATAGTTATCTATATCTCTTTCTGTTTGAGTATTTGGAGAAATGTATGTTTTTTCATAATTCTCATACCTAAAATATTTTCCTTGTGAAGGATTAGAGTTATCTATATATATTTTTTGATTTTGATAATTTATATATTCATATGTTCCATGCTCATATTCATCATTATTATCTTTTGTAACAAATAATAACTCTTCTGTTAAATGTGTATCAACAATATCTATACCATCATACGTAGATTTTGTACTATCCCACGCCTTTGGATTAATTAAATAACCAGACCTAGTTTCATACTTACTATTTGCACCTGTGCCACTTCTATAATAAACTGTAATAAAATTATCTAGTGTATAATTTACTATAACCTCTTCAGTACCTTTAACATATCTACAACTATAGTAAACATATGGTTTAAGTCCCCATTGATATTCAGCATCATTGTAATCTTCAACCTGCCCTTGTTCTGGCATAACATTTTTATATTTTCCATATAAATAATATCCATCATATAAAGTATAAACTAATGCTGGCACAAAAGGTTGAAGCGTTTCTTTAGAATAACCTGTAGCATTCATTGTATCTGCTAAAGATGTAAAAAAAGTATTAGCAGATGCTTCTATGTCTCTTATTTTAGAGTTACTAATACTAGAATATTTATTGTTTACTGTATTTATTTGAAAAGCAGTTACAGCATCATAAGTAGCATCATATAATTTACTCTTATATGATGTTTGTAAACTTATTGTATCCACTTGTGTTTGTATATATGTTGAAAGTGCCAAAGAAATCGGCACCATTATTACAACAAATATGACAGCTAAATATTGTATCTTCATTAATTTCCACTTCCGTTTACAGAAACTACACCACCGTGTTTAGCAGCTACTTGGGCATTTTCATTTCCAGCAATTTTGTAGAAAAATCCACGTAATTGTTGAGCAATTGTAGTATTTGTATTTTTTACAGTAGTTGAAAACATGTCTCCTTCTTTTAGTCTAATATAGCCTTTGTCCTCTAGTTCTTCCATTATTTGGCTTGTATATTCATTATAATATATATTTTCGCCAATTTTTGTAACTTCTGCTTGCGTTGTTTTTTGTCCGGGATTTTCGTCCAAATGTTTAATCTCTAGTTCTACATCAAATGTGTTTCCTGTTGCAGTTATTGTTTGTAAAAATTGCTCATAGTCTGAAAGATTTAACTTTCCTGTCGTTCTTACACTATCTACAAACTCTGTAGTAGCTGTTTGTACAGACAATTGTGCCATATCATCAGTTCTTTCTGATAATGCCATTAATGGAAACACAAACATTAAAATAGCTGCTAAAAATATAGCTATAACAGTTATTAATGTATCACCCATTTTTATTCCTCCCTTCTATTTTTAAGTTCCATCATCTTCACTTTGATTTACTACTTGATATACAATTACTCTTTTCTTTTTATTTTTTATTGTGTCATCATATGCTCCATGTGTATCTGTCTCTGGATCATCACTATTTGCATTTAAATCGTAGTTGTATTCTCCCATTAGTTCTCTAAACTTTTTATCTCCATGTTCATTTATAAAACCTTTGTACTTATATACTCTTCCGTCATTACTTGGAAATGCAAACTCTCCACCATTTAAGAAAGCATCTAAATTTTTCTTTGCATCTGTATTAGCATTACCTGTCCATGGTTCATGTCTGCTTGTTTCTTCATCCAAATCAAAAGAACAAATTTTTAAATCGTTAGACTTTACTCCAATGTGTGTATCTAATACTCCGTCATAATATTTTGACACAATAGGTGCAATTGTATTTTTAGATGGATCTGAACCACTCCATAAAGTTGGTTCTGTCATAGTTTTATATATTTCCATTGGAGTTCCATCTTCCTCTAGAAAAATTACAGTATAATTTTCTTTATAATATCTATACAAAGTTGGAATAACTGTTTCTATTCCAACTATTCTTGTATCACCTGTAGATATCCATTGTCCAGTTTCATCGTCATATATTCCTGCTTTAACATACTCGTAATATTCAGTTGAATCTTGTCCTTGTAAAATAACATCGGAAGCTGTTCTCGCTTGAGTAAAAACAGCTATTCCGACTGTTAATGCTAATACAAAAACTATTACGGCAAAAGCCATTTTTAAGGCATCTACTGCATTTTCCATATTTTAAATCCTTTTAATAATTTAGTTTTAATTATTGCCTGCTTTTTCAACTATACCAATTGCTGTTATAAGTCCACTATTTGGATCATATGCAAATGTTACTTTATATGTTTTTGCAGAAAGTATTGTTGGGTTTTCATATTTTGTTATAGCTTCTGATGGTGCATCAACACTTCCTCCATCATCACCATAGTCTTCATTTGTAAGTTGTATCTGTTGGCTTGGGTCATCTGTACTTGCTCTATTGTGTGATTTTACACTATTAATTAAAGTTTTAACTTGAGAACCTTGTCTAGTTCCTGCATATTGTAAAAATTCACTGTTGTATGAATCTACTTGTTGTGAACTTAAATTTGCACTTCCTAAAGTATCTGCTGCTTGGTTGTAAATAAACATACCCAAACCTATAATTAAAATTGCTAATAAAATTGCTCCTGCGATAATTAATGCTTTTGATGCATTCTCCATAAAAAATTCCTCCTTTAAATTTTACTTTAGTTTTTTTATTTATATAAATTTTAGATTATATACCATAGCCATAATTCTATAATCTAATATTAATATCAATTTAATAAATTTGTTGTTCAAATGTTAAGCTTTTCACATTTCCAGTCTTCTCATGATAGTCTATGTTTGAGCAATAAAAATTGCTTGTCCCATATAATTTAATAAAACTTTCTGTTCCTTTATTATAAATTTGTTCCATTGTATATGGTGTCTCTATTTGCTTACCATCTTCATCTAAAAAGTATATGTATATTTTTACTGAATTGCCTTCATTTTCTATATAAACATTTGAGTTATCTTTTTTTATATTATTTTTTTCATTGTTGTCTACTGTTTTGTTTATTATAGAAACTAAAGTTGTACCAACAATAGTTTTATCTTTATATGTAATATATTCTTTATTATTTATTTGTGCATCTATTTGCATATTTCTATAATTTATAGTAAAGTAAACTGCAAATGCACATATAATTAATAATACTGAAATTAAAATAATAAGATTTTTTTTCATAATTCCTCTATATTTCTATTATAACATTATAACATATTTATTGCAAACCATTTTTACTGTAATTTGCTGTATATTTTTGTCAATTTATTCAATTTTTTGTAGATATTTATTTACATCTACTACATCAATATTTATCTCTCTAACTCTTTGTAAATCATCTGTTACATTCATGTATTCTATTGAAGTTACGTAATAATATTTTATATTAGATGTACTTCCATCTACAAATGTATTATTTTTAATTAAATCAGTAAATTGATTTCCTGTCCAATTCTCTATATTTTTTCCTTTTCTAGGTTCACTAAGTAAATTTACTGTTATGTACATGTCATTTTCATTTGTACTAATATAATTTGAATCATCTTCATAAACACCATATTTCGAATTACTATCTCTTGCAAGTTTTGCTATAGTAACAACATCTTGTACTGTACACAATATTGGTCCATTATAGTATTTATCTGAATTAGTATCATAAGGATTCTCTCTTTGCTCTGTTCCATAAAACTTAGTAAATTGACTATTAAATGCCTCCATTCTTGTAGCTTCCATTTGCGTATAAACATCACTACTATAACTTCCAAATGTAGAAAATAGGTAAACAGCAAATGAAATTATCATTACGCCAAGCAAAACACCAGCTGCCATTATTAACGCTTTTGATGCATTTTCCATGTTTTCCTACCTCCATGTTATAATTTATTTTTGTTCATACACAAGCTCTGTTACCCTTCCACTTATATTGTCATATGTTACCTGCGGTTCTTTAAACCTTACTGTATTTTTCACATCTTTTTGTTCTGCAACTAAAATATTATATGCTTCTGCTTCTTGCTGTATTTTCGTCAATAACTCGTCATTTCCGTTAGTAAGAACCATTAATTCTTGATATCTCATACTAGCAAGTTGCTGTACATTATAATTGTTTACTCCTGCAATTTTTTCTTTTCCTTTTTTATCTACTGCATCATCTATAGCTTTTTTAGCTTTAGTTAATTCTTCTGCAGAATTAAACCATCCATCTTTATGTCCTTTAAAGAATACTGTGGTATTCCAATCTACTGTACTTACATTGTAATGAACCCTTAATGAAATTGGGTCATATCCTTCATTTCCATATTTATTCTCATTTTGGCCTGCACGTCTTTCATTAAAGTCATCTATCAGATTTGCCAATGATAATATATCGCTTCCTCTTTTGTTCGCTTCTACATATGTATCTAAGTTTGAATAAAAACTTTGAAGTTTATCTTCCATTTGTGCATTTTCCTGTGTTTGCCTTAAATCTGAAAGTTGGTTAAACATGAATACTGCAGCAGCTATAACCAACAATGAAATTAATACGCTACCAGCTATTATTAACGCTCTTGATGCATTCTCCATGTTTAACCTCCTTATAGTGTAGTTGATGTCATACTATCGAATGAACTTGTCATACTTGTTAATCCTATAAATACTAATGGGATAATTAGATATCCAACAAATAGTATAACCATAGGAGCAAATCCTATTGCCTTTCCTATCATACCTTTTCTACTAATTAATCTATCATTAGATTCTTTTCTTTTAGCTTGATAATAGTCTCTTTCTGTATCTAACTCATCAAAGGCATCAGAAATTGGTATTTTTTCAACTGCTGCTTGTAAGCTCTCAACTAATATTATTAACTGTGGGAAAGATATATCGTCTTTTAATTCCTCTAACGCTTCCCAAGGACCACTCTCGTAGTTATTAACACACTTACTAATTGGTTCTTTAAATATGTTAGCATATCTCTCTAGCCATTCCAAAATCATTTCAACATTAACTCTTTCTATTCTCATTAGCATTAAAATAATTGTTTGGAATTGCATTACTTCATCTTCCATTTCTAGTTGTCTCATCTTAGCTTGGAATTTTAGCATCCAAATTGGTCCCATGTATGCTATAACTGCTAAAACCATAGCAATTAACACTTCAAACCATTTTAAGTTTTCACTATTAACTTGTTGTAACTTTCCATAAACCCTTTTTGCAGCTGTTTCTATTTCTGCATCTGTACTTGTTTCATAATCGTCATTTACTCTACCCTTACGCATATCTTCACGAATTTTTGCCTCAGTTATAGTTGTATCTCCTCTGTATTTGTATAAGTAATCATTGTCGGACTCTGTAAGCTCCATCGCGTTTGCTGTATCTTTCTCACTCATTTGCCCTATAATATTATAATCTACAGTAGGGTCTGTATAAACATTTTTAATTGTAATTTGGTGTAACTGTATAATAAGTATTAAGGATGCTACAAATGTTACTACACAAAGAACTATTCTATTAATATAAATCCACTGTATTTTATCCTTAGTAGCTGAATCCTTCATGTCTTTTCTAATTTTTCTATATTCTTTTGTTCCATCTTTAGGAATAAATAAATCTATAAATTTTTTAATTGGTTTTATCTTATATAATTTTTCTTGCCATGGATTTTCTGTATTTTTTGTATTTTGTGCTGTTGAACCATTATCCTTTAATTTTCTTGTTAATATGTAACATACAAATGTAATTACTAAAACTAATATTTGTACTAGCATTCCATTTTTACCAGCATAAAAGCTTTGTGTAAAGCTAAATTGTGACATTGACCAATTTTTAATAGGCTCTAACGCCAACATAGGCACTATAGAAATTAGTGACAAGCTCTGGAATGTATAATCTAATTTATCTCTTTTTAATATTTCAAGTTGCATCTCTTGAGTAATATTGTTTAAATTCTTTAAATATAATGATGCACCTTCAACTTTTCTGTCTCCAAATTCTTTTGTAAGGTAAGAAACACCTGCAAATTCTTTTAAGTAACTATTTGGCGCAACATCATAATATCTTTCAAGTTCTGATTCTGGATCATTTGATATTAAAACTTCATATATTTTTTCTGCTTGTCTAGAAACTTCTGGATGCTCATCATCTTGAGCTACTTGGTAAATTGCTTCCTCAACCATGTTTGTTTCATGGTATGCATGTCTTATTTCTGAGAAAAATTCTATTTGCTGTCTTAAGAGCTTATTATCTATTTTATCAACACTACCATCTATAAAACTATCTATCATAAACAATTCAAATATAAGTAATATACACATAAGCAATGTATTTGAATGTGTAATTGCTACAATAACTATTGTTAATGGTATTAAAATAAGGAAGGTTCTTGATAAAATTTGGGCAGCTTGTCTTCTTGTTAAGTATTCATCATCAATATTTATAATTTCAAGCTTTCTTCTTACTTTTAACAAATACCTTTTTATAAATGGTATCTTTCTATAAAACACATACAACTTTTGGTACACAATTTCTGATGAAAACTTTTTAGCTTGAGTACCCTGTCTTAATTTTTGTATTTCTCTTGTTTCAGAACTGTTTAACTTTTTACTAATCAAAATATATGCAAGCACTATAACTGCAAAAAGTATACCTATTCCTATCATCATGTACATTAACATTTGATTAGACATATTGTGATGCTCACCTCCCTTTTAATTAGTTTTCTTCAGCCAATTGTGTTTTTGGTTTTCTTCCTCTTTTTTTTGTTTCTACTTCTTCACTGTTATTTTCTGTTTCTATATCATAATCGTCTAATTTTGGTGGTTTTATTCCCCAATTTCTTTCTAAGAATTTATCAAACTCTCCAACATCTGCATCGTCCATGTTAATTCTCATTTCTCTTATATTTTTATCTGAAATTGGATTTGTTAAAACATATTTTCCATCATGGTATTCCATTATATTTCTATATTGGTATAACTCTCTGTTTGTTGTTTTGCTATAGAATATCGTAGAGTTATCCATAAATTTGTCAAATTTTCCTTCTAATGTATTTTCTTTTCTATGGTCATATGTATACTCGTTTTTCTCTTCTACTGGTATACACTCTGTTACTCTTTCTATGTATCTTCTACCTCTAAAGTCCTTAACTAAGTGAATATCAAAGTTTAAAACTTGTACAACTTGCTCTTCTGCTGTTTTTTCGTTTTTGAAAACACCTGCTCTTAACATTGAGTTACGAAGCGCTGTAACTAAGTCTGGGAATGTCTTAGCATGGTGAGTAAATAATGTAAACTTAGATGCAACCTGTGCAGATTGTATCATCCAAGATGCTACGGGGTCTGTTGCAACCTCACCGATGATATTAACAGAACCATCTGTCTTCTTTTGAACGTCCAAACATTCTTGTCCTGAAACTGTTTCTGTTTCACGCATTGATAAGATATTTCTTGTTGGATAAATTTTTCTTAAGTGAAGCTCGAAAGCAGTTTCTGTAATACGAAGGTTCATTGTTTCGTATATATTTTCTATCATAGCCATAAGCATTGTTGTCTTTCCGGCATCCTTGCTCTCCTGTTAGAGAAACAATTCTTGCACCTTTTACTAAAAACTTTAGTAAATCTATTGCTTCTTCCTTTCCTGGGAAAAGTACTATTTGTTCTAGTGTAGCACGTTTTACGTCGAACTTTCTTACGAAGAATGCCCATGTTTCAGACATACTTGGTCTAACAACAACGACACGAGAACCGTCTTTCATTTCGTTAATTTTATAACCATTTGTATCAGATAATTGACCTGGGTTATTATATTTGTAAATATTTTGACATACTCTTTTTAATTCTGCTTCTGTTCCAAATGATAAAAATGCTAAACGTATTGATTTACCATGGAACATTATCCAAATACTATCACAAGCACGTGGAACTTTATTTTCTACTATTTGGCTTAAGTAGTCTCCATCAGTTTGTGCAACTTGGCTCATAAATGATTCTGGCAATCCAGATACACCACCTGAAATACCATCTATGTTCATATCTCTTATTTCATCTATACTGCTGTAACCTTTGTAATGTTGATATATTCTTTGTACTACTACATTTAATTTATCTGTAAATGTTAAAACAAAATTTTCTTTTTCATATATGTCGTCTATCTCTTCTGGAGTAATTACATATGAAGGTTTAGTTTCTCCTGCAACATATTTTAAGTCATCTAATTTATACTTCTCTATAATTTTTGCCATAGCTTCATAACCGAATTCGTTTTTGTACATATATAAGATTATTTCAAATTTGTCTTGAGAAGTTAATAAAGATGGTACATCAAAAGGAATGGCTTTTGAAACATTAGTTTCATCTACGCCATACTCTTTATATAGTAAGTCGAAAATTAACTCTTTAACATATTTCTTATCGTTAACATCGCCATATGTACAACCCTTTAAAGCTTTCTTTAATTCGTATTTCTTATTTTTTCTTCTTTTTAATTCTTCTTCTGAAAGACCAATATCATACAAGTTTACCTTTGTAATTTCATCAAGTCTTTTCTTAATAAAAGCTGTCATTTTCTCTAATGTATAAGTTTTATCATCTACTTGTACTTCTTCTTCTACTTGTTCATTTTTTCTTTTATTGATAAATCTTATAATTAGAAAAGCTGCAACTAAAAGAATTATTATAATTAAAAGTATGTTAACCATCTTTTAAGTCTCCTTCCTAAAAGGCTATCCTCTCATTTGTACTTCATGTAGTTTGTCTATTATTGCTACAACAGTTTGCTCTACTGTTTTCATAAATACTGCATTTCTGTCTAGGTCATCAGTTAGTTTTCTATATTTTAATAAAAATTCTATTAACTTATTTTCTGAACAAGCTTCAAAAAATAATGTATTATATGGTACACAAGATATTAAATTTCTTTCCCTTAAATATCTAGTAACATTTTTAGCATTATATTTAGAATCTAAGTCACATCTTCCTAGTAAAAGCATTATATTTCTTCTCTTAAAGAAGTCGTTACTTGACCTTAAGTCCAAAAAGTCATTTATACTATTAAAATTCTGCAATAGGTTATATACAACTATATCTGAAATTTGTAGAATTTCTTCTTTTACATTTATAGGTAAGTCCTTATACACATCTACAAAAATATAATCATAATACCTATTTGCAGCATTTAAAACATCTATATATTTAGGAGCAACTTCTGCATAATCCTTATATTCTGTTGTAAGTGGTGCTTGAAGAAAGTCTAATCTTTCTCTTAATATTGTTTTAGAATAGTTTCTTACTATTTCTGGAGTAGTTTTGTTACTTGAAATAACTTTAACTAACCCCTCAATACCAGATTCTATAGCAGCATTTGTTCCTTTATTGTTTGGACTTATAGCAGGTGCTTGTTTTTGCAATGACCAAAAGCATTCTTCTAATGTTTTATATTGAAAAGCTGTATCTACTATTAAAATCTTATAATTATGCTCTATAGACATATTTGTTGCTATAGCTGCCATTGATAAAGTTTGTCCTGTTTCTTTTTTACCTCTACGATAAAATGTTACAATAGCCATTTTAAAATCCTCTCTCTAATTGTTTATATACTTTCTTTACTTCAGAATACTCTCTGTCTCCCACAATTTGTGCTAACATATATAATAAATTGTCTCTATATTGAGTACTCAATTTTTTATATTTTATTCTAGAAACTCTTTGATTTTCTATGCATACGCTTTGGTCTCCGACTTCTAGTGGAAAGTAAACTATATCATCAGACCATTCTATTTTATATCCCATAGATAAGAAATTTAAATAGTCATCTTCTTCTTGAAGTGCTTCTCTTGTAAATAATACCTTAGTTAATTTTAATTTTTCTTTTA
>OLXK01002313.1_pt1 | contig 10853 bp, 14 predicted proteins | sample 1674321 | NCBI WGS metagenome assembly OLXK01 (sample SAMEA103958162, study PRJEB25191) | human gut metagenome | reverse complement strand
ACCGTCATTGAGGTGGTACGTTCCAATATGGCACAGAAAGGCACTATTACCGTATCCAAATCGGGCGAAGTGTTCAGCTCCGTCAATGAAGCAGGCGGCTTGTATCAGCCCGTCTATGCGGTGCGTGGGCTTGAGGGCGCAGTCTATGAGATTACCGCCGCCGAGGATATTTACACTCTGGACGGTACGCTCAGAGCGTCTAAGGGCGAAGTGGTCGATACCGTTACCACAGGTGCAGACGGCACGGCGGTAAGCAAGGAACTCTATCTCGGAAAATACGAGGTCAAGGAAATCACAGCACCGTTTGGAATGGTGCTGAACGAGGAAATTCACGCCGTTGAGCTTGTATATGCGGGTCAGAATGTCGCTGTTACCGAAACCGCCGCTTCTTTCTATAACGAAAGGCAGCGTGTAGAAATCGACCTTATCAAGCGCCTTATTGCGGACGAAGCCTACGGCATCGGTAAGAACGGCGAGATTTTTGATGTAACCTTTGGCTTGTATGCGGAAAAGGAACTTACGGCGGCAGACGGCACGGTTATCCCCGCCGATGGGCTGATTGAGATTATCTCTCTTGACGGGAACGGAAGCGGCAAGGTCAAGACCGACCTGCCTATCGGGAGTTACTATGTAAAAGAGCTTGCGACCAATTCCGCATATATCTTGAACGGGCAGAAATATCCCGTTGTTTTCGAGTATGCGGGACAGAAAACAGCTACCGTACACATCACAGCCAACGGCGGTGAAGCCATTGAGAACGACATCATTTACGGCTCTGTAAGCGGTAAGAAATCCGATGAGGACGGCAACGCTCTCGGCGGTGCGGTTATCGGCATTTTCAAGACAGGCACAGAGAAATTCACAACAGAAAACGCTATCCAGACTACCGTTACGGCTGCTGACGGTAGCTTTTCTTTTGAAAAAGTGCCGTATGGAACTTGGGTAATCCGTGAAATCGAAAGCCCGACAGGTTTTGTACTCTCCGAGGAAGAAATCACGGTCACAATCGGTGCGGTTGATGAGGTCGTGGAAATCGAGTTTGTCAACTACTTCATTAAGGGCAATATCGAATTGACTAAGGTCGATAAGGACTATCCCGACAACAAGCTCACAGGTGCAGAATTTGAGGTCTATTCCGATACCAACGGTGACGGCAAGCTGGACAACGGCGATAAACTACTCGGAACAATGACCGAGCTTGACGGCGGCGTTTATCAGATGAAGGAACTTCGGTACGGAAAGTATCTTGTCCGTGAGAAAACTGCTCCGACAGGCTTTGTGCTTGACGAGAATGTATATTCCGTGTCCATCGAGGAAAACGGCAAGACCTATATCGTTGAAAACGAGGCAGGCGTGGGCTTTGTCAATGCGGCACAGAAAGGCTCTCTTAAAATCGTAAAGACTTCTTCTGACGGTAAAGTTGAGGGCTTCTCATTCCGTGTAACGGGTGCTGACGGCTATGACCAGACCTTTAAGACCGACAAAAACGGCGAGATTTTTATTGAGGGTCTGCGAATTGGCGAATACACCGTATCCGAGGTAAACGACAGCGTTTCCGCAGGATATATCCTGCCCGCCGACAAGCAGGCTACGGTCAAGGTTGGTGCTACCACTATCGTTGAGATGCACAACGAGCTTCGGGACACCCCGAAAACAGGCGATGACTTTAATCTTGCCTTGTGGGTAAGCCTTGCGGCTGCTTCTGTTCTGGGCGCAGGCGTTCTCGGCTTCGTAGGCTTTAAGAAAAAGAAAAAGGAGGACTGATGTATGGAAGCAAAGACCATTATTGCAATCGTGCTTGTGGTGTTTATCGTAGGCGCTGCGGTATGGCTGAATATCCGTAACAGGAAGAAGTAACAGGCGTGGGGCGGCTGAAAAAGCCGCCCCTTTGCTGTTTATGGAGGTAAATCTATGAGAAATCTCAAAACCATTGAGGGTAAGGTCAGAGCCGTTCTGCAAAAGGACGAGGAAGCCAGAAACGACGATATGCTGCTTTATTTGAAGGTCTGCAACGGCTGTCTGAAAGATACAGGGGCTATGCCCTTTGCCGAGGAAATGGCTCAGTATAAATATCTGGGATTGCCGAGCTTTGAGAGCGTCGGCAGGACACGCCGCAAATTACAGGCACAATATCCAGAGCTTATGGGAAACGCCCGTGTAAGGCGGCTTCGTGCCGCAGGCGAAAAGGCGTATCGCAAATACGCAAAGGAATGAGGTGCAAAATGGAGGAAAAACGGATAAACAGCGGTTATGAAATCATAGAAAGCCATACTATCGGGAGTAATGAGCTTGTCATCGGTCATAACGCCGCAGCCCCCAACCCCTATGTGTGTTGGTACTGCAAAAACGGCTCGGATTATTTTTGGGGATATTACTGCAATCAGTTGTCCGAAGCAAGAAAGAAGCTGAATGAACGCTATCGGCGGGAGTGCCGTATGCCCTACAATCAGCCCGATAAAAGCCAGAAAAGCTGTGATGACCGTGAGCGATAAAATGGTATATGACTGCAAGACCTGTCCTTATCCCCGATATAAGGACGGGTCTGTTATTTTCTGCGATGTCTGTATCCGAAAGATTTTAGATGAGCAGAAAGAGAAAAAGAACGAAAGGAGCAGTCGAATGAGTGAGGAAAAGAGAAAACTCGGTGATTACGAGATTATCCAGAGCATCTATATCGGAGATAAAGAGGTCGTGTTCGGCGTAAACAAAAAAGACCCGTATCCCTTTATGGTGTGCTGCTGCGATTACCACAACCCTCTGTCAGCGGCGTGGCCGACAGAGGGTGTGGCTTCGGACGATTATCTGGAAGCAATGCAGATTTTTGTTGACCGAGTACAGTCGCAGATTGACCGCACCAAAGCGGAGCTTGCCAAATTCCCTTTTGACAAGACCGTATTTACAAAGGAGCATTGTATCCCCGATGACGGTATGCGTAACATTGTGGGCAAGGTCGTCGTTATCAATTCCGAGCCGAAACGCTATGAATATCAGCATCCTGCCTATCAGCTTGTGTTGGCTGACGGAGGAAACGGAGCTATCGGCGGCAGAGGTCGGGCGGTGTTCGGTACTTGCCTTGCCACAGGCGAACAAGCCAGATGGGAAAGGTACGATGTACTTGGCGAAATTAAGCCCGAATGTATGCCCGATTGGGCAAAGGAAGCGCTTGCTAAAATCAAGGCGCAGGAAAAAGCAGCTAAACGCAAGGTTTTAGAACGATAAAGGAGGATTGCAATATGGCTGTTAATCAGAAAGCCGTCAAGGTCTTGAACAAGGTTTTGGAAGCAGGCTTTACCGATGAAAAAGCAATTTCCGCTATGACTATAAACAACTCCAGACTCGGCTTTTGCCCCTCATTTTCAATCGCCTGTAAATGCCTTGGGTCGTAGTCAACGATATGGGCAAGCTGTTCTCTCGTCATACCCTGTGCTGTTCTGGCTTTCTTGATAGCCAGACCGATTGGCGTAAAATCGAAGTCAAAATCATTATTTCTTTCGTCCATAAGCTCACCACCTTGTGCCTGTAAAATCGTACTATATATATTTTACAGAAACGAGGCTTCTTATGAAACGGTCTGAAATCTCTTGCGATAGGAAATTAAATCTCTTATAGCAGGCGATTAAAGTTCATAATTGCATACTTGATACTGCTCGGCAAATCAATTATAATAAATGTTGTCATACCGTGTCAGGTTTTTGATGGTATCTTATTATCAAAGGAGAATTAGACAATGCAGGAAAGCAGGTTGTTTAAGATAGTATATCACTTACTTGATAAAGGTCGGGCTACTGCCTCAGAACTGGCGGAAAAGTTTGAAGTATCTGTAAGAACGATTTATAGAGATATTGATGCTTTAAGCGGCGCAGGTATTCCTATTTATGCGGAAGCGGGGCGAAATGGCGGCATTTATTTAATGAATGACTTTGTTATGGATAAAGCTGTGCTTACCGAAGAAGAAAAGCGAGAAATTCTAACAGCCTTGCATAGCATCAATTCCACAAGCAATATTGACAACAGCCAAATACTGCAAAAACTCTCTGCGATATTTAATGTCGGTTCAGAAAGCTGGCTTGAAGTGGATTTTTCCAGATGGGGCAATAACGGAACTGATAATACAAAATTTGAATTGCTGAAATCGGCAGTAATTCAACAAAGGTGCGTGAAAATAACCTACGCCAACTCCTATGGAACGATTAGCGAGAGAATTATCCAACCGTTAAAAGTGTTATATAAATCTATGTCGTGGTATTTGAAAGCGTACTGTACGGAAAAACAGGACTATCGCATTTTTAAGCTGACTCGCATTATAACATTGGAAGTGCTTGCAGACACTTTTGATAAAAAGTCTTTTCCAAAATTAGATGAGATGTCGGGGCAAGTTTATAGTACAATCGTACTGCGCTTTGCCAAAGAAATCTCGTATCGTGTTTATGATGAATTTGATAATACTCAAATAAGCACAGAAGAAAATGGGGATTTAATCGTATCTGTTGAAATGCCAGAAGATGAATGGTTAATCGGGTATTTGTTATCATTCGGAACACAGGTGGATATTGTAGAGCCTGCGCATCTCAAGGACATCGTTGCAAAGCAGGCGAAAAGTATCTATGAAAAATATAAATCTTGACACAGGGTGTCAGTATAAGTGTGGTACAATCTACTCACAAATTAGAATAAATAGAGATTTATAAGGAGAACATTATGGCTTTCGATTTCAAAAAAGAATACAAAGAATTTTATATGCCGAAGAACAAACCAGAGATTGTTACTGTTCCGAAGGCTAACTACATTGCTGTACGAGGAAAAGGCAATCCTAACGAGATTGACGGCGCTTATCAGCAGGCAATCAGCATCCTATACGCTGTTGCTTACACGCTGAAAATGAGCTATAAAACAGAACATAAAATCGAGGGCTTTTTTGAGTATGTTGTTCCTCCGCTGGAGGGCTTTTGGTGGCAGGATAATGTTGATGGTATAGACTACGCCGATAAAGCTGTATTTAACTGGATTTCTGTCATTCGCCTGCCCGAATTTATTACTAAAAAGGATTTTGAATGGGCGGTAGAAACCGCATCCGAAAAGAAAAAGCTCGACTGCTCATCGGCGGAATTTCTGACCGTTGATGAGGGCTTGTGTGTTCAAATAATGCACATAGGCGCATTTGACGATGAACCGCAAACGGTAGCGTTAATGGATGAATATATAGCGCAGAACGGTTATGAAAATGATATGACCGAAAGCCGATTGCATCACGAAATTTACTTATCAGATGCACGGAAAGTAGCACCAGAAAAATGGAAAACCGTTATTCGCCATCCAATTAAAAGGTTAAGGTAACTATCATAAATTTGCTATTGTTCCTGTGAATTGATACTTGATTAACAACCCAAAAGTACCGAAGTGGTTAAGATATGTCATCGTAATGCTTGTTTGCGGCTTTGTGATTTTTCTTGGCATTATGCTTGCGATGAAAAGCACTATACTTGTCGGTAAAATTTTCGGTGGCGCTTTATCCGTACTGTTTCTTGCGGCGGCGGTATATTTGTTTGCAAAAATTACAAAATCACAATCGAAGCAATAAGGAGATAGAATGTTATTTATGAGAGATGATATAACCATTCGGCAGGAAACACACCGTGATTACAAAGATATTGTGTCGCTGATTTTGCGTTCGTTCAAGGAAGGGACGGAGAATTCCGACGGAACGGATGTTATAGCCCTTGTTGAAGAAATCCGTGAGTCGGAGAATTACATTCCCGAACTGTCCTTTGTTGCAGAGCTTGACGGCAAGATTGTCGGTCACTTTCTGCTCTCTCACTTTCCGCTGTCAAAGACAAAGAAAGGCGGTCACGGTACAGCAAAGAATTCTGAAATTGTAATGCTTGCGCCCGTTGCTGTTCACGCCGATTATTTGCGGCAAGGCATTGGTACAGCAATGCTGACAGCGGGGATTGAAGAAGTCAGAAAACAGGGCTATAAGGGAATAACGGTTGAAGGTAATTTTCACTTTTATAATAAATTGGGCTTTCGCACTTCATCCGATTTCGGCATTTTTCCGACAAGCGGATACCCGATGAAAGAGCCACGGTGTATGATGTGCAAAGAACTGTATCCCAAAGCTCTAAGCGGAATTACAGGGTATGTTGTTTATGATATGTACTGCAATGCCTAACGAATAATACATAAAATACAGCCAGAGGGCTTTTGCTTGATTTATAGGCGGCAATATATTCGGCAAAAATCCGAAATCTAAGGGCGTTTTTGGCGGCTGCAACCGTCGGTTGACATATTGAATGGTCTGGATTGGTGGTTAGCAACTTCGCAAAATGCTAAAATATGAGTACAACAATCAAAACAACAGGAGGACAAATATGATTTTTGCCGATAAGCTTATACTGCTGCGAAAAAAAGCAGGTTGGTCGCAAGAGGAACTGGCTGACCAAATGAATGTAACACGACAGTCTGTTTCAAAATGGGAGGGAGCGCAATCTGTTCCAGACCTCGAAAAAATGCTGCGTCTTTCCGAACTGTTCGGAGTAAGCACCGATTATTTGCTGAAAGACGAAATTGAAGAAGCCGAGCATATAGACTCGTCCGATAATACGCCAACGTTAAGGCGTGTATCTATGGAGGAAGCAAACGCTTTTCTTTCCGTAAAGCTGCGGACGGCTAAAACAATAGCGTATGCCGCCTTTTTGTGTATCTTATCTCCGATTGCCCTTTTGATATTGAGTGCAATCAGCGAAAGTACGGTAGGTGTCTTGAACGAAAATATTGCGAATGGAATCGGAATGATTGTTCTTATCATTCTTGTGGCAATCGCCGCCGTGATGTTTATATCAAGCTGCAGCAAAACTGCCCCATTTGCCTATTTGGAGAAAGAAAAGTTTGAAACTGAGTATGGCGTGAGTGGAATGGTAAAAGAGCGCAAAGCGCAATACAAGGATTTGCATACGAAGCATAATATTGCAGGAACTTGTCTGTGTATTGCTGCCCTAATTCCTCTTTTTATCGGAGCAATAATTAACGCTGATAGCGACCTGTTTCTAGCGATTATGCTTTCGCTTTCATTTCTCATTGCGGGAGTAGGCGTAATTTGCTTTATCAAGACGGGTATTATATGGGCGAGCTATGAAAAACTGTTGCAAGAGGGTGAATATTCTAAAGAGAACAAGGAAAGACCATCCTTTTCAGCAGCTATCTATACGGCGTATTGGGTAATTGCAACGGCAGTTTATTTGGGGTACAGTCTGTCATCAAATAATTGGGGGCAGAGTTGGATAATTTGGGTCGTTGCAGGAGTGATATTTCCTGCTGTCATTGCCATTACTAATGCCTTTGAGAAGAAATCAAAATGAAATTTTAGGAGGACATATTTATGAAGAAATTTAGGACAATCGTATCGCTGATTGCAATGGTACTTGCAGGTGTGGTCGGCTTTTTTCTCGGCTCAGCATTGGAAAGTGCTTTCGGCGGTGCAATTCTCTTTTCGCTGATTGTCGGGATTGCTTGTGTGGTTTACACGGTGGACAACCAGAGCGAGTAATCACTTTCAATCAGCCTAACATTTGTGATTTTGCTATGAACAGACCTTAGTAAACCCAAAGCAGTTAAATACTGTCAGAGTAGTGGCAGCAACGAGTTTGTGAACTTTTTGTTTTCCTCTTGACAAAACGGGTCTACAAGTGTTAGACTATAAGCGGAGGTCTAATAGTTGTAGACCTACAAGGAGGATTATAATGAAAAATTACAGACTTGGAGATATGGAGCTGGAGTTTGCCAACTTAATCTGGGAAAATGAGCCGATTTCCTCTGGAGGATTGGTACAGCTTTGTGAGCAGAAATTCTCTTGGAAGAAATCCACTACATATACGATGCTGAAGCGTCTTTGTGATAAGGGCATTTTTCAAAACAATTCGGGCAATGTCGTTTCTGTCCTTTCAAAGCAGGAGTGGTTTACGAAGCAAAGTGAGGGCTTCGTGGAAGAAACATTCAACGGTTCTCTTCCGCAATTCTTAGTGGCGTTTACCCGCCGCAAAAAGCTCTCAAAGCAGGAAATCGCTGAGATACAGAAAATCATCGACCAAAATGCAGAGGAATGACTATGAGCGACAAAGTATTTCTCGATATTGTAAATATGAGTATTACGGGCAGCTTCGCCATCTTAATTATTATGTTGGCACGGCTGCTGCTGAAAAAAGCTCCAAAGGTTTTCTCCTACGCATTGTGGTTTGTTGCCTTTTTTCGCCTGCTTGTCCCCGTTTCCTTTGAAAGCGTTTTGAGCATATTGCCGTTCAACACAACGCTGCTTTCTACGGATATGCTTTACATTGAAACCCCTTATGTGGAAACGGGCGTAAAAGCAATAGACAGCGTAATCAACCCTGTTGTAGCAACTGAGGTTTTCGGTTCTACCGCAAATGTATATCAGATATTTGCCCTTTTGGGGAAGATTATCTGGTTCATCGGCGTTTTGGCGTTTTGCCTGTATAGCATACGCTCATATTCCAAACTCAAAAAGAAATTACAGAGTGCCGTCCTTCTTCGGGATAATATTTATATTTCGCAAGTAATCAGCACGCCCTTTGCGCTTGGATTCCGAAATCCAAAAATATACTTGCCGAGCAATTTGGCTGACGCACAGGAATATGTAATTGCCCACGAACAGACGCATCTCGCTCGGCGTGATAACCTTGCAAAAATGTTGGGATATGTGGTTCTTATCCTGCATTGGTTTAACCCTCTTGTATGGCTTGCGTTCAAGCTGTTCGTTACCGATATGGAAATGTCCTGCGATGAAAGCGTAATCAGAAATTCAAAGGAGGATATTCGCAAAGAATACAGCCGGTCGCTTTTAGAGCTTTCTATTGAAAAAAGCACACTTGGCGTACCGATGGCGTTTGCCGAGGGAAATCCCAAAGAAAGGATAAAGAATGTTATGAAATCAAACACGAAAAAAATCATTGGATTTGCAGGTTTAGGGGCGGTAATTCTAATTGCGGTCATTTCAATATGCCTTATTCCTAACCGTCCGCAGTATGCGACGGCAAAGGATGCTATTACGGGCATTCCCGCAATAGCTACGCAGTCCGCAACTCATGCCGCAATAAAGACCGCCGATGGAAATACGACTATTACAGACAGTGAAGACTTCAATCAACTGCTGACCTTCATAGAAGGTATTGAGGTCAACACGAAAGAAGTCAAGAGAGGCTCTTGGAATGACAGCGAGGGAAATAATAAAATTACATTTTACCGAGCAGACAATTCTATGGACTCCGTAATCAGCTTCACTTCTGATTATTCTAAGATTTGGATTGAAACAAACGCAACGCTTTCTTTCACATATAGTGTCAAAGACCCAGCAGAAGTGCAAAAGGGACTTGCGGCTTTCCTTGGCAACAATAGCTAAGGCAATCTTGCGTTTGTGAGTCAGAGGAAATATGCCTAATGCAAAAAGAAAAGTTTATACTATGCCCTATCTGCGGCAACAAAACAAGGGTGCAGATACGGGAAGATACAGAGTTAAAGAATTTTCCTTTGTTCTGTCCCAAGTGCCATAAGCAGACATTGATAAATGCAAAGCAACTGAATATCACAAAAGCAGAAGTGCCAGACGCTAAGACGCAGAGCCGATGAACTTGTGAGATACCTCACAGCTCGTCGGCTCTTTTTTCATCAATAAATTTGGCAGCACAGCCCACCAAATAAAAAAAACGGTGCTTTGGTGGGCTGCTCTGTCACGCCCAAACAAAAATAGTGCAGCCCTCTAAGCCCGTTTAAGGTTTGGAGGGATTTTTATGTGTTGGTCTAATATGACCGCAACGCTACTCATCAGAAGCAGCGGATACATATAGAGTGTCACGCAGGAACGAGGATAATCTGTTAAAAAAATCCTCGCCTGCTCGTGGCACTCTTATGGTTTTCAAATAGAGATTACATTTCTATGCCATAGGTATAGTTATGCTTATTGCCGCAGAGGTCTTTGTACCTTTGCGGCTTTTTGTTTGCCTTGCTTTTCTTTGATACAGAACAAGTCCGTATCTGGCGTTGGCTGCCGCAGTCCGCCTGCCAATCTGAGTTTTCAAAAAAATTCAGATTGGAGGAAACAGTATGGCGTACAACAAAGCCAGAGAAGAAAAGAAATGGCGGCTCTGGAAAGAAGCCGAGGAAAAACAGTTGCGGAGTTTGGGTGTCAGTGAAAACGACATAGAAAAGCTCCGTGTTCACGATTGGGCGATTTTCAATTCCGACAGGCGTTACTATCAGCGTATGCAGGAAACAGGTACATACCTTGAAGAAGTCGCAGCGGATATAACACAGCCCGAAATAAAAACGGTCGAGGACTTTCTGGACAATATCGAAAATCAGCAGCTTTATCAAGTGCTGATTAAGGTGGACAGGCTTACCTTACAGGCGATTTTATTGCAAATACAAGGTTATTCCATTGCCGAAATCGCTGCCATTCTCGGTATGAAAGAGGATACCGTCTATAAGCGGTTAGGAAGGCTGAAGCAAAAAATTAAAAAACTTTTGGGATAGTGTCCAAAAAAGCACTTTCCCACGGGCTACAGGGTGAGAGGACAAAACCTCTCGCCCTGTTTTCCTTTGTGTGGCGAAAACGGGATTGCTCTTTGAAAACCGAATACCCATTCGCCAAATACCTTCTCTTTGTGATTGTGATGAGCATAAGCGTGTCGAGAGGTACGCCATAACCTGCCGTAAAGCAGAGAGCGATAACTACCTACTCAAAATATCGGGCAGCTCCCGATTTCGCCATAACCCACAAAGAGGACAATGATACTCCCGTCCAGTCACAGTCCGAGCGTGATAAAACCGTCGCAGGCAATGAGGGC
>OLXK01002305.1_pt1 | contig 10889 bp, 9 predicted proteins | sample 1674321 | NCBI WGS metagenome assembly OLXK01 (sample SAMEA103958162, study PRJEB25191) | human gut metagenome | reverse complement strand
CCGAAAAGAACATCATCATTGAGCTGTGCGAACTTCGGCGCAAATTCACCAAGCACATCTCTGCCTGCTGTAATTTTTCTCATAAAGCAACACCCCTTATCTGTGAAAGTTTGTGAAAATCAGTGGTTCCTTCTGAGGCAAGCCGATCTGCTCCTTACCTAACTGAAAGGACTTCATCATAAACGCCATGTTATACCCCAGCGTTCGCATAGTCTGCAAGCCCTCAGCATCCTGCGCTACTTCCTCGGCAGATCCGCCGTAGACCATGTTCCAATACTGGCTGGATGCTACCGGCATCCCGGTCATGGTGAAATACTTGTTCAACACATCAAAGGTGGCGGTGTTGCCGCCCCGGCGGCAGGTGACTACCGCCGCCCCCACCTTAATCACTCCTTATGCGAAAATTGTTTCCAGCCATGCGGCGTAGTCCTTAACCCAACCACCATCGGAGCCGAAGCCGTGAGGCCAGCCGTTCAGTACGATGCGCCCGGTGGAAATGCCCATTCCGGAGATCACATCATATTGCTGCTGGAACTGACGATAGAAGGGGTCCTCGGTGCCGTAGACATAGAAGGTCGGCGGCAAATCGCCCTCGGTCAACCAGCTTGCATCCATATTTCCCACGCTGAGGCGGCCATAGAAGGAATAGATCATGCCTGCGGCGGAGGCATAGGCGAGAACGGCGTCCAGCTCGTCCGGCACATAGGTGCTGTCCAGCGCCGTACCGGTCACATCTTCGTCATAGTGCATCAGAAATTCACCGGCCTGAATGCCGCCCGCCGAAAAGCCCATGACGGCAATATCATCTGGGTCAATACCATAGACCTCCGCATTTTTGCGGACAAAGCGGACGGCTCTCGCCACATCCAGCGCACCTTCCTCCTGCGTATAGGGAGACAGGCGGTAGTCTACGATGAAGGTCTGAAAGCCCAGCTCTCGCAGTGCTGCGGCGGTGGGCAGCGAATCGGTGTAGTTGCCCCGGAACTGATAAGCGCCGCCCGCCATCAGCACCACCGCGCCTTTTGGCTTCACGCCATCCCGGACGGGGATAGCGGTGACATAGGGGCGGAAGTCCCAATCATCGAAATATCCGGTCATGTCCTGCGTAAACTTCGTCCTGGCGGGGACATTGCCTTCCTCCCAGAGATAGAGCACTTGAATGTTTGCAGGGTCTGCTGCCGTGTTCAGAACAGTCTTATTACCTGCCGGTTCCGGCATCTTTTGCAGCATGGCTGTGCGGGAATAATCGGAAATCTTGCCGCTGCCGAAGTTGTATGCATCGGGAAAATCGCCCGGCGTGGCTACGGTGTCCGTCGAAGATCCGTCGCGCAGATCATCGATGGGGGTGGTGGAAGCAGAACTGCTTTCGTTTGGTTTCGTTGTCATAGCATCCTCAATAGCCGCAACGCCGTTTTCCAGCTCACCGCCGGGAGTCCCGACGGACTCCCGGCCACAGGCGGTCAGCGACACGACCATGAGAATTGCAAGCATTGCGGCGAAAACTCTGTTCCTACGCATTACAGACCCAGTCCATTGACCCAGGACTGCACATCATCACTGGAAACGCCGGAGGAGAACCGCTGGCCTTCCTGCCACTCGCCGGTACCGGCCATGTCGGCCAGCAAACTGCCGCTCTGACCCATGCCGGAGGAGGAAGAAGTGGCAAAGGGGATGACGGTCTTGCCGGTGAAATCATTGTTTTTTACAAAGGTGTCCACGGGCCACGCTGCGATACCCCACCAGATGGGATAACCGATGAACACGGTGTCATAGGAATCCCAATCGGGAACTTCAGTGGTGGTCAGGGGCACATCCCGCAGGGACTCGTCGTCATGTTCACGGCTGACGCGGCTGTCGGGGTTCGTCCAATTCAGATCATCGCTGGTGTAGACTTCAGTGGGAACAATCTCAAAGAGGTCGGCACCGGCGGCCTCTGCAATATCCTTGGCCACCCGCTCGGTGTTACCGGTAGCGGAGTAGTAGACCACCAGCGTCTTGCCGGTTTCGGGCTGCATGGTGGAAGATGCAGGCTTGTTGGCAGAGCCGCAGGCGGCAAGGCTAAGTACGAGCACGACGCTCAGCAGTAGTGCAGTCAGTTTTTTCATGATAAAATCATCCTTTCAATTCAATTTTAGTTTTATTTACATTCGCAGAGAATGTCATATATTTCATCGTGGCTCAGCTTCTTGCAGCAGCCCTCGGTGAAAACGGTAGAATCCGCAATGGCACGGAAGTTCGTATCGGCGGGGATGCCAAGCTCTGCAAAGCTGGTCGGCAGACCAATTTCCTTGATGAACGCAGCCAGCGCGTCGATACCGGCAGCAGCCGTCTCCTCAATGCTGCCCTTGGGTGCGACACCCCAGACATTTTGCGCGAAACGTGCGAACCGCGCTGCGCCGGACTTGTGGATATGGCGGTACAGAACGGGGTGGATCACCGCCAGACCTGCACCGTGGTTGCAGTTGGTGTACGCGCCCAACTGGTGCTCCAGCATATGGCACTGGAAGTCGGTGACCTTGCCGATTTTCAGCACGCCGTTTTCTGCCATGGCGGAGGCCCACGCCAGTTCACTTCTGGCATCGTAATTCTCCGGGTCGGTCAGCAGAACGCGGATGTTGCGGATGACGCTGCGCATGACGGCTTCGTTAATATCGTCGGACAGGTTGTTTTCATCCGGCTTGCCGAAGTAGGTTTCCATCGCGTGGCTCAGCGTGTCGAACGCGCCGGAAATAACCTGCTTCATGGGAACGGACAGCGTGTAGCTGGGGTCAAGGAACGCGAACTCCGCCTGCGCGCCCCAAAGAGCACCCTTGATCTTCTTTCCCTCGTGGGTGATGACGGCCCCGTTGTTCATCTCGCTGCCGGTACCGAACACCGTGACAATCGTGCCGAGGGGAATAAACTTGGTCGGCAGCGTGTGCTTCGTGTACTGCATCTCCCAGATGTCCTCGTCCAGCTTCGCCTGTGCGGAGATGACCTTGCAGCAGTCGGAAACGCTGCCGCCGCCCACGGCGAGAATCAGATCGACGTGATTTTCACGCGCCAGCTTCGTGCCCTCCTGCACCTTGGCATAAGTGGGGTTCGACATGATACCGGAGAACTCCACGATGCGCTTGTCTGCGGCATTCAGGATACCCATGATCTCATCGTACACACCGTTGCGCTTGATCGAGCCGCCGCCGTAGGCCAGCATGACGGTTTCGCCGTAGTTCCCCAGCAGACAGCCAAGATACTCCTTGACACCGCCCTTGCCGAAATACACCTTGGTCTTGTTTTCAAAAATAAAGTTGTTCATAAAAACGCATCCTTTCTGAATGTTATTTCTTCATTTGCTGTTCCCAAAAGGCGACGGCATCATTGATCCAGCCTTCGGCGCTGGTTCCAGTCCCAAGGCCAAAGCCGTGACCCAGACCGGAATACACATGAAACTCCGTGTCGATCCCGGCCTGCTGCATGGCTTCGAGCCGCGCCTGCATGACCCGCCAGTTGGCGATGCCGTCCCTGTCACCGACACAGGCATAGGTGGGCGGATCGCTTTCGGAATACTCGCTCAGTCCCGTGTACTGCATGATGACCGCACCGGGACGGGGCAGATTACCGCCGCCAAAGGCTTCTGCACCGTAAGACCCAAGCCACGCCGCCATTCGCGCTCCTGCCGAGCCGCCCCATAGGGAGTAGCAATCGGTGTCCACTTCCAGTTCGTCCGCATGGTCAAAGATGAAGCGGATGGCTCTTGCCAAGTCCTCGCAGGCGGTCTGTGCGCCGGGGCGATAAATGAGAGCGAAGGCGTTGTAGCCCTTTTGGGAAAGCTCCAGCGCATGAGGGAAGCTGTCCTGCATGGCCCCCACATAGGCAAAGGCACCGCCTGCATTGCAGATGGCGAACTTCTCGCCGGGGACTCCCTTGAAGAAAAACAATCCTGTATCTTCTTTGGCAGGGTCAGTCGCCTTTTCCTCGTCGGTGTAGATGTCATAGAAGATGGTTTGGCCGTCCGCTGCCCGCTCTCGCAGGGTGTTCACGATCTCCAACGTTTCGTCCGGATCGATATGGCTGTAGTAGGTCAGTTGAAGTTCTTCGAGCGTGTCGCCGCTGTAATAGGCATCCTCTACAGGGAACAGCAACCGTCCGTAAGAGCCGAATATTGGAGCATTCTTCACATCTTTGATTTTGCTTTCCCTTGTAAATGCTGCTGTTTGGGATGGAGTGGTTTCCACTGGTTCCTGTGGTTTACGAGCGCCGCAGCCGCTCAGCAGAAGCGCCGTACAAAACAGCAGCGCAGAGAAACATCCAAGCTTCATATCATCATCTGCCTTTTCCTGAACTTCTGCCTATAGTATAAAAAAAGCGAGACTTCAAGAGAAGTCTCGCTTCGTTCATCAGTATATACCTTTGGGTTATAATCAGCCGTACAGTTCTTTGCTGATGGTTTTGGCTGCGTCCAAAAAGCGCTGCACATTCGGTGTCGGCTCTGGCGAATGGAGAATGCCGTAGGGAATGCTGTAATCCCACTCCATAGGAATGACCTTCAAAAGCGGGTGTACATTTGCCCAGCCGGGAATGGCCAGCAGGACATCGTTGGTGTTTTCGCAGCGATTGAACACATCCATGCTGTAAAAGTCGAAATCTACGATATGGATCTGCGGATGGTGCTGCCAGAGGTCATCCCGGAGTTGATCCACATAATGGCTCCAGCCGCGGTGCATCAGCAGCAGATTCTCCCCATAGAGGTCAGAAACTTGCAGCTTGTCTTTGTCCGCCAGCCGGTGGTGGATGGAGACTGCACAGCAGAAGCGCCCCCGCGTCAGCTCCAACCCGGCACAGCCCCGCAGGTGCAGCATGGTCTCATCAAAAATACCGCCTACTACATCAATGTTCTTTCCGAGATTTGCAAGGATCTCTCTCGCATTTTCCGGGGTGTTCTCAAAGGGGACGATCTGAAATTTGATGTCCGGGTGCAGCGTTTGAACTCTGGACCAGAGCTCCATCAGGAACTGTGCCGGAGTCATGGGCGAGGAACCGATACGGATGATGTTTTCGTCCTCCTGCATGGCGTTTTTTGCCCGTGTCACGGAGTCCCGGCAATACTGGATGATATATTTTGCATCCTGGTACATAGAGCGCCCAGCTTTTGTGAGTTGCAGCCCCCGGTGGCTACGGTCGAAGAGCTTCACGCCGAGGGATTCTTCTAAAAGATTGATCTGCTTGATGACAGCCGTGGGCGTGATGTAGCTTTCTTCGGCGGCTTTGTTGAAGCTGCCTGCATCCGCCACACGGAGAAAAGTCTCAAGTTGTGGGTTATACATGAAGCACCTCCTTTATTTTATAGCATTCCAAAATGTTTCAATGCCTCCGTAATGGCTCTTTCCTTTTCCAGTGGGCATTGTGGCTGCCTGGCATCCTCGGATTTCGGTTTATTATAGTTCTCGCGCTCGATAATGCCGTGTTTCTGCTTTACCTGAGCGATACAAAGACTGCTGACATTCAAGCCGCTGTGTTCCAGAACATAATCCTTGATTTGCCCATAGGTTTCCATTCCTCTTTTATCCTGCACCATTTCTTCCACATCAATATTGATATGTGTCACGGATTTCTCAGAACTAAGAGACAAACCGTCTCAACATGCGGCGTCTGCGGGAACATATCCACGGCCAGCGCCTGCTTGAGCGTGTAGCCGCGCTGTGTGAGCAGCTTCACGTCGCGCGCGAGCGTGCCCGGGTCGCAGGAGACATAGACGATGCGCGGCGGCTGCATGGATACCATCGCGTCAATGGCATCCGGGGACATGCCTTTGCGCGGGGGATCGACCACGATGCAGTCCGGACGGATACCGCGCCGGGCCAGCTCCGCCGCAGCGGCACCGGCATCGGCGCAGAGAAACTCCGCATTCTCGATGCCGTTTCGCTCCGCGTTGCGGCGCGCGTTCTCGATCGCCTCCGGCACGATCTCCGCACCGATGACGTGCGCGGCCTTTCGCGCCAGACACAGGCTGATCGTCCCTGCGCCGCAGTACAGGTCAAGCACGTGATCCCTCGGCGCGTTGACGGCATACTCCACCGCGCGCTCATACAGCCGCTCGGCCTGCACGGGATTGACCTGATAGAAAGCCTGTGGTGAGAGCGTGAACGTCAGCCCACAGAGCCGGTCGGTCAGCTCCGGTGAACCCCAGAGTGTATAAAAATCTCCGGCGAGCACGACGTTGCCCTTTTGCTTGTTGATATCGAGCACGATACCGGTCAGCTCCGGGCAATGCTCACGCAGGTATGCAACAAGTTCCTCCGTCTGCGCGCCGAAGCCGCGCGCAGAGACGATGCAAAGCACGGCGTCGGGCGTGTGCATGGCGCATCGCGTGAACAGGTGGCGCACCGTGCCGCGCCCGGTCTGCTCATCATAGGGGACGATGCCGCGCAGATTCATCCAGTCGCAGACCGCCTGCGCCGCCTTGTCCGCGAGCGGGAGCTGGAGCAGACACTGTTCGACCGGCGTGACATCGTGGCTGGATGCGCGATAAAAGCCCTTGACCACGCGGCCGTCTTTCATACCGACGGCGTAAATCGCCTTATTGCGATAGCAGAGCGGGTATTCCATGCCGATGATATCCTGCACCGGCGTCGAAACGCCGCCGATGCGTGTGAGCGCATCGTTGACACGCGCGCGCTTCATGCGCAGCTGTTCGCCGTAATCCATGTGCTGCAGGCTGCAGCCACCGCAGGTGCGGTAGACAGGGCAGGGCGGCTCTGTGCGCGCAGCGGCAGGGGACAGGCACTGCTCCGCCTTGCCGTAAACGGCGGCCGCCGTCACCTTCAGGATGCGCACCTGCCACGTCTCGCCGACGAGCGCGCCTTTCACAAATACGGCGCGCCCGGCGATGTGGCACACACCGGCGCCCTCGGACGTGTACCCGGTGATCTCGGCGGTATACAGTTGGTTTTTTGCAAGCTGCTCCATTGTTTATTCCGTTTCCTGACCGGAGATGTGCATATATTCGTCATACGTGCAGCGGCGGTCAATGATGCCGTCCGGTGTGATCTCAATGATGCGGTTGGCGACCGTCTGCGTGAGCTGGTGGTCGTGGCTGGTAAAGATAATGTTATACGGGAAAGCGTCCATACCGTTGTTGAGCGCCGCGATGCTCTCAAGGTCAAGGTGGTTCGTCGGCTGGTCAAAGACAAGGAAGTTTGCGCCCGAGAGCATCATCTTCGAGATCATGCAGCGCACCTTCTCGCCGCCGGAGAGGACCTTGACCTGCTTGTACACATCGTCGCCGGAAAAGAGCATCCGGCCAAGGAACGTGCGCAGGTAGCTCTCACGCTTATCCGTGGAGAACTGGCGCATCCAGTCAATGAGGTCATAGTCGCAGTTTTCAAAATAGCTGTTGTGATCTTTGGGGAAGTAGGCCTGCGTGGTCGAAACGCCCCACTTGATCGTGCCCTCATCCGGTTCTTCGTCGCCCATGAGGATCTTGAAGAGCATCGTCACGGCAAGCTCGTTCTTACCGAGGATGGCGATCTTGTCCTCCTTGCCGACAATGAAGCTCACGTGGTTGAGCAGCTTTTCACCGTCGACGGTCTTGCTGATATCCGTCACGAACAGGCGATCCTTGCCCGGCTCGCGCTCCGCCTTGAAGCCGACCCACGGATAGCGGCGGCTGGAGGCGGGCATATCCTCAACGGCGATCTTCTCGAGCAGCTTGCGGCGGGACGTTGCCTGACGGGACTTTGACTTGTTGGCGGAGAACCGTGCGATGAACGCCTGCAGCTCCTGGATCTTCTGCTCGGCGCGCTTGTTCTGATCCTTGACGAGCTTCTGCATGAGCTGGCTGGATTCATACCAGAAGTCATAGTTGCCGACATACATTTTGATCTTGCCGTAGTCGATATCGACGATGTGCGTGCAGACGTTATTGAGGAAGTAACGGTCATGCGACACGACGAGCACGGTGCCGTCGTAATCCATCAGGAAATCCTCCAGCCAGACGACACTCGCAAGGTCGAGGTTGTTCGTCGGCTCATCGAGCAGGATGATGTCCGGGTGACCGAAGAGCGCCTGCGCAAGCAGGACCTTCACCTTCAGGCGCGGATCCATGTCGGACATCATGGTCTCATGAAACTCCGGCGAGACGCCCAGCCCCTGCAGGATGCGCGAGGCGTCAGATTCCGCCTCCCAGCCGCCGAGATCCGCAAACTCCTCCTCAAGCTCGGAGGCGCGGATGCCGTCTTCGTCCGTCATCTCGTCCTTGGCGTAGATGGCGTCCTTCTCCTTGCCGCAGTCATACAGGCGCTGATTGCCCATGATCACCGTGTCCATGACGGTATAGGCGTCATACATCATCTGGTCCTGCTTGAGCACGGACATTCTTGCCTTGGGATCGATATGCACGCCGCCGGAGCTTGGCTCGAGCTGACCGGAGAGAATCTTCAGGAATGTGGATTTTCCGGCGCCGTTTGCGCCGATGATGCCGTAGCAATTGCCGGGGGTGAACTGCAGGTTTACCTTGGAAAACAGCGGTGCGCCGCTGTACTGCAGCGAGAGGTCATCAACAGTGATCATTTGGGAAACTCCTTCGTTACGTTTGAAATGTAGATAATAAAGTAGATAACAAATTAGTATAGCATACTTTTGGCTGTTTGAACAGCGGATTTACACACGAACAGAGCCGGCGATGATCACCGGCTCTGCTGATCTTTATTTTGCAAGCACTTTTTTCAGCCGTGCATAGCGGGGGAGACCGTTTTCCATGGGGATCTCAGGCACACCCTGAATGAGCGGCAGGGCATAGTCAATAAAATCCTGCGTGACATTGTTGCCCTCCGGGACGATCCATTCGACCGGCACTTTCTTCTCGTAGTTAGCGACGTCGGCCAGCGGAACAAGCTCCATGCGGCAGGTATATTTTCCGTCGACCATTTCACGCATGAGGGCGACCATCTTGCCGGTTTCACCGGCGATGGCAGCCTCAACCGCCGTTTTACCGGCAGCAAATGCCTCGTCAATATCGGTCTGAGACGCCAGATGCGCACCGGCGCGCTGCAGCAGCGAGAGTTCGATGCCGCGGACCTTTGCGTGCTCGCGCTCTTTGAGTGCCTGTGCCAGACGCGCAGCCAAACCACCGAGCTGCGCGTGGCCGAAACCGTCTGTTGCGGAGGCCTTCGCCTCGGACACGAACGAGCCGTCGGCATAGTGGATGCCCTCGGAGACAGCAATCAGCACGCTGTTCTTCTGCTCATAAACACGATGCACATCGGCAAAGAACCGCTCCATATCAAAGTCCACCTCCGGCAGGTAGACCAGATCGGGTCCGGAACCGCAGTATGTCGCCAGTGCAGCGCTGCCGGCCAGCCAACCGGCATGACGCCCCATGATCTCGATGACCGTGATCGTACCGTTATCATACACGCGGCAGTCCTTGGAGACCTCCATGCACGATGTTGCTATGTATTTAGCGGCGCTGGCATAGCCGGGGCAGTGGTCAGTGCCGAAGAGGTCATTGTCGATCGTCTTGGGCACGCCCATCACGCGGCACTCCCAATCGTGCGCCTGCATATAGCGGCTGATCTTATTGCAGGTATCCATGGAGTCATTGCCGCCGTTATAGAAGAAGTAGCGCACGTCGTATTTCTGAAAAATCTCCAGAATGCGCCGATAATCCGTATCGTCCGCTTCCGGGTCAGCCATCTTGTAACGGCAGGAGCCCAATTCCGACGACGGTGTGTGCAGCAGCAGATGGAGCTCGTCCGGATCCTCCTGACGGATGTCATACAGACGGTCATCCAGAACCCCGCGGATACCGTGCGCCGCGCCGTAAACATTGGTGATGGCCTCCGATTCCAATGCGGTCTTGAGCACGCCGTAAGCGCTGGCGTTGATGACAGCAGTCGGCCCTCCGGACTGCCCAAAGATACACGCACCCTTCAATATACCGGACATAGCTTACCTCCACAAATTCACAAAATTGATAGATTTTAAGGGAACATTGAATTCTGCTATTGATATTATCTCGAAACATGTGTAAAATGAATTGAACCCCTTATCGGGGACATTCATTTTATCACTGTTCCTTATATTATATGAAAGAGAGTTGACTTGTCAATGTCGATTGTTACTTCGCAGGAAATGTTTGCAAAAGCGTATGCCGGCGGTTACGCCATCGGTGCGTTCAATGTGAACAACATGGAGATCATTCAGGGTATCACCGAGGCCGCAAAGGAGTGCAACGCTCCGGTGATCCTGCAGGTGTCCTCCGGTGCACGCAAATACGCCAACCGCACGTATCTGGTCAAGCTTGTGGAGGCTGCCGTGATCGAGACCGGTCTGCCGATCTGTCTGCATCTGGATCATGGCGATTCGTTCGAGCTGTGCAAGTCCTGCGTGGATGACGGATTTTCGTCCGTCATGATCGACGCCTCGTCCAAACCGTTTGAAGAGAATATCGCGCTGACGCGTCAGGTCGTGGAATATGCACACGCGCATGGCGTCGTTGTCGAAGCGGAGCTTGGCACGCTGGCCGGTATTGAAGATGATGTGAAGGTCAAGGCTGAGGACTCGTCCTACACGCGCCCGGAGGATGTGCAGGAGTTCGTTGAACGCACCGGCTGCGATTCGCTGGCCATCGCCATTGGCACGAGCCACGGCGCTTATAAGTTCAAACCCGGAACGAAGCCGCAGCTGCGCTTTGACATTCTGGAGGAAGTGTCCGAGCGTCTGCCTGGCTTCCCGATCGTGCTGCACGGCTCGTCTTCCGTGCCGCAGGAATATGTGCAGATGATCAATGAATTCGGCGGCAATATGCCCGGTGCGATCGGTGTGCCGGAGGATCAGCTGCGTCAGGCCGCGCGCTTGTCCGTATGCAAGATCAACATTGACTCTGACCTGCGTCTGGCCATGACCGGAAC
>OLXK01002292.1_pt1 | contig 10923 bp, 6 predicted proteins | sample 1674321 | NCBI WGS metagenome assembly OLXK01 (sample SAMEA103958162, study PRJEB25191) | human gut metagenome | reverse complement strand
TATCGGTTATCAAATACTCATCTTTCGACATTATCATATTCCTCCATGGTATCTTTGGTATCTTGTATCGTGATATCCCATTCACTTACCTTCTCAAATTCCGATTTGTCAATTTCGTTAAATATGAATTTTATCTTTCTCCAGTGGATACAGATATGTAATCGGATTTTGTGCCGACTGATTCTACTTCAATCCGGCTATCGACTTTCCAATGTAGAACGATTCATTCTCATCCAACTCATCCAACGGAAATCACTGCTCATATCTTTCATCCACAAAAAAATAATCTATTTTCAGTTTTTGATGTAAGAACAATATCCTGTCTTGGAAGTTTTACTATCCTATAAAATTACACTACTCTCAAACGGCTTTGCTTCATCACACATGATGTCGTCAGTTTTACTACCCTATAGAATTACACTACTCTCAAACCTTGTCTGTGTCGCACTCCTTTTCACGTTCGTTTTACTACCCTATAAAATTACACTACTCTCAAACGCAGTGATTCGGTCATGTACGGATTTTCAAGTTTTACTACCCTATAAAATTACACTACTCTCAAACTGCCGTCTGCGGTTTTGCGTGGGTGCGCTGTTTTACTACCCTATAAAATTACACTACTCTCAAACTATACTGTTACCATTTTGTAACATTTCCTGGTTTTACTACCCTATAAAATTACACTACTCTCAAACGCTGTGAAGAAGCCATATACATTTCTTACAGTTTTACTACCCTATAAAATTACACTACTCTCAAACTATAGTGGTTTATGATCTGCTGTTCGATTGGTTTTACTACCCTATAAAATTACACTACTCTCAAACTGCAGTGTTTTTACTGTCATAATACTTGTAGTTTTACTACCCTATAAAATTACACTACTATCAAACAGGGGTATTATTACACCCCTGCTATATTATGTTTTACTACCCTATAAAATTACACTACTCTCAAACTTTCCTAAGGTTTTAGAAATATATTCCTTGGTTTTACTACCCTATAAAATTACACTACTCTCAAACTACATTAACCACAAATATCATATATCACTAGTTTTACTACCCTATAAAATTACACTACTCTCAAACTGCAACGACACAACTAACACGTTGAAAACTGTTTTACTACCCTATAAAATTACACTACTCTCAAACGCCAAAAGGCACTTGCAGAAATTCATCGTGGGTTTTACTACCCTATAAAATTACACTACTCTCAAACCCAACGTGCAAAACGTTAGCATGTGTGAATGTTTTACTACCCTATAAAATTACACTACTCTCAAACCAGGGTCTATCAGACAAGGCACTAAATGCGGTTTTACTACCCTATAAAATTACACTACTCTCAAACATGTGGGCTTTTTAAATCGTGGTCACATCGGTTTTACTACCCTATAAAATTACACTACTCTCAAACGGAGAAAGAAAGATGACATTTAAGGAATATGTTTTACTACCCTATAAAATTACACTACTCTCAAACCTATATATGTAATCAAGAGATGATTACAACAGTTTTACTACCCTATAAAATTACACTACTCTCAAACTGATGATGGCGTTTTCTGCTCGCCACATGGGTTTTACTACCCTATAAAATTACACTACTCTCAAACCTTTTAAATGTTTTATAAAGTCGCTTGTCAGTTTTACTACCCTATAAAATTACACTACTCTCAAACGTAAACGTCAGCTTTTACTTCGGTCTTATCGTTTTACTACCCTATAAAATTACACTACTCTCAAACATCACGCACAAATGCGTGAATTTCTTTGATGTTTTACTACCCTATAAAATTACACTACTCTCAAACAATGAACATCCGATGTTGTCAGTCAGCAATGTTTTACTACCCTATAAAATTACACTACTCTCAAACCCTCACTTTCGTTTGTATCCACTTTATTTGTTTTACTACCCTATAAAATTACACTACTCTCAAACTCGTCTGCACGTTCCTCAGCACCGCTCACAGTTTTACTACCCTATAAAATTACACTACTCTCAAACCTAATTGGTGTATATTAAAAGTTGCAACGTGTTTTACTACCCTATAAAATTACACTACTCTCAAACCCATATGGAAAGTTCTTTAAGATTTTCAAAGTTTTACTACCCTATAAAATTACACTACTCTCAAACATGAAAGTTACACAAATTGCCACAATACTAGTTTTACTACCCTATAAAATTACACTACTCTCAAACCGCGATAATATCATTGTCAAAGAATATATAGTTTTACTACCCTATAAAATTACACTACTCTCAAACCACTGACCGTTTAACATGGGGGCTGATGAGTTTTACTACCCTATAAAATTACACTACTCTCAAACCATAAACACGCTTTGCGACTGGACGTTGAAGTTTTACTACCCTATAAAATTACACTACTCTCAAACCAATTTTTAGGACAGCAAACGAGTGTATCTGTTTTACTACCCTATAAAATTACACTACTCTCAAACCCAATCAAAAATGATTGGTCAAAATGCTGGTGTTTTACTACCCTATAAAATTACACTACTCTCAAACACACTCCTTTTTATATCGGCTACTGCCTTCGTTTTACTACCCTATAAAATTACACTACTCTCAAACCGGATAGTGCCATGTTATAATCCTGTTCTTGTTTTACTACCCTATAAAATTACACTACTCTCAAACCATAGTCAAAAGATTAACAACATTGTTCTTGTTTTACTACCCTATAAAATTACACTACTCTCAAACCTCAAATTTAAGATAATGACACTACTCATCAGTGCATTTTATATTAGGCAGTAATTATATTATAGCATACAAATATAAAAAGTCAACAAAATTCAGATAACGCACATATCCTTGTCTATTATCAAAGTTTTTGAATATTCAAGGTGCGTGTGTTCATTATTTTCAATACAGATCACTTTAAATTTTCTTAGCAGCATGTCTTTGTATAAAAGCTCAGTTTGCCGGTCCGTCAGATAACTTCGAAGATTAACAAAGAAAAATACACGCTCTCCTTTAAATTTGTTTACAGCAGTCATATATTCTATGATCTTTTCTGAAAGTTCCATTTTTTTATCATAAAAACGTACACCAAAAGCTTTAAGTATACCGCTTATGTCCTGTGGAACATCAATTTCTATTTCATTATCAGCTGACTCAGTTATCATGTAAATATACAAAGCTATATCAGCCATAAGCTTTTGAGTATGCTGATAGAAACGTTCATTTACCGATACATTTTTTATCTCAGCATACAGCTTATTTACAAGATCACGCTGATTTATTTCAAAAGGTATTACCTGAGTTATAAGCTCTGCACGCTTTCTTAATTCAAGCGGTTCATTATTTTCCGACAAAATCAGTCTGCCACTTTCGCCTGAACACTGATCATATATATCGGATATTACATCACTGAATATCTGCTGATTTTCAATTACTAAATTCAAAACCGTGCTTTCTTCTAGCTCACAGTATAAATTGAAAGCTGGATATGCAATAGTCATAAAATCACCAATCTTTCATCACTGTCAACTATATCGCTTTTGAAGCTGCCTGTTATAAACTCCATTTTCTCAAATTGCTTTTCAGTAACATTTAGCACCTGCACAAGTCCGTCAGGAGGTTTATTGCTTTTGATATTGCTCATGACAGTGTTAGCCGCGGTCTGATTAATCACCATTTTACAATAAACAGACTCCTGCATCATGATAAAGCCATTTTTAATGAGAAATTTTCTGAAACGTGCATAGTTTCTTCTGTTCTCAGTGGTAATAACAGGCAGGTCAAAGAATATAAACATTCTCATAAATCTATAGCTCATCATTCACCTCTCTAACTATTTTAATGAATAAAAACTAATTTTCGAAACGTCATTATCGTTGAGTGCCTCAAAAACACTTCTGCAATAAAAACGCATTGCATTTGACAAATACTGCTCACTTTCATTTATCATCACGGTTGTACTGAGCAAAGACACTATAGTATGTTTTTCCTCTTTACCAAATACAGTAGGTGTATTTTTATATACCCATCGGTCTATAATTATACGGAAAGGTTCCATGAGGTCACATGAAAGATTGAACTGATTGAACATATTACTGTGAAACAGCCCTAACTGAGTTATATAACCATGAGATGTCACCTCTCTGTTTATACAAGAAAGTATTAAACTATATCCATAATTCAGAGCGGCATTAATTATGCAATTACGGCTACGTGTAAAATCTTTACCAAATAAAGTATTAAAGTATACCTTTGCTGCGTGACCCTCTCTGTTGGTGACATCACCAACTTCAAGTTCTTCAATATATCCTTGCAACATCTCAGCTTCGTTTGATTTTCCAAGTTCTTCGAGAAACTCGGCTTGCTTGCGTATTTTTTCAGCAACTATCTCAGTCCACGCACAAGCTTTGATATCATCGCTCCACTGTATCTGCCGTTTGATCTTTGCCGACGTATCATGACTGCCATAATAAGAAACAAGTTCACATGAGGGATTTCTTTTTTCATCACAAAATATAACCTTTATCTTTTTTTCGGACATAGCCACAATAAGACAGCCTGTAATTGATACTGCACTATTCTCGATAATGAGAACGGAGATCTCATCAAGATTTATTCTCTTGACATCATCTTCCGTTCTCACCACAAGATAGCCATTCCTCATATCAAGCTTTGATCTTTTGGAAATGACAACAGTTCTCCAACTCATAAGTCAAGCAAATTCAGTGACTTACGCTCGATAAGTCCCGTCGGTGACTGGTCGATAATATAGATTGTCTTCTTATCTTTTATTTTAGAAAAGTCAGAATTTAGCGTCAAAACACCAGCCTGACCACTTTCGTTTATTAATGTGAGGTCACATCCAGTTGAACGACCTGTTTTCAGGAGCATAAGTATATAAAAAAGAGCTGTTGTCTGTTCATCTACAGACAAAGATATAAATTTATCTCTGCCATTTGCAACTTTTGTACCTATTTTATGAAAGAAAACCTTGAAAGGCGAGGACTGCATTTTTTCTACTAACACATCAAATGCCGAAATATTATCCTCCACGGTTATTCCAGTATAACTATTTATAACAAGACTTTTATTTACTTTTTTCTTAGCTATAAATGATGAGATTTTCTTCATATATGCATAAGTATCTTTATCTAATACAAGCGAACAAGCTGATATTAGCACTAACTGTTTTCCTTTGTTTGATTTTTGTGCCAAATTACATCTGAATCCATCAACCTCAAACATTGTGTTTACTTTGATTATTCTCTGACCGAAAGGAAATGTAATATTCTCAGATGAAAATTCTTGTGATAGTATTTCAGCTAGTTGTTGTGCAACATACGCTTTTGCGAACTCTATATCAGTTGCAAATCTATTGCAGAACATAGTTTCAACAGGCACTACCACAACTGATTTTTCTCTACACTTTACCACAGCAAAATGCGACGCCGTTGTATTATTATAACCGCCATACTTCCCTGTATCTAGTCCCGATTTTCGTTCAACTAGTCCCGCTTTTTTACGTTCAGGCATCTGGTTAAACAGTCCGCCTTTTCGCATATAAGCATATCTCACATATCGTATGCTATTCTTTGACATCATTTTTCTAACGATAGCAAAAGATGTCTCAGGATCCCAAGCAACTTCTCCTCCACGCTCTACTTTGCGTGTCATAACGCCTGTTTTCTTACCGTCTGAGTTTTTCTGAAATATCTTAATGGAATATTTCTCATTGTTCTTTACAAAATTCAGCGGATCTTTAGTAAACCTCGTGTTGTAAACATTACCCAAGACTATATTAAGATAAGCGTCCTTTGCATGGTGAAGATCATTTACTTCACGACATTTGAGCATACCCATTTCCTGCCTGAAATCAGATACAAGACCTGCTTTTACATAAACTATTTCTGTATTTGGAAACTGCTCTTTAAGTAATGTAGCAACCGCTTTTGTAGATTGTCTTGTTTCCACAAGCTGACGTGCAATAAAACCTGAAAGCTCATCATCTGTAAAAGGCGTACTTCTTGTTAGTCTTTGATACTTTTTCTCGCTGATAAGTCCTTTTTTATAAAGAGAATGCCACAACCCTGCCATACTATGCCTAATATCATCACTAATAGGATAACTGTCACTTTTCTTGCCGTTTTCATTGCTGCTGACAAGAACTTTGTTATCAAGACTGTCATCTTTTATTTTCGCCTGCGGCCATATGTGGTCTATATTCCATTTATGTTCATTTTCCACTTCTTCAAATGGGATAGGTTTTTCAGTATACATACATCTGCCAAGCTGCATAAAGTAAAGAAAATACTTGTCACTTCTAAGTTTTGCGTCATCAATGGTATCAAGATGTTCCCATATGCCTGACTTTTTCAGATCATTTATATCTTTATTGTCAAGGCCATGCCAATGTTCAAGGATTTGATCCTTACGAGAATTTGTTCTTTTTCCTTTCGGTGTTTCACCTGTACCTCTTGCCATTTCTATAAAGATCTTGTCAGGATCTCTGCCTTGTATCTTTTTAAGTTCCTTTACAATATCAAACGTCCTTGTTACTGCACGGCGTACTGCAGTAGGGACATACATATCTTTCAAACGTTCACTCATGCTCTTATGATTTTCAGGTAGTGCATAATACTGCCTGTTCATATGCTCAATATTTTCTGAATATCGATATTTTGAACTTAACAACTGCATTATGTTCTCGTTGGTTTCCCACAGCATCATTATGATATTCTTATCGCTCTCTGCTTCACCTGTCTTTGTATCAACTGGCAGCACATCTTCCAAGAAACAGCGTGACAGTCTGCCATAATCCTTATATTTAAGCTTTGTGATATACTTTACATCTTCGTCTGCAAGCATCGGAAACTGTGTTTTAAGCCATTTTTTCAAACGTATATTATCTGTTGTGACTGTGATATGTTCAATAATTTCCTCGACCTGTTGCTCTGTAAGTATACCATTAGACAACATTTTCTTAAAGTCATGATAGGATCTCAAAACAGATTTTGCTATATCGTCAATACCTGTCACCTCATCACTATCCGTTGCATAGCCATGAGAAATAAGGCAGTCGCGTATCTTCTTTTTGCTGACTCTTGACTTGTTCCTTTCAAACAATTCTGTGTATATCTCTTGTTTTGCCTGGACGGATATAGGCTCTCCATTAAGTTTTATATTGTTTATCTCATTAAGAACGCTGAACTTGCTATAAAGCAATGAATATTTAGGCAGAACGTCCTGACCTACAACGTATGTACATTTACAAGTCATACGACGAATAAACGCTTTTTCACTATCATCTTCGTTTACCATGTCAGTAAAATTCCATGGAGTGATCTTACCGTCGAGCTTTCTAACAAGCCACGCATTTGGACTTTTCTTACTATCGACTAGTGGACCAACATAATAAGGCACACGGAATTTCATTATGCTCAGTATTTTATCCGCTACCGTACCATACTCATCTCTTTCATTAAGAAATGGAAGATAACCACAAGCATTTTCCAGTATCTTTTTAAGCTCTACATAATAAAGCTGATATGGTATAACTCGGTTGTCTGTAGTCACCTGTTTAGGACAAAGAGAATTTTGTTCACACTTTTCAAGGAGTTTGTCAAGGCAAGGTTTGTCTTTTTCATTTGGTTTTATCTTGCTTAAAAACTTTTTAGTAAACTTACAAAAATCCTCCTGACTACACTTTTTATATTTACAATCTCTAGTTTTATCGGAAGGTGCATTATAAACGTAACTTGCATAGTTCTGTTTTCCACTGACCTCTTTGAACATTTCATTGTAATCATCTTTGGTAAGATATTCTCTGAACAGATATTTAAGTGCATCGAGATCATATCCATGCTCATCATACTTATCTTTTTTAGCCTCAGATATAAGAGATTTACCCTCAAGAATATCCACTAGCAGCGACCAATCATAAAGACTTTTTACGCTTTTGAGCAAAGCAAAATCAAGCTCGTCTATCTGTCCTTCCAGCATCTCTAGAGTATCTCCAAAATCCGCATTCCTTACGCAAACAGAATCTTTCTCAAGGTCTGTGTACTCTTCATTTTCAAAGAACTTTGATAGCTTTTCCGTACCGCCACTAAGCAGCTTTATAAGTGCCGAGTAGCTGATATTTTCATTATCATAGGTCTTTACCTTACCGCCAAAAAGAAGTTTATCAAAATCTTTATTCTTTGCAGATACCGTTTTATGGCTTTTTAGTATTTCAGCAAAATCATCGGCAGATCTGTCAAACGGTGGTTCCTCATCAAGCTTTTCTTCCAGAGCTTTATAAAAGCTTTCATAGAGCGGCTCAAACTCTGTTACCTTGCTTATATCGTCCTCTGATACCGGAAGAAGGAAATGTCCTCTGTGAGCAAGCAGATATACACAGGCAAGATATACAAGCCTTACATCATGAGGTTCTTTGCTTTCCATAAGCTCACAGATAAGGTGATGTATAGTTGGGTACTCTTCAAAATAATCCTTATCAGTGTAATCAGTATCGTCAAAGAAAATGTTATTTGTTCTATGTTCGGCGTCCTCAGGCAATAAAGCACTTTCCTTTAGCCTACGAAAGAAATTTTCATCCTTTTCACATACAGCCCTAACAAAAAACTCCTTCAATAGTATTATTCTTTGCTTACGGCGATCAAGCCTTCTTCTTGCCGTGCGGAATAACCTTCTTTCCGCAGACTGCTTTGCCTCATCAAAAAGATGAACACCCCACATTAAGTTGTTCTTGTATTTTTTCAGCTTATATTCGCTGTTTGACACAGCCCAGCCTACTGAATCCGTTCCTATATCAAATCCCCAAAAAATTTTTTTGTCAACCACTTGACAAACCTCCCTTTATGTGTTAATATAGTGTCATAGGATTACTACCCTATAAAATTACACTACGAGTTCAAATAAAAATTCTTTCAAATCGTTGGTTTCATACCTTCATCACGAGTGTCGTGTTCAGGTCCTTGTCTTTGACAGGGATCTTTTTTATTGTTGTTGATCTTTTTGTTCCAAAGCTGATCTTACCCATTTGTAATACTCCTCTCTTATATCTTCAGGTTCATATATCTTCATACTCCCAGGAAATTGTAGCATCCACCCCCATAGAGTCGGACTGATTTGCACAAGCACCGTGGTTTTGCAAATATCGCCATTGCGGCGAATTATTATGTCATGACCAAATTTATCATAGACCACTTCTATAAGATTAGGTGAAAACTGAAGGGTCACCTTTCGTATACTGCCTCCATACATCTTGAAAGACTGTAAACGATATGTGCTAACATTTTTCAGTACCTCAACAGCATTTTGACTTATTGGTTCAGAAACTATCTCAGGATCTTCTATTCTGTCAAGTCTGAATGCTTTTACCTTATTGACATATTCAGGGTCGGCACGATAACATAAAAGATAATAGTTACCGTCCTCAAATATCAATCCCAATGGTTCTTCTTGATATATAACTCCGTCATGTGCAAAGACCTTTTCGTCATATTCATTAAGGTGAAAATATTGAAAGCGTATTCTCATCTGCTTTTCAATAGCATTTTCAACTATCTCTATATTCTGAAAAATGCTGTCATTCTTATGTTTTACAGTCATAAACTGCACGGTATGACGCTTGAGCAGTTCCACTCTATATTTACAACTCAAGTATGCCAACTTATCGAGAAGTATTTCCGTCTTATCGGCAGGAATAAAAGCAGCACTCTGAACTGCATCCATAATTATCTTAATTTCCGAAACACTGAAACGGCGTTCATTCACATAATATGTGTTGTCATGAAATGAACGTCCTTTCAGTATCTCATAACCGTTAGAACGTAGAGTTTCTATATCACGGTATATAGACTTTCTTTCACTTGAGATATTGCACTTAGCAAGCTCATCTATCAGTTGTTGTGTCGTCATCTGATGCTCAGAGTCAGTCATCATATTCAATATTTCCCATATTTTTAAAAGTTTAAGTTTATTTGGTGCATTTGACTCCATTGCTAAGTTCCTTTCATCATGAAATGTTCATAAAATAAGTATAGCATATTTAAAAATTCCAAGTCAATATTTACAAGTACCAATTTTGGAACTTAAAAGAAAATTTAAAAAAATATTTTATTTTGTTAATCATCGTCGATTTATAATATAATGCCATAACAGCACCATTCACTAAAGCCTTTCAAGAATGAACGGTGCTGTTCTTTGGTACCCGTCAAACCCTCCGCATCTACCCCACCGATGTCTAAAGAAGTATAATAAACTTTGGTTTTGTCAATATTACTTGACACATTTTATTCGAACAAGAATTATGCAACGAGAAAGATATGATCATAGTAGAGCTTTCTTCGGGCTGCCGGAGGCAGCCCACCGTTGGCGGTGCAGATTCTTCTGTTGGTCCAGTAACTCATATAATATCTCCAGATCATAGTCTTCAACTCTTTCATAGTGTAGTTCTCCGGCTTGTCCTCACGGCTGTAGAACAGCTCTTCTTTCATTCTTGCACACATACTTTCACAGCGTGCATTGTGCATTATCATGACATCTTCCGTTGGTACTGTTCATGCTTTGAATGATCCCATATTTCTTTACAGCAGCATCCCGGCATCTTTTCTCTGTGCAATGCAAGGGTCGAAAATAAGTTTAATGCATTTAAGGAATACGCCAAGAAGCACAACCTTCATTGGGACTTTGTGCGCGACATTGATGAGGAATTGTACATAAATAATACAATCTACACTGAAGATATGTCAGGAGATAATTGGATTCCACTGGATGATGTGCTGAAATAAATTCTCAGCCTTGAATAATTAAATTAAAAATGAGCTACTGCACGTGATGCAATAGCTCATTTTCGTATATTCCAAATCAACCTAATTGTTCTACAAATCTTGCAAATGCTTCTTTTCCTTGTTTATC
>OLXK01002286.1_pt1 | contig 10948 bp, 1 predicted proteins | sample 1674321 | NCBI WGS metagenome assembly OLXK01 (sample SAMEA103958162, study PRJEB25191) | human gut metagenome | reverse complement strand
AAAAACTTTCAAAAACTTAAAATTTTCAAAATAAAATAAAAAGGAGGATACTCATGGATAAGAAAATTTTATTAATCTGTCTCATAGCTATTGTGGCATTTTCAATATCTTGTGTAAGTGCAGCAGATAGTAATGAGATAGCTATGAATTCATCTGATGCTGTCAGTATTAGTGAAGATGTATCTGTCGATGATGTTGTATTTGCTAATCAGATAAGTTCAGAGGATTCTCAGGTAGTTGGCGATTCTCCATCTGGTGAGGTGTGGGTAGCAACTACGGGTAGTGATGATAATGATGGTAGCCAAGCTAGTCCTGTAGCTAGTGTTAGCAAAGCTGTAGACTTAGCTCAAAGCGGATCTACTATTCATATTAAAGAAGGAACTTATAATCAGGGAAAAATAAGTCTTAATAAAACTTTATCTTTTGTTGGTGAAGGTAATGTTATATTAAGTAGTAATGGTGCAAATGTATTTGAATGTCTTGAAAATGACTGTACTTTAGAATTCACTAATCTTGTTTTCACAGGGGTTTCATCTGCTAGTGATAGTTCCTGTGGTTTAAGAGTAGGTGGTAATGGAAATCTTAAAGTAATTAATTGTACTTTTACAGATATTAGTGCTAAATTTGGTGCAATGCAGTTATACACAACAGGTGTTGCAGATATTATTAATTCTACAATAAAAGATGTGACCTGTGGAGTAACTAGGGGATCTATTGTTTATAATTCAGGCACTGGTAAATATAATTTTGATAATATATCTATTATTAATCCTAAATTATCTGATTCTGTAACTGGTGCTGCGGTACATTTAAGAACTGTGTTTTATTTAGATAACAAAGAAGCAACTGTAACTTTAACTAATTCTCGTATAACTGGAGCTAGTGGACCTATGATGTCTCTTATAGAAAATAAGGGTACTTTAACTATTTCCAATACTGTAATTTCCAATAATGTAATTGGAAAAACAGAAAGTGGAATTAATGGTCAATATTTGTTATATTTGGGCAATTCTAAGTTTGTAACTGCATTAAATATGACTAACTGTATAATTGAAAACAATACTTTTGGTAATGCAGATACTAGTGCATTAGCTTATATTTTTAAAAATTCCATTGTTAATTTAACTTATTCTTCTATTATGAATAATGGATTCAGTAAAAATTTAAATATTGCCTCTGGAGTTACTCCAACTGTTAATTTAGATTACAACTGGTGGGGAACTAATACTTACACTGGTGACAATGTAAATAAATGGGCAGTTATGAGTACTCCTGAAACTACTATTAATGCTGAAAGTGGTAAAGCTATTGATGTAAGTGTTAACTTCAATCATTACACTGATGCTTCTGGTAGTATTCAAGATTTAGCTCAATCTATTTCTGGAATTAATGTTGACTTTAGTGCTGTTAGTGGTACTTTAAGTAAAAATAATGTAGCTAGTGTAGATGGTATAGCTACTGTAACATACACTACTACAACTAATGATAAAATCACTGCTAAATCAGGTAGTCAAAGTTTAACTATTGATGTTGTTGCAAAACAAGCAGCAGCTGATATTTGGGTAGCAACTACTGGTAGTGATGATAATGATGGTAGCCAAGCTAATCCTGTAGCTACTATTGCAAAAGCTATTGAACTTGCTGGTGATGGTTATACTATTCATATTGCTGATGGTAATTATGTAAATGATAAAACTTTAAGCATTTCTAAAAGTTTAACTTTAGAAGGTAGTGCTAATACAGTAATTGATGGTAATGCTTCAAGAATTATGAATGTAACTGCTGATGCAACTGTTGTTTTAACTAATTTGTCTTTCACAAATGGTAATGATGCTCTTGTAGGTGCTATTTCAAATGAAGGTAAGTTAACCATTTCTAACTCTAACTTTTATTCAAATAAGGTTACTGGTAATTCTGGAACTATAATTACTAATAAAAATAAATTAAATATTAATAATTCTAAATTTTATCAAAATTCTGCAAGCAGAGGTGTTGTAAACAATCAAAATGATGCAGTATTAGTTATTGATAATTCTGAGTTTTATAATAATGATATGACTTCATTTTCTAATTCTTATGGTATAGTTTATACAACTTCATCAAATGCAACTATTTCAAATACAGTATTTAGAAATAATGCTGCTAAATGGGGTGGAGCTATTTATGCAACTAAATCATCTGGTGCAACTATAGGTATTGTTAATATAATTAATTCTACATTTGAAAGTAATAGTGCAAATACTGGTCAGGGTGGAGCATTATTTGTTTCTGGTGGAGAATGTATTGTAAAAGAATCTATGTTTATTAATAACAAAGCTAATCCTGGAAAATTCAGTGGTGGTCAGGGAGGAGCAATATACACTTCATTAAACGGTAATGTCAGTGTTACAGATTCTGTTTTCAAAAACAATCAGGCTAAATTAGGTGCTGCATTATACTTAAACGGTGGCAGTAATTCAACCATTTCATATTCAGTTTTATTAAATAATGTTGCTGAAGGAGACTATGCAATATCTAATGCTGAATCTGCATCTGGTGTGGCTACAGTTAATTACAACTGGTGGGGAACTAATTCTCCTAAAAATTTAGTGCCTTCAACAGTAACATTAAACAATTGGGTAATCATGAGTGCAGATCCAACTACTGTAACAGATGCTGAAATAGGTGATGTAAAAACAATATCTGTTAATTTCAACAAATATTCAAGTTTTGGTGCTATAAAAGACTTGTCAAAACCTCTTCCAGCTATTGATGTAGAATTTAGTGCTGTTAATGGTACTTTAACAAGTAACCTTGTTTCTACTGTTGATGGTGTTGCTGCTGTTTCATATACTGTAAACGGCAATGATCAAATTACTGCTAAATCAGGTAGCCAAACTTTAACTATTGAAGTTGTTGCAAAACTTCCAGTAACTGATGTTTGGGTATCATCTACTGGTAGTGATGATAATGATGGTAGTCAGGATAATCCTGTAGCTACTATTGCAAAAGCAATTGAATTAGTTGCTGAAGGTTACACTATTCATGTAGGTGAAGGTACTTATATTGCTAATTCTTTAACAATAGCTAAATCATTTGCAATGATCGGTTCAGGAAAAGTTATCATTGATGGTAATGCTTCTAAAATCATGAATATAAATGAGAATACAATTGTTAACTTCACTAATGTTGCATTTACTAATGCATTAAATAATTACGGTGGAGTTATGCAAAGTAAAGGAACTGTAAACTTAAATAATGTAAGCATTTACAAAAACACTCAAAAATCAGGAAGTACTCCTACTGTAAGTTCAATATACAATACTGGTGTAATGACTATTATTAATTCAAATATTTATGAAAATGACGGTTACGGATTAATATTTAACTCAGGTAATCTTGATATTATCAATACAACTATTTCCAGTAATAATGTTGCTAAAGGAACTACTTATGCATTTTTATATGCTGATGGCGGTGTTGTAAATGTAATTAACTCTACAATATCTGATAATACTGCTAGATTAGCTGGTATTTGGCTGAATAAAGGAACTTTAAATGTTAATAATGCAACATTTGAAAATAATGTAGTTACTGTAGGAAATGGTGGAGCAATTCACATTGAATCTGATTCAAGTACTGCAACCATTAAAGATTCCAAATTCATTGGAAACAAAGCTAATAAAGATGGTGGAGCTATTTATAATAAAGGTACCTTAAATATTGAAACTTCCATTTTTGATGCTAATGTAGCTTCCAATGGAAATACTGGTTATCATGGTGATGATATTTACAATTCAGGTATCTTAACTCTACATTACTCTGCATTACTTGGAAAAGGAACTAATAAATTAATTTACAATGAAGGTCGTGAACCAAGTGCTAATGCTCAATATAACTGGTGGGGAACTAACAGCAATCCTTCAACTTTAGTTGGTGCTGGTTTAGATTATGATGATGAACCATGTGATGATGTTGATGTTTCTAACTGGGTTGTCATGAGTGTTGATCCAACAAGTATTGAAAAGGTCATAGTTGGAAATGAAAAAACATTAACAGTTAACTTCAATCATTATAATGCAAATGGCGTAATTAAAGAATTAGCTAAATCTATTCCATCTATTAATGTTAATTTTGAAGCTGTTAATGGAACTTTATCCAGTGATGTTGCAGCTACTGATAATGGGGTAGCTAGTGTAACTTACACTGTAAAAGGTAATGATCAAATTACTGTTAAATCAGGCAGTCAAACTTTAACCGTTCCAGTTACCACTAAAGAATTAACCAATATTGTAACTAATGAAACATTCTTTGATTACTTTGGTGATGACGGAATGTTATTGGGAGATATTACTTTTGATACTTTAATCTTCAAAGGTGAATTCTCTAATCTTGGTGTAAATGTTGTTTATGTTCCAAGAGCTATTGTTATTAATGGTGATAATGCAGTATTAAGAAATATTGCAATAATGTGTGAACAAGGAACTACTTTAAATAATTTAACTTTAAATGCTACCAATTATGTTGCTGATACTGATGGTGCTCTTATATATGCTATCGGTAGTGATGTCACAGTAAATAATATTACTATTGATTATAATGCTACTGATGGTTCTAATAATGCAATTGCAGTTTATGCTAGTGGTGCAGATAACTTTAAATTAGTAAACAGTACAATTACTTTTACTGGAAACAATGTTGACGGTAAAGTATTTGCTCAGGGTATAAAAATAGCAAAAAGTAACAATGCTGTTGTTGATTCAAACATAATTACTACTTCATGTCCGTTAGTGGATGTTGATTACAGCCATTGGGGAAGTATTGACACTGATTTGGTATTTGCAATTGGTGTGGAAAAATCAGAAAATGTTAAAATTATTAATAATATAGTGGATAATTCTGCTTGGACTAAAGGAAATAATGCTAATTTCCCTACTTTCGATGCATTTATTGCTCATACTGCTAATAATTTATTAATTAAAAACAATACTATTTCTCATACTGATTTAATAACTCCGAAAGGAACTTCAAGTTATATTTATGCACTTGATTTTTATGAATCCAACAGTGTAATTGTTGAAGATAATCGTGTATTACTTAATACTACTGGTGGTAAAGAGGGTGCCGGCGCTGCTTATGCTGTACAGGTTACAGGTCCTTATAATAATTTTGTAGTTAAAGGAAATAATTTAACCACAGTATCTAACGGTCCTAATTTAGGAGTGTACTCACAAAATTATTATGGTGCTACTGAAATTACTGCTGAGAATAATTGGATTAATGTAACTGGTTTTGCTGGACCTGCCGAATTTGCTTTGGTTTCAGGTATGGAATTCCAGGATACTGTAGCTAAAGCATATAATAACACTATCTATGTTCAAAATGTAAACGAATATAATGATGACAATAATATTGCAGGAATTACTTATGTACAATCAACCAGCGGAAGCCACCAATTTGATATTCAGAATAATACCATTTATTCTGAAGGAAAATATGCAGTATTAATTAAATCTGCTAAAGATTCACAAATAATTGGAAACACATTGTATGCACATGAGTTAAACGGTGATGATGCAGCAATATTTAAATCAGGAACTAATAATGTAGTTAAAAATAATTATCCTATGTCTACCGATATTATAATTGATGTAAATAATGCATGGATTGGTAAAGAAGCAGTTATTGGCATAACTCTTAATTCTGCTGCAACTGGTACTGCAAACATCATGGTTGGTGGTAAAACTTACACTGTTAATTTAACTGATGGTAAAGCTACTTTAAAAGTATCTGATTTGCCTGCTGGTGAAAATACTGTTAAAGTGGATTATGATGGTGATGGCAAATTTAAATCTTCAACCAACAGCACAACATTTAAAGTATTTGATGGTATTGTAACTAATGAAACATTCTTTGATTACTTTATTAACGGTACTTTAGCAGATTATGTTCCTGAAGGTGCAACTTTAGACTTCAGAGGTAAATTCTATAGTCATGATGATGTTAAATTTGATTTGGTTATTAATAAACCAATTAATATGATTTCAACTACTGGTGGTGCATTCATTGATTTAAACACTACTGCAGGTAGTTTACTTGGAGAAAATCCAGGTTCATGCTTTACAATCAATAATGGAGGTTCTGGATCCAATGTGTCTGGTATTATATTCCATAACACTCAGGTTTGGATTTATGATGCTCATAATGTAGTTTTAAATAATATTAGTGTAATTGTTGAAAATAAAAGAGTTGGTTCTGGTGTTGGAACTACTGCTATACGTCACGGATCTACTAATGTAACTCTTAAGAACAGCTACATTTACACCAGCAATAATGGTGGGTCAAGCAGTATTGTTTTAACTCACGTTCAAAATTGTACTGTTGAAAATAACACTATTGTCGGTGAAGGTAATGTAGGTAATTTACTTTACTTGAATACCTTTAACGATGCAGGCTGTGATTTAAGTAATGATTACAATAAAATCATCAATAATAAAATAACAGGTCCAAGTCCTGCTGCGGCAATTTGTTACGGTATTGGAATTAACGGTAATAATAATTTAATTGCAGGAAATGTAATTAATTATGCTGGTAATGGTATTGTTCCTGCATGGGGTGCTACTCCTAACAACAACACTTACTGTGACAATGTTTTAATTGGAGGAGCTAGTATGAGTGTTGCAGCTAGTTCTATTGCTTACAACAACACTGTTTCAGGTACTTTAACTATCGGATCAGGTTCAGTTGCTTACAATAACACTGCAAAAGCTATATCTGTCAGTTCTAATTCTGTTGTATCTAATAGTAGTGCAACTGCAGCTTTAACAGTTCAGGCAGGAGCTAAAGTAGCTAATGTAACTGCTGCTTCTTTATCTGTAAGCGGTAAAAATGCAGTTATTGAAAATGTATCTATTAGTGGTGTTGGAACTATTAAATCCAGTGCAACTAACACTACATTAATTAACTCCACATTTGGAGGTATGCTTACTGTTCAAAGTGCTAAAAACACAATTAAATATAATAATATTGTACTTGCTACTGGTGATGCAGCAATTCTTGCAACTGGTGGAGATAATGTAATTACCAATAACTATTTAATTGCTGGAGATAAATTAGGTGATAATGCAGTTAATTCTACTGTTGAAACAAACATTGTAAAAGACAACCTTCCTGGAGGAATTGTCAATGTTACAATTACTGCAAAAGATGTATTTGAAGGCAGTGATGTAATAATTGATGTGACTGTTGATTCATTATCTAATTTAACTGAAAAATTCATGCTTAAAATCAATAATAAAGAATATGTTCTTTCATTTACTGATTCAAAAGCTAATGTAACTATTTCTGATTTGACTGCAGGTAAATATGATATTGCTGTAACTTATGGTGATGAAACATACACCTTAATTAATGCTACTTCTGATGTCTCAGTTTACGGAAATGTTGTAACTAATGAAACATTCTTTATCTACTTTGATGAAGACGGATTATTAAGAGAAGAAGTTCCTTTCGATGAATTAGTATTTAGAGGAGAATTCTCAGATATTGTAAATCTTATTTCTATTACAACTCCTCTTAAAATAACCAGCGATAATGCAGTATTAAGAAACATAGCATTTGCTGTGCTTTCAGATAATGTAGTATTAAACGGATTAACTTTAATCTCTAATGTTTCATGTGCTGATAATGGTGGAGCTCTCATATTGGTAGCTGGAAATAATGTAAATGTTTCTAATATGAACATTAGCTATATTATTAAAGAAAGTGTAGATACTGTTGCAATTAATGCAAATGGTGTTTCAAACTTAAATGTTGTTAACAGCAATATTTTCTTTGAATCATGTCCTAAAGATGATACATTAACTGCATGCGCTATTAATATAGATGGTGTTTCTAATTCATTCATTAATGGAAATAATATTACTGCTGTTTTACCTTACCTATTTGCATCTAATTATGATATGAAATACTTCATGATGGGTGTAAACACTGTAAATCCAATTAGGATGAGGGAATGTAATAATGTAACATTTTCCAAAAACAATGTAAACACTACTGCAAATGATGGAAGTGCCAGCTTCCCTACTTTACAATGTATGTTTATTGTCGGATCTAATGACTGTGTAATTGACGGAAATAATTTCTCAATGATTGATACACTTATTCCTGCTGGTACAAGCAATTACCTCTATGGAATTAACATTGGGTACAATAAAAACTTAATGATTTCCAATAATGACTTTAAAATGTCTACTGCTGGTGGTAAAGATGCTGCAGGTACTGCATATGCAATACAAGGTGTAGAATGTGAAGTATCTATGATTGGAAACAACATTACAAGTATAAGTAACGGTCCAAACTTAGGTATTTACTTTGCAAGTATGACTGGTGGAACATCTGAACTTTACATTGCAAATAACTTAATTAATGTAACAGGTTTAGCTTCTGCTAGTGGTAGCTGGGCTTTAGTTTCAGGTATTGAAGTGCAAAACGGTAATGCAAAAATATACAACAACACAGTCTACACTTACAACGTGGGCGATTATAGTCCTGAAAATTATATGTATGGTATCAGTTATGCTCAATTCATGTACGGAGACCGTTCATTTGATATACGTGACAACAGAATATACGTTGACGGCCATTATGCAGTTTCATTTATTAATGTAGACGGATCTAATGTAACTGGCAACTTATTGATTACTCGTGATCTTGGTGGAGATGCTGCTGTTGAAATTAAAGCAGGTAAAAACAATGTAGTTGAAAACAACTATCCTAGAAGTTCTGATTTAATATTCAACATTACTTCTGAAGAACCTGGAAAAATTTTAATTGATGTGACTATTGATAAAAAAGCTACTGGAAACATTGCTGTTATTGTAGACGGTGACAAATATGATGTAGCTATTGTTAATGGTTCTGCTAAATTAACTTTAAGTGATTTGCCTGCTGGAGTATATTATATTGAAGCTAAATATGATGGAAATTCCATTGTAACTGAAAGTTATAATTCCACTAAATTCACTATTGATTTAATTGATTCTTCAATTGCTGTTGAAGCTAAAAACATTAAATGCGGTGAAGAAGCAGTAATTACTGCAACTGTTACTGATGGTGCAACAGGAACTGTTACATTCTTCGTAAATGGTAAAACCTATGTTGTAGATATTACTGATAGTGTAGCTACTTTAAAAATAGCTGATTTAACTACTGGTGATTATCCTGTATTTGCTTACTATAATGGTGATAAATACTATAAAACTTCATACAATTCAACAACATTCAATGTAGCTAAATTAGCTTCTACAACTACTGTCAATGTTAGTGATATTAAAGTTGGTGAAGATGCTGTTATTAGTATTGCTGTTCCTGAAATAACTTCTGGGGTAGTTAGTGTTACTGTTGGTGATGCAATTTATAATGTTGCTGTTGTTGATGGTAAAGGATCTTTAACTTTATCTGGTTTGGCTAGTGGTTCTTATGATGTTGTTGCTAAATTTAATGGTGATGACAAATATTTAGCTAGTGAAGATAGTGCTAAATTCAATGTAACTAAATTAGCTTCTACAATTGATATTGCTGTTGATAATATTAAAGTTGGTGAAAATGCTGTAATTAGTGTTGCATTGCCTGAAGATGCAACTGGTGAGGTAATTATAAGTGTTAATGGTAAAAATTACACTGTTATGACTAAATATGGAATGGCTAGTGTAACTATTTCTGATTTGGCTAATGGTACTTACAGTGTAGATGTGTTCTATAATGGTGATGACATTTATGCACCTATTAAAAACTCTACTGCTTTTACTGTTTCCAAAGTGTCTGATTATAATATGACTGTTGATATTGCAGATATTATTAAAGGTGAAAATGCTACAATAACTGTTAGTGTTCCTGAAGACGGAACCGGAAATGTAATTGTAACAATAAACGGAACAGATTACAAAGGAACAGTTGTTAACGGTACTGCTAAAGTTATTATTCCTGGTTTAGATGAAGGAACATACAAAGTAGTAACCTTCTATACTGGAGATAACAAATATGATTCCATGATTGTCAATGGAACTATAACAGTTAATAAAAATACTAAAACCACTTTAACAATGGATAACCTTGTAAAATACTTTAATGGTCCACAAAAACTCATGGCTAAACTTGTTGATGGATTTGGAAATCCAATAGCTAATGCAACTGTTTACTTCACAATAAATGGTAAAGTTTATGCCAGAATCACTGATGAAAATGGTACTGCTTCAATAGCTATTAGATTACTTCCTGGTGAATACAAAGCAAGCGCATTATTTAATGGAACTGATGATTATGATATGGCGGCTGTTAATGCTAGTGTGTTAGTTAAAAACACAATTTTGGGAAATGATACTACATTATACTTCCGTAATGGAACACAATATATGGCTAAATTCTTAGACAGTGATGGAAAAGCATTAGCAAATACTGATGTAAAATTCAATATTAATGGTGTGTTCTACACTCGTGTAACTGATGAAAATGGTATAGCTAGGTTAAATATTAGATTAGACCCAGCATCATATATCATAACAGCTTACAACCCAGTAACTGGCGAACAAAAAGCTAATAACATAACTGTTCTACCAAGAATAATTGCTAAAGATCTCTCCATGAAATATCTTGACGGCAGCAGATTTAATGCTGCTCTTGTTGATGGTCAAGGTAAAGCAATATCTGGTGTAAACATAACCTTTAATATAAATGGTGTTTTCTATCATAGAACAACCAATGCTGATGGAGTAACTAAATTAAACATTAGATTAATGCCTGGTGAATATATCATAACATCAATGTATGATGAGTGTTGGGCATCAAATAAAATAATAATTTCAGCTTAAGAAGTTAAATTTCAACTTCTTAACTTTTTTCTTTTTTTAACTTATTGTCACTTTCAAAAACTTGTGTGATTTGAATTTTCACTAGTTTTTGAGTCACGAAT
>OLXK01002283.1_pt1 | contig 10968 bp, 8 predicted proteins | sample 1674321 | NCBI WGS metagenome assembly OLXK01 (sample SAMEA103958162, study PRJEB25191) | human gut metagenome | reverse complement strand
GTCAGGGCAAGACGATCCAGCATCACCTCGCTGATGTGTCCCTTTGCGGCGGCCATATCGTCAGCGTTGGCGGCAAGGATAGCCGTCATGTTTGCCGGGCTGCACAGCTGCGCAGCCATACTGCACAGTGCCTGTGCGCGGCTGGTGCCATCAGCCAGTGCCAACGCAGCCTTTGCCCCGCGGGCGGCTTCCAGAATTTCCTGTGTGGTCATAGCTCAAACCTCCTGTGTGGACAGTGTGGGCTGCTTGTGCCCGGCAAAGCGGGTGCCGATGGGCTTGCCCGCAGCGATATCATACAGCAGTTCCGGGTGTGCGCCGTTGGCGATGACCATATCCGCACCGCTGCCGGTCACCATGCGGGCAGCCCGCAGCTTGGTGGCCATGCCGCCGGTGCCCAGTGCCGAGCCTGCACCGTCTGCCAGCGCCATCACCTCCGGGGTGATCTCCTCCACCAGCGGGATCAGTGCCGCATCCGGGTGGGTGTGGGGGTTCGCAGTGTACAGGCCGTCGATGTCGCTCAGCAGCACCAGCAAGTCGGCCTTGCAGCAGCAGGCCACAATAGCAGCCAGCGTGTCGTTGTCGCCAATGGAAGTGATCTCATCGGTGGCAACGCTGTCGTTTTCATTGATGATGGGCAGTGCACCCAGTTCCAGCAGACGGGTCAGGGTGTTCTGGATGTTCACCCGGCGCTCGGTGTGCTCCACGTCCACGCCGGTAAGCAGGATCTGCGCTACCGTGTGATCATAGGCACTGAACAGCCGGTCGTAGGTGTACATCAGCTCGCACTGCCCCACGGCAGCGCAGGCCTGCTTGGTGGTGGTATCCTTTGGGCGTGCAGGCAGCGAAAGCTTGCCTACGCCCATGCCGATAGCGCCGGAGGATACCAGAATGACCTCGTGTCCCTCGTTCTTTAAATCGCTCAATACCTTGACCAGTTCCTCTGCATGGCGGATGTTCAGCCGCCCGGTGGGGTATGCCAATGTGGAGGTGCCCACTTTCACAACGATGCGCATGATTCCATTAACCCTTTCCCATTTCCTTTGTTTTGTCGTAAGCAGCCAGCACGGCATCCATCACCGCACCGCGCAGCCCATGTTCTTCCAGTACCCGCACGCCCTGAATGGTGCTGCCGCCGGGGCTGCACACAGCATCCTTCAGCGCACCGGGGTGCTTGCCGCTTTCCAGCACCAGCTTTGCGCTGCCCAGTACCATCTGTGCGGCGTATTCCTGTGCCTTTGCCCGGGGCAGACCGCAGGCCACGCCGCCATCGGCCAGCGCTTCAATAAACTGGTACACCCATGCCGGGCCGCAGCCGGAGACGCAGCTTGCGGCATCAATCATGCCCTCGGCTACGGCGTCCAGCCGCCCGGCGGGAGCCATCAGCTGGCAGAATGCAGCCTCTTCCTCGGCGGTTACGTTGGCAGAGCAATACTGGATCATGCCTTCGCCTACCGACGCCGGGGTGTTGGGCATGATGCGGATGACAGGGTAGTCGCCGCCCGCCATCTCTTGAATGCGTGCCACCGGCAGGCCGGCGGCCATGGTGCACAGCACGAACCGCTTGGTGCGCTCGGCAAGGATGAACCGCAGGGGCTCCAGCATGGCTTCCATCATCTGGGGCTTTACCGCCAGAAAGATCAGGTCGCAGTCACCGGCCACCTCGGCATTGGTGGCTGTTTTGCAGCCCAGTTCTTTGGCCAGTGCCTGTGCCTTGGCCGCAGTGCGGTTTGCCAGAAAAACTTTCTTAGGGTCAACAGCTTTGCAAACGGCACGGGCGATGGCTCCACCCATGTTGCCGCAGCCCAGAAAACCAATGGTATCCATCATAGTTTGTACCCTCCCTCAAAACGGCACTTCAATCACAGCCGTCTGCTCCCATTCTAAGCGTAGAGGAATATAAAATCAAGGGCCTTTTCCGCTTTTTTGCCGGAAGAAGCCGCTTTTGCAGGCATTGCGCACCGCCGGAAGGGTCTTTTGGGGGGCTGAGAAACGGCTCTTGAAGCGAGAAACTGCCGGAGTGAAAACGCAGGAAATCATTCTTTGTTTACAAAATGGACAGAATCAATGCTTGCAATCGGAACGGCTTTTGCGGTATTATAATGTACGAAGCTGCCAATCGCCGTACGCAGCAGGAAAAATTTCTACGGTTGGGAAAGGAAGGCTTTTGTGTCACAAACAACGAAGCGGGCACTGGAAGCATCGCTGAAAAAGCTGCTGCTGGAAAAGCCCCTCAATAAGATCACGATCAACGATATCACCGAGGACTGCGGCGTGAACCGCATGACCTTCTACTACCACTTCAAGGATATTTACGACCTGGTGGACTGGATCCTGACGGAAGATGCAACCAAGGCGATGGAAGGCTGCCAGAGCTTTGATACATGGACCGAAGCGTTTCTGGACATCCTGCACCAGATCCGGGATAACAAAGCACTGGTGCTGAACGTATACCGCTCTTTGGGCCGTGAACAGGTGGAGCAGTATCTGTACAAGCTTCTGGACCCCATGCTGAAGGAATTTGCGGATCGCGAATGCCGCGACATCACCGTGCAGGACGATGACAAGCAGTTTGTGGTGGATTTTTACAAATATGCGCTGGTGGGCGTGGTGCTGGAATGGATCCGCCGGGATATGAAGACCGAGCCCGCTGTGATGGTAGAACGTATGGGACGGATGCTGCAGGGCGATCTGCGCCGCGCGTTATGCCGCCTTGCCAGCAATAAGATCCATCTGGAACAGGACGGTTGAACCGGAAGAACGACAAAATTTTATCATAATCCGCGCCGTGATGGGTTTTCTATCACGGCGCTTTTTCTGTTTATGGCAACTTATGGGATAGAATGGTAGAGTAATGGCATAGAAATAGAAAAAGAGATTTCCGAAAAATACCGTTTGGAGGAAAAGGATAATGAATACTTCTGTTGAGAGCCTGACTCATAAAATGCAGCGTGCTGCCGTTGGTAAAATGGTGGACGTGGTGCTTTCTCATGCCGATAAAGACCGTCAGAAAACCGTGGGACAGCTGGTGGATGTTGCAAAGCAGTTCTATGGCAGTTCGTTCAGCGATGAAGCCTACGAACACGCCAGACAGACCCTGACCGACCCCGACAGCAAATGGTCCAAGCTCATCAACTGTGTGCTGGATCAGACCGACCCCAACGTGGCCCGCACCATGGCGCTGAATCTGGGCTACGAGGCTTTCTTCCGCGGCACCAAGACCATCCGCGAGAACCGCGTGAAGTATCAGTGCAACATCCCCTGGCTGATCCTGTTCGACCCCACTTCCGCCTGCAATATGCACTGCGTGGGCTGCTGGGCCGGTGAATACGGTCACAAGAATAACCTCAGCTTTGAGGATATGGACAAGATCGTTACCGAGGGCAAGGAGCTGGGCGTGTACCTGTACATGCTGACCGGCGGCGAGCCGCTGGTGCGTAAGGCTGATATCCTGAAGCTGGCCGAGAAGCACAACGATGTGCAGTTTGCCATCTACACCAACTCCACCCTCATCGATGAGCCGTTCTGCAAAGAGGTGGTGCGTCTGGGCAACATTGCCTTCATGCTGTCCATCGAGGGCACCCCGGAGACCAACGATGCCCGCCGCGGTGAGGGGCACTATGCCGCTGTTATGCATGCTATGGATCTGCTCAAGGAGCACGGCATCGTGTTCGGCACGTCCATCTGCTACACCCGCGATAACATCGAAGCTGTTACCAACGATGAGTTCATGCGTTTCCTGTGCGAGAAGGGTGCACACTTCGGATTCTACTTCCACTACATGCCCGTGGGCAACGAGGCAGCACCGGAACTGATGCCTACCCCGGAGCAGCGCAAATATATGATCGACCGCATCCGCTATCTGCGCTCGGAAGAGTGCGATATCCCGTTCTACCCGATGGATTTCCAGAACGATGGCGAGTTCGTGGGCGGCTGCATTGCCGGCGGACGCAACTACTTCCACATCAACTCTGCCGGTGACGCAGAGCCGTGCGTGTTCATCCACTACTCCAATGCCAATATCCACGACCAGAGCATTCTGGAAATTCTGCACAGCCCGCTGTTCATGGCTTATCACAACGGCCAGCCCTTCAACAAGAACCATCTGCGTCCCTGCCCGATGCTGGAAAACCCCGAACTGCTGCAGAAGATGGTGCACGAGACCGGTGCCCACAGCACCGACCTGCAGTCGCCGGAGAGCGTGGAGCACCTGTGCGAGAAGTGCAAGAACTATGCAGCCAACTGGCAGCCCACGGCGGACGAGATCTGGTCCCACACCAAGATCCGCGAGAGCCGCTACGAGAACTACAAGGACTGGAAGCCCTCGCAGCCCATTGAAAAGTAACGAAGGCAGACATCATAATGCAAACAAAGCCCAGGCGTTCCATTGAAGTGCGCTCCGTCAAGTAGACAGAGAAATAATATAAGTTTTTGTTCGCCGTTTCCACAAGGAAACGGCGAATTTTTTGTGCAAAAGTGATGGTTCTTTCTTGATATAAAAATACCCCCAGAGTACGCAGAGTTTTTGTTTTACTCTGTCTACTCTAGGGGGAGCATATCACACTCAGAGAGGGTCTTACTGTTTCATGAAAGAGTGGTTTTGAAAATTACCAGAACCAGTAGCGCTTTTTCAGCACAACATATGCAATGCCGATCAGAACCACTACAACACCACCGGCAATGAAGAAGGTCCAGTTGATATTGGCAAATTTCAGGTTCTGGTTGGTCAGCAGATAACGGCCTGCAGTATCGGCAGTGATGATGCCGTCGGTGTAGCTGTTCAGATACTGCCACTTGTTGGAGACGGTGTTGTACAGATACAGGCGGGTATAGGTGCTCACATCCAGATCGATGCGCACCGAGCAGGGAAGAGCCTTGCCCTTGTCCAGCTCAAACTCGATGCCCTGATCGGACTCAGTCAGGATGAGCATGGTGTCCAGCTCACTGGTGGTGCTCTTGACACCGCTGCCTGCAATCTGCATGGTGTAGCCATCGCCCACCACGCACAGGGTCTTGCCGGTGGTGCGCAACGCATTGAGGATATCACCGGTCACGGTAGGCACCTCGGCCTGTGTGAAAACGATCTCGTTGTCCTCACTGTCCTGAATGGCCTGCACAACGGGATCGATCTCGATGGGAGCATCGTTATCCGGTTCGGTGGAGCTGCTGTCCGAAGAATTATCGGAAGAAGATGCAGCCGAACGGTTGACGATGACCGTGACCATGGCGGATGCAGTGCCGTTGGAAACGGTAATGGAAGTAGCGCCGGTGCCCACAGCCGTGATCACGCCGCTGGGGCTGACCGTGGCAATGTTGCTGTTGGCGGACTTATAGGTGAACTTCTGGGAAGCGGAAGAAGGCTTGACACTGGCGGTCAGGGTGCGGGTGGCACCGGGCTTGAGCACAACGTAGGAAGGATTCACCGTGACGACCTGACCGCTGTTGGAAGAACCAGTGCTGGCGGTACCGGTGCCGGTGCCGGTGCCGGAGTTGGGAATACTCATGACCGTGACATTGGTGGTAGCAGTCACCGAACCGCAGGTAGCGGTAATGGTGGCGGTGCCGGGGGCAATGCCGGTAACACGGCCGAAATTGTTCACCGTGGCGACCTTCTCATTGGAAGAGGTCAGGGCGACGGTGGCATAGTTGGAAGCCGAAGTAGGCCGCACCTGCAGCTGTGCCGAGACCGAGTTGCCAACATAGATGGTGTTGGAGGAAAGGGAAAGGTCCATCTCGGTAACGATCATGGAAGAATCCATGGAGACAACGATGGTGTAGGCACAGATCTGGTTGCCTGCGGCAGCGGTGATGCGGGTGGTGCCTACGCCCACAGCCTGCACGACACCGGAGTTGCTCACGGTCAGGATGGAAGTATCGTCCGAGATAAAGACAACCGAGTCGGTAGAGTTGCGCGGACGCACCACAGGAGACAGCTGCTGAGAGGAACCCAGCAGCATGTTGGCGGTATAGCTGCCGGCCTCAATGCTTTCGGCAGGCACGTCCTGATCCCACGGCATGGCAACGCCGCTCAGGGCAAGGCCGGAGACAGGGCTTGCTGCGGCCGCAGACACAGCTGTGCCGCAGGCCAGCAGGCAGAGCGCTGCCGCACAGACGGCCAGTTTTTTTGCGGTTGATTTCATAGTAAGTGTACCTCTTTGGGTGATATAACGGCGGCTGGCAGTCAGCACAGCTCCGGTTTAGCGGAACAGAACGCCCAGGGCTTCCATTGCGTACTCGAAATAGGTGACCTGATCGTACTCCACGCGGGCAGTAACGCTCATGCCGTTGGAAAGATCCACCTTGTCGCCGCTGCGGCTCACCACATAAGTGGCATCGGGCTTAATGGTCATCTTATAGTAGGAAGCGTTGGAGCTGGCCGTCACGTCACTGTCAATGGCCGTTACAGTGCCGGTCAGGGTGCCATAGGAATACTCCGAAAGGCCGGTAATGGCGATCTTGCACGGGTCACCCACATGAAGCAGCGGGCGGTCATTCACGGTGACCATGGCAACGATCTCCAGATCGTCGTTCTCGCTGGCAACAGTGGCCAGCGGGGAGCCTGCGCTCAGCACCATGCCCTCTTTGTAAGGAGTATCCATGTGGATCACACCGGAGGTGGGGGCGTAGATGTAGTAATCGTTGGCACCGGTGTTCAAGGCATCGAGCTGAGCCTGAACGTTGTCCACGTTGCTCTGTGCGCTGGTAATGCTCTGGGAGATGGACTGCATGGTGGAGTAGTACAGAGCTTCTACTTCGCTCTGGCTCTGCTCCATCATGGTCTTGATCTGAGCATCGGAGTAACCGGCAGCCTGATAGGCCGTGGCATCAAAGGTCTTCTGGGAGACCTGGCTCTTGTAGGTCTCGTACTGATAGTAGTAGGGCTGATCTTCGGGGTTTGTCTCGCTGAAGTAGTTGGTATCATCCTGCACGCATTGCAGCAGCTTGTTGTACTGGTCCAGCTGGGTCTGGTAGATCTTGAGCTGGCTTTCCAGGTTATCCTGCTGCATGTCGATATCCGTGCTCTTGATGTGGGCCACGAGGTCGCCCTCGTTCACATAGCTGCCCTCCGAAATATACATCTCGGTAATGGAGCCGGAATAACTGGACATGATATAGGTTTTATTGCTGGCCTGCACGGTGCCTGCGTTCTGGCTGACATAAATGCGGTTGGTATGGGTGCTCCACACCACCAGAAACAGCATGAAGATGCCCACCAGAATGACAAAAGCGTAGCCATAAGGTGGCAGCTTTTTTTCCATCATGATGCGGCGGTCCTGCAGATCCGAAAGGTTCTGAACTTTAATCGTCATAATTACTTGGTCTCCATAAAGACATCGACCACGGCATCATCCTCATCCTGATTGACATAGATGGTATAGGAGGTGCCGGTCAGTTTCTGCTCATTCTCAAAAGCGTGGACCTGCAGCTTGTAGGAAGCCAGCTGGCTTTCGGGCATGGGGCCGGTGTAGTGGGCATACAGGCAGTTCTTCACGCGCAGAATAGCATCCATATGGTAGTCCTGCTCCATCTGGCCGATGAACTGGGTAGCCTGCTGCATCATGTACAGGTGCATCTGACGGTCCTCACCAACCACCATGGCCTGCACAATGGGGCCAATGGGCTGTGCGTTGTTGCTCTTGATAAAGTTGTGCATCTGGGTCAGCACCACGGGCAGACTGGCCATCTCTTCCGGATGGATCTCACGGGAGAGCACATTGGTGAGCTTCAGGGTCTTGTTCTCGGCTACTTTGATCTCTTTCATGTTGAATACCTCGGTTCCTTTTCAGATTTACCTCAGAAGAGGCAGTAATAGGCAATCGAGAAAGGGGAGAAAACCGCTGCAGAGAGCAGCTTCCTCTCCGCTCCCGATCGCCTACTACTTATAAAAGTAATAGGGATCTTGCAAATAAAATGTGCCCGGAGGCATTTTGCCTCCGGGCACACCATAGTGAGGCATAGTTACCTGAGCAGGCGGGGCCTGTTCGGGATAACACCATCTACTTCTACTAAACAGAAAGTCTTTCTAGCTCTTTTTTATCTGACACAGTAAAACTATGTCAAATCAAGCTATCCATCATGAATGACTCCCTTTCATATGTAACCGGGTACGCACCCGGCTGCAACACATCAATAGGTGATCGACTCACCGTCGTCATCCTCTTCCACCACGGCCTGCATGACAGACTGCTTGGGCTCTGCCTTTTTGCTGCGGTAGATACCCTGTTGCATGTTCCACAGCTCGTAGTACTTGCCTTCCTTGGCAAGCAGCTCATCGTGCGTGCCGCGTTCCACGATCTTGCCGTGATCCATCACAAGGATCAGATCACAGTCACGAACGGTGGACAGGCGGTGAGCTACGATCAGCATGGAACGATCTGCAAGCTGATCGTAGATCATGTTGAAGATCAGATTTTCCGTAGCAAAGTCCAGATTACTGGTGGATTCATCCAGAATGTAGAGGTTGGAATCTTTCAGGAAAGCGCGTGCCAGCGCAATGCGCTGCTTTTCACCGCCGGACAGGCCGTTGCCTGCTTCTTCCAGATAGGTGTTATACTGCAGGGGCAGATGACGGATAAAGTCGTGAGCATCTGCCTTCTTGGCAGCTTCCTTAACTTCGTCCATCGTAGCGTCCATACGGGAAACGCGGATGTTATCATAAATGGTCTTGCTGAACAGCTCAACATTCTGCGGCACATAAGAAATTGCGCGGCGGACAGAATCATTGGTGTATTCAGCCAGATTCACACCGTTCAAGTCGATCTCGCCATCTTCCGGCTCATAATACTTGAGCAGAAGCTTGGTGATCGTGGATTTGCCGCTGCCGCTGCTGCCCACCAGCGCGACCTTCTTACCGGCCGGAATGGTAAAGCTGATGTGATCCAGTGCAGGGGCACGGTTGCCATAACGGAAAGTGACATCCTTGAACTCGATATCGCCCTCCACCTTGTCCAGATCGGTGCGGTCTTCGTCGCCGACCGTCTCGGAGGGATAATCCATGATCTCGCCCAGACGCTTCATGGAAATGCTGGCCTCCTGAATCTGCATCTGCAGACCGATCAGGTTGCTCAGCGGGGAAGTAAAGTAAGAGGACAGCGTGCTGAAGGCCATGAATCCGCCCAGTGTCATCTCACCTTTCAGAACCTGACTGATACCCACATAGGTGGTCAGCATGCTGAAACCGGTGGAAATGAAGGAGGAAATCAGGCCCTGCGTGGTGCTGATCTTGCTGGAGCGCAGGCTGATCTTCAGGCTCTTGATGTACTCACGCTCGAGGTTCTCCATTTCGGTATCCTCGTTGGCGTTGCACTTGACCGTCTCAATGCCGCGCAGGCTTTCGATCATCTGGCTGTTCAGTGCAGCGGACTGCACCATGGTCTCTTCGTTGATCTTTTTGTAAGGCTGCTTGTAGATCAGCACCAGCAGAATGCTGACCAGAGCCATGAACAGCGAGATCGAGAAGAGCATCGCATTCATGCGGAACAGGATGATACCGGTAATAATGGCCATCGAGATATCCATGATCAAGCTCAGCGCAATGCTGGTGAAGATGGATTTGATGGTGTTTGCATCCGAATAACGGGTGGTGATATCACCAGTCTTGCGGGTGGCAAAGAACTTCATGGGCAGACGGAAGATATGCCCGAAGTAACCCAGCATCAGCGGAATATCGATCTTGATGGATAGGTGGATCAGAACCCACTGCCGGACAAAGCCCACCAGCGTATTGGTGATGCTGACCATGCTGAACACAAGGATCAGCGTGACCAGCAGATTGTCTAGGCCATATGGCAAGACCTCGTCCATCAGGATCTTGTTGAACATGGAGGAGGCAATGCCCAGGATCGTAACGATCAGAGAACTCAGGATCGCATAGGCAAAGAGCTTTTTCTGGGGCAGCAACAGGTCGATGTAACGCTTGAACATGCCGCCCTTTTCGATCTTACCGCCCTTGAACTCCGAGGTGGGGTTCATCAGCAGCAGAACACCGGTAAAGTTCTTGTAGAACTCATCCAGAGAGATCTTTTTCAGCTCACTGCCGGGGTCGCCGATCACGACATAATCCTTGCACTTGTGTTTTTTGCCGTTCTTCTCATCTTCCTTGGCGGCTTCGGCTTCTTTCAGCATGTGCCGACGACGCTCACCGTCATCTTTGATGGTGGTCTTTTTAAAGACGACCACAAAGTGGGCCAGACCCTGATCGGTGATGACCTGCGCAATGCAGGGCAGCGAGAAATCGCTGAGGAAATTTTCACGGTCTACGCGAACCGCTGCAGTGGTGAAACCCAACTCATTAGCGGCTTTCTGCAAACCAACAAGGTTCGTGCCTTTCAGGTCGGTACCCATCATATCGCGCAGGCGGGTGATGGTAACTTCCTTTTTGTAATGGAGGCACACCATTGCGAGGCAGGCAGCCGCACAGTCAGTGGTGTCGTGCTGCCGGACATAGGTATAACGCATAGATGCTTCCTTTGATCATATACAAATTTATTCAAACAGCGGCAGGCGTTTTGAAGAAGCGGCCTGCCGCAGATCTGACAACGTGAAAAGAGCCGGAGCCTGAAACAACAGCACAGAGACCGGTGCTTTGTCCTGTCCTGCGGAGAACCATGACAAAACACCGGTCGGCTGCTATCAAAAGAAGGGAGCACCTACCCTTTGATCTGTGTGCCGGACTTTGGAAAAACAGATACAAATTCCCAAAGCTTATAAGCAGTATACCACAATGTGACATCTTCTTCAAGTAGTCAAATTTTAAGAAATCATTATGCTTGATGCTTTTTTCGCATGGATGCTGTGTTTTTGGGACAGAGAAGCCCAAAAACAGAGGAGAAACACGACTGCATGGCTGTACAGAAAAAGGGTGTAGTATGGGACAAACAAAAAAGGCAATGTTCTGTGGAACATTGCCTTTTCTTCTGGCGCCTCTTGCCTGACTCGAACAGGCGACACCCTGATTAACAGTCAGGTGCT
>OLXK01002278.1_pt1 | contig 10991 bp, 8 predicted proteins | sample 1674321 | NCBI WGS metagenome assembly OLXK01 (sample SAMEA103958162, study PRJEB25191) | human gut metagenome | reverse complement strand
GAACACCTCGCTGCCGGTGGTGATGATGCCCACCTTCTTGGCCTGCATGGGCAGCACGTTCAGGATAGGCTCTGCCCCGGCAGCGGCCTGCATGGCGTCCATCTTCTCCTGCTCGATGACCAGCGGGATGATGCGGGTACCGGCCAGCTTCTGGCCTTTTTTCACCGGCAGGTCGCCGTGGATGGTGGCGATCATCATCTGCGGGGTGCTGTTCACAGCCATCAGCGCCTTGCGGTTGATCTTCAACAGGCCGTCGCAGTCCGCGATCAGCTCGATCTTGCCCTCTTTCGGCGCAGTGCCGTGGATATTTTTGCCCGCAGCGGCCTTGTACAGCAGGGCGGCTGCTTCGTCCTCGTGGAGGATGCCGGGGTGCTTTTCCCAGACGTAGAGGTTTTCCTTGCCGATGGAAAGCAACACAGGGATGTCCTCGGGCTGGATGACGTGCCCCTTGCGGAAGCGGGCATCCTTGTACTCGCCCGGGATGATCTGGGTGATATCATGGCAGAGCACCTGCCCTGCAGCGTCAACAGTACGGATCAGTTTCATGATGGCATTCTCCTTACAGCGCGGGCATCTGGGCTTCGATCCAGTCTGCCAGTGCCGGAATATCGTTCAGGTCAAAATCTGCGCCGGGGATATCCCCCACCACCGCCAGCGGCTGGAAGGAGACGGGCGCATCCGAGATGGCGCTGCGCACCACCTCGATCTTCGGCCAGCCGCTGGATTTGAACCCCTCCAGCAGCACAAGGTCGTAGCCGTGACGCTCGAACAGGGCAAGCAGATCCTGCTCGGTCAGGCGGAATTCCTCGGTCAGCAGATAGCGCGTGCCGGAGTAGACCGCCACGCCCTCAGCACCGGCTTCCCGCAGACGGTAGCTGTCGGTGCCGGGCACATCCGGGGTAAAATCGTGGCCGTCGTGCTTGATGACGCCTACCTTCAGCCCACGGCTGCGCAGCACGGGCAGCAGCTTTTCCAGCAGGGTGGTCTTACCGCTGTTGTGCACCCCGCTGACCGCCAGCACCGCCGGGCGTTTGAGCGCCTGCGTTTCGGCCAGCGCCTGTTTTTGTTCACTGTACAAAGCAAAGCACCTCCACTTCCATACCGGGTTCTACCGGCCCGCTGCCGGCGGGGATCTCCACCAGACAGTTACAGCCCATCATGGCAGACAGCGCACCGGAGGAGTGTGCCTCGGTGTTGCCCGCGCCGGGCAGGGTCACCTTGCCGCCGCAGGCAGTCGCCCGCAGGTAGCGGTTGCCCTTGCTGGGTTTGGAAAAGCCATTGGTCAGGGTGCAGACGGTGCGGGCGGGGATGCAGCTCTCCTCCCGGCGTCCGGCGGCGCGCAGCAGCGCGGGGATAGCGTACTGCTCCAGCGTGGCAGCGGCGGCAAAGGGGTTTCCGGACAGGCAGAACACCAGCTTGCCGCCCAGCGTTGCCGCCAGCATGGGGCTGCCGGGCTTCTGGGCTACGCCCTCCACCACCAGCTGTGCGCCCAGCTTTTCCAGCACAAGGGGCAGATAATCCTTCTGCCCTACGGAGACGCCGCCGCTGGTGATGACGGCATCGCAGCGGGTCAGCAACTCCTGCATTTTACCGGTGATGACCTCCGGGTCGTCGGAGCACTGCTGCCGTTCCACGGCAAAGCCCAGCTGACGCAGCCGGGCGGCGTTCTGGATGCCGTTGGCATCGTAAATTTTACCGGGTGCCCACGGTGCGCCGGGTTCCAGCAGCTCGCTGCCGGTGGAAAGGATGCCCACAGTCAGCGGGCGGCAGACGGCTACTTCGGCGTAGCCCTGCCCGGCCAGCACACCCAGATGGGCGGGGGTGAGCACCGTCCCGGCGGGCGCAATGACCGCACCGGCGGCTACATCTTCCCCCCGGAACACGACGTTTTGCAGCGGCTTTACGGCAGCGTACAGCTGCACGGTCTCTTCGCCGCTGTCGGTCAGCTCCTGCATCAGGATGCAGTCCGCGCCCTCTGGCAGGGGAGCTCCGGTCATGATGCGGGCAGCGCACCCTGCGGGCAGCGCCGCAGCCGGGGCATCGCCCGCGTAAAGCTTCATCACCACCGGCAGGGTGACCGGGGTCTCCCGGCTTGCACCGGCAGTATCCGCGCTGTGCAGGGCGTAGCCGTCCAGCGGGCTGCGGTCAAAAGGGGGCTGGTCCATCCGGGCGCAGAGGTCGGCGGCAGCAATGCGCCCGCAGGCGGCTTCCAGCGGGATGGTCTCCGGGGACGGAGAAGGCAGAAGTGCTGCCGCGTCCAGCACGCTGCGCAGCGCCTTGACGGGGGAGCAGAAAGGCTGGTTCATTGTAACTTCCTCCATAGACCCGCCGCTCTCCCCTTCTGCTATGGCTCAGACAGGGACACCGGCCGGGGTATTCTTTTTTCAAAAAGGCAGGTGAAAAAGAAGCGGAGACGTCTTGACCGGAAAATCAAAACGCCTCCGCAGAATATCCCCACAAAACCGGCTGCGGCAGTTTGCAGTCTGCTACGCCGGTGGCAGCCTTTGGCTATGCGCCGCCCTTGCAGCGGCAGCACACAGCCAAAAAGCACCTGTGAAGATGGGAGGAGTTCTTTTTTTCAAATTGCAGCGTTTCTTCTGCGGGAAGGCGGTGGGGTTTCCCCCGCCACCCTTGAATGCCCGCCCTTGCGGGTGCAGCATTGCGGCGCGGTGTCCTGCTCTTTGTGAGAGTTTAGACGCCTTTGCTCAAAGAAGCTCTTATACCCTGATTCAATTGTAGGTTGGTTTAATCGCAGAAATCGTCCACGTCGCTGATAGCCTTGGCGTAGCGGCGGGTGAGGTGCTTGGTGGAAAAGAGGAACCGCTCGTTCTGGTTGTTGGTCAGCTCCTCGATATCGGCATACTCCGGGTTCTCCTGCATGGCCTTCCAAGTCTGCTCGATGACCTCCGGCGCAAGGCCGTAGGGAGAGCGCTGGAAGTACTTGAGCGGGGTGGCGCTGGGGTAGATGCGGGCGTTGAACCGCACCATCTCGGCGAACATCACACACAGATCCTTGTCCTCGATGAGCTGCGCGATCATGGCGTAGTTATCGCTCATGTTGGCGTTGGAGTAGTAGTAGGTGTCCTTTGCGCCCGCGCGGGTGACGATATCGGTGCACTGGGGGTCTGTGGGCATCTGCGCCAGCAGCTCGTCGGCGTTTTCCACTTCCTCCAGCAGCAAAGCGTGGGGGGTAATCAGCGCAGCCGCAGAGCGGGCACGGATGTAACCGGCCAGCTCCTGTGCAGGGGTCAGCTCCGGCAGCTCCGGGGCGGTCTTGGTGGGCTGATCTGCAAAGGGATCGTTTTCTGCCTCCGGTTCACCGGCCAGAAAATCCAGCAGTTCCGGCTTCGCAGCATCGGGCTGCGCGGCTTCGGCGGCTTCGGGTGCGGCCTCGGCGGCCTGCTTTGCGGCAAGCTCGGCGGTCTCCCGCTCCACTGCGGCGATCACGTCCTCGCCAGTCTTGGCGGCGCTGCCGTCAAAGGTGCTGCCGGTCTCCTTCAGGCGGCGGGCAGTCTCGCTTGCGGCGTCGATGTCGAACACCTCTGCCTTGGGCTTTTTCTTGGCGGCCAGTTCTGCCTTTTGCAGTTCCAGAACGGCCTGCTCCGGGTCTACGCTGCCATCCACCGTGGTGGTGTAGCCGGGTTTACGTCTGCCAAACAACATGACGGTCTTTCCTCTTTCTATGGGATTTATTCAGCTGCTGCGGTGTTCTGGGCGTAGATGCCGCGCTTTTCCAGATCATCGGCCATGTCAGCCAGATCATACTTCTCCAGCGTCTCGCGGGTGGGCACACCGGTGGTGCGGTCCCAGCCAAAGATGTCGTAGAACAGATCCTTTGCCTTCTCCATGTCGGCGCGGTCCAGCTTGGTGGTGCCTTCCTCGAATGCCTTGAAGTCGGGGTCCTTATCGAACACCCAATCGCAGATGGCATCGTGCTCCTGACGCAGGTTTGCGCTGCCGCAGTTCTGCTGGAAGCTGATGGCGGTCATCGCGCGCAGCATCTGGGTGATGCGGGCGCCGTCCTCCTGCAGACCGGCCTGGGTATAGGTCTCGCCGGTAACAGCAGTCATAAAGTCTGCCTGCAGATCCAGATCGCCGTGGTAGTCGCGCTCCTTGGAGGGAGACTGGGTCATGGGCCACATCCAGTTGCACAGGGTAGCGGAGTCGTGGAAGTTCTTATCGTTGACGCAGTATGCAGCCAGCTTTGCCTTGTTCTCGTTGATGGGAGTGTAGGCCTTGGCCTTATCGTAGCAGCCCTCGCCGAAGAAGTCCTCCATGACCTTCTTGGTCACCTCATAGGGAGCACCGGAACCGGTCTCGCAGACGATTTCGTGGATCATGCAGTCGCGGTTATAGACGAGGTTGTACAGCATACCAACCTGCCATGCCTCAGCAGGGCCGTGGTGGTTGGGGAAGCCGTTGTAGATCAGGTTGGAGTTGGTAGCGCCGTCGTCGCGGTCCAGCCAGCTCTTGGGCAGGCCGAACTTTTCCATCATAGCCAGCGTGCCCTTGGCGATGACGGACAGGTCGCCCTCGCCGTAAGCCATGCGGCGGATCAGCTCGACCTCCCAGCGGGGATCGCCGGCCTTCTCCCACTCCCAAGGCAGAGAGTCGTACTCAGCCTCGCTGATGTACTTGGTGGCTTCCTCACGCGGCATCCGCAGGATCCACAGCAGGTCGCGGTTCAGGTTGCCGTAGTTGTCCCACAGGCCCATATCGTCCACAGCATGAGACCATGCCAGGTTGATGACCATGGTGCCGTCGCCCTCGTACTTGAAATCGTGCACGCCGTCCGGATAGACGCGGGTGCCGTACAGCACGGGCATACAGGTGTTGGAGTTGTGGGTGGGCAGGTCGTAATCGGCCAGCGGATCCACATCGTACTCAGTGTAGCAGCGGATGGGGCAGGAGGAGCAGCCGCCGTTCTTCACGGTGTACTCGGCAGCCGGAGCGCCGAAGTCGAAGTAGCCCTTGAAGCAGCGCAGAGCCACCTTGTTGATATCGTTGTAGGGCTGCTCGCCGGTATCCACGGGGCCGCCGGGAGCCTTCTTCCACATACGACCGGGAGCGCCGGACCAGCGGTTCTTGCCGGAGGTGGCGCTGTACTCTGCCCAGCTCTGGGGCTGTGCGGGCACGTTGTGGTTGTTGTTGCCGCCGATCAGGTTGCCCATCATGTAGTTGGAGAGCTCCAGCACCTTCTTGGGGTCAGCGACCTTGACGCTGCCGGTGCCGCGGATGGCCAGACCCTTCAGCTTCTTGTTGCCCATGGCAGCGCCCAGACCGGCGCCGCCGGAGTTGCCGAAGCTGGTGTTCAGGGTGGAGTAGTCCACCAGATTCTCACCGGCAGGGCCGATGGAAGCGGTCTCGAACTCGCGGCCGTTCTGCTCTACCATCCACTTATTGGCAGCAAAGGTGCCCTTGCCCCAAATCTCGCTTGCGTCCTCCAGAGAGACATTGCCGTCCTCGATGCGCAGGTAGACGGGCTTTTCGGAGATGCCGCTGATCACGATGCCATCGTAACCGGCATACTTCAGCATGGAGCCGATGTGGCCGCCCATGTGTGCATCGATAATGGAGTGGCCCTTGGACCAGGTAGAACGGAAGGTCACGTTCATACGGCCGGAGCAGGGCACGCCTGCGCCGGTCAGGGGGCCGACACCAAAGATGACCAGAGCCTTCTCGTCATAGGGGTCCAGCTCCATGGGAGCTTCCTCGTACATAATGCGGTAGGCCATGCCCATACCGCCGATATACTTATGGTACTTTTCGTCATCCTGCGTGGTGATCTCGCCGGTGGTCAGGTTGACGCGCAGGATCTTGCCTGCCCAGCCATAGGTTTCAGCCATTGTTGTTCCTCCTTACAGGTCCTTGTAAGCAGCCTGTGCTGCGCTGGTAACGGCATCCCAGTCCACGATGGACAGAGCGCCGGACGGGCAGCCCGCCACGCAGGCACCGCAGGCGATGCACTTGGAGGACTTGCCGGTCTCGGGGTTGACGGTGGGCATATGCCACGGGCAGGCATCATGGCAGGCACCGCAGCCGATGCACTTGTCGGTATCCACTACGCGGATGCCGCGGTCGTCGGTGGTGATAGCCTTCTGCGGGCAGGCGTTGCCGCAGGCGGGGTCCTCGCACTGGCGGCAGGTATCCGGGAAGTAGACAAAGCAGTTGTCGGTGCCGGACAGCAGACCGTTGCCGTCGCCGTCCAGATTCAGGCGGCGCTGGATCTTGACGCGGCTGATGTAGGAAGAGCACACGCCGTCGTTGGTCAGGGTGCAGTTGATCTCGCAGCGCTGGCAGCCGGTGCACAGGTCTGCGTTGACCACCAACAGGCCCTGCGGCAGTGCCCAAGTGGCCACTGCGCCGGAATCCACCTGCTGCTGAGAGCAGCCGAACAGGGACAGCATGGAAGCGGACAGGGTGAGCCCTGCAAGGCTCTTGCCCGAGATCTTCATGAATTGACGGCGGGTCATGTCAGCCGTCAGGAAATCAGTTTTTGCCATAGGTTCCATTCCTCCGTTGAGGTCACTCTGCGCAGAGTACCCCGGTCACATAGAAATACGAGTTGTTGACGATGGTCGTCACAGCCGAAGAGGTGATGGTCGCGCCGGAAAGGGCGTCCACCTCGGTGAGGTCTGCGCTGACGGCACCGGACGCATTGCCGGCGGTGGTCAGGCTGGCCTGCTCCAGACGCGCCTTAGACTGCTCTTCTGCCGAGAGATCCGCAAAGGGGATCGCCATCGGCTCGCCGTCCAGTGCACTCTTGCTGAGCATGGCTGCGTACAGCTTGCGCCGTGCCACGGCCTCTGCGCTGGAATCCAGCGGCGGAGCCAGCTCATCGCCCAGTGCCTCGCCCTTCAACGCCGAGAAGGTAAGCCCCGCAGCATACATCTTGCGGGTAGCCTCGGCCTCGGGAGAGGTATCGAAGGTGCGCCACTGTGCGGGGTCAAAATCCCCGGCAGCAGCGGGCTGCTCCTCCGCCGCACCGGCAGCGGCATAGGCAGCACCGGTAAGGGGGTCGGTCACAGTATAGCTTTTGCCTGCCAGCGTAAAGGGAGCTGCGCCCTGATACTGGGACGTGAACTCCGGGTTGACGCACTGGCCGCCAAGGCTTTCCGTTTCGTCCTGAGAGAGAATCTCTACTGCGGAAACATTGCCCTCGGCGTCAATGGTCACGGCAGCCTGCACATCGCTCTGGAAGCCCTTCTGAGAGCCCTCCACGCGGTAGCTGCCATCGTCGAGCTGGTACACTGCGCTGATGCCGTAGGCGGCTGCATCCGCCTCCGACACCGGCAGCAGGGTACCGGCAACCGTGGTGCGTGCGCTTTGCAAGGTGGTCAGACCGACCGCCAAGGCGATGGTCGCAACGCCCATGGCTGCATAGCCCGGCAGCCGCTTGCGCCACAGCGGTACGGGCGCAAACGGGTTGGTTGCCTGCTTCATGTTATCACCTGCCTGTTTTTTATTTTGCCGGGTAACCCCGGACAACAATTGAGGCCGCTCTGGCTGCTGCAACAGCGGAGCGGTCTCTTCGATAATATATTAACATGCGTGCGCGGAGTATGTCAACAGAAACAGACAGGCTTTTCTGTTTTGTAACTATTGTTTTTGTAATATTTGCTTAAACTTTAGGGATTTTGCGTCCGCACACCAGCTGCAGGCCGTATTCCGCAGCAAGTTCTGCGGATTGCACGGTGGGCATACTTTTGCTTACCAGCACCGGCACCCCGGCGCGGATGGCCTTGCGCACCATATCCAGCGGCACACGGCCGCTGGTGTACAGCACACATTCTGCCAGCGGAAGTCCTGCCAGCACCGCGCAGCCCACGGCCTTATCCAGCGCATTGTGCCGCCCCAGATCCTCGCAGGCAAAAACAATTTCCCCTTTGTGCAGCACAAAGCAGCTGTGCACCGCCCGGGTGGCGCGGTACAGCGGCAGCCCGGCGTGCATGGCGGCGGTCAGGCGCTCCACCCATTCCGACTGCAAGGCCAGCCCCGGCACAGGGCGCAGGGGCTGCAGTTCCACCGGGCTGCCCAGCACAATATTATCGGTGCAGCAACTGGCAACCTCCTGCGCGGCGGCGCGGCGGGTAGGCAGCGGGTGGCGCAGATATACCTGCACCTTTGCGCCCTCGGCACAGACGGCGATCTGCTCCACCTCGTCCGCAGACGCGATCCATCCTTCGGTGAGCAGCCGCCCCAAGGCCAGCTGCGGCAGCAGCGCCGGGGTGCATACCACCCGGAAGGCAGGCTGCTCGTTCACATAGATAGCGGCGGCGTGCTCTGCCGGTACGGTGGCTTCGGTGCCGTCCGGCAAACGCAGGCTGGCATAGGCCGTCTGCGCGCCAAAGCGGTCGGTGATCTGCAAAGAGGGTGTACTGCGTTTTTCCATAAAGTTTCCTTGTATTATAAATGCACTATTGTGTGTCAGACGGACAGTATCAACATACCGGTTCTGTGGCAAAAAGTCAAGAGTCCTCTTGCCGTAAAACGCAATGCCGGACAGCCCGCAGACTGTCCGGCATTGCGATCAAAACGTCAGGTTTAAAGGCCGTTCCTCTCAGACCATGTTCTCAGAACACGGCCGGGACGATCCGCTGGGCATCCACATCCACGATGCCGTAGGTGTTCAGCCGCAGCTTCGGGATGACCGGCAGGCTTACAAAAGCAAGGGTCATAAAAGCGTCGATGTCCTCCGAGATGCCGTGGGCTTTCAGTGCCGCCTTGAGCGCCTGCAGCTTTTCCTCCACGGATTCGGCGCTCTCGGTGCTCATAAGCCCTGCCACCGGCAGCGGCAGCTCCCCTACCACCTGTCCGTTCAGTGCAAAGGCAAGGCCGCCCTTATTTTTGCGCACCGTGTTGCCCGCCAGCACCATGTCGGCATCGTTGGTGCCCGCCACGATGAGGTTGTGGGAGTCGTGGGCGATGCTGGAAGCCACCGCGCCGCATTGCAGGCCGTAGTTACCCAAAAAGCCCAAGCCCACATGGCCGGAGCGGTGATGCCGCTCGAACACCGCCAGTTTGACGATTTTCTGCGCCACATCCACGCCGGGCGCTGTGCCCGGATGCTGGCAGAACGAAACGATTTTTTCCGTGGTCAGCAGGGCGTGCGGGGTCAGGCAGATCACGCGCTGCCGGGTGCCGGTCTGCTTCAGCTGCAATTGCTCCGGGGTGATCTCATCCATGTTGAAGGAATCGAACACCCTCGCAAAGCGTGCCTTGTCCACAGTAAGGGCGGCGGGGTGCAGCATTCTGCCCTGCTGCGCCACCAGTTTGCCCTTTTTGTACACCTGCTCCACCGTGAACTTTTCCAGATCCGACAGCACGATCAAATCGGCGGTATAGCCCGGGGCTACCGCGCCGCTGTGCGCAAGACCGAAGTACTGGCACGGGACAAGGGTGCCCATCCGCACCGCCACCACCGGGTCTACCCCGGCAGCAATGGCTTTGCGGATGATGTAGTCGATGTGCCCGCCTTGCAACAGGTCTCCGGGATGCTTGTCATCGGTCACCAGCATACAGCGGCTGCAATAGGGCTCCCGGAACAGAGGCAGCAGGCTGTCCATGTTCTGGGCTGCGGTACCCTCCCGCACCATGATGTACTGCCCGCGCCGCAGCTTTTCCATGGCTTCATGGATGTCCGAGCACTCATGGTCGGACTGCACCCCGGCGGCGATATAGGCGTTCAGTTCCTCCCCGCTGAGGAAGGGGGCGTGCCCGTCGATGCGTTTACCCGCAGCGGTGCAGTCGCATATCTTCTGCAGGATCTTTTCGTCCGCGCGCACTGTGCCGTAGGAGTTCATCAGCTCAGCCAGTCCCAGTACCCGGGGCTGCTGATAGTAGGGGCGCAGCTGCTCCGCTTCCAGCACCGCGCCGGACTCGTCCAGCCCGGTGGCAGGCACGCAGGAGGGCAGCATAAAGTAGACCGAAAGCGCCAGATCTTTTGTGGTCTCCAGCATAAAGTCCAGCCCCGCCGTACCGGCTACATTGGAGATCTCGTGCGGGTCGGTGACCACCGCCGTGGTGCCGTGGGGCAGCACTGCCTGTTCAAAGGCCGGGCCGCAGAGCATGGAGCTTTCAATGTGGATGTGCCCATCCACAAGCCCCGGGCAGACATACCTGCCCTGCAAGTCCAGCTCAGTCTCGCCGGCATAGTGTCCCACGCCAAGGATGACCCCCTGACGGATGGCTACATCGGCCTGCTCGATCTCGTTTGTGAACACGTTGATGACCCGGGCGTTTTTCAGCACAAGCTCTGCCCGCACGTCACCCTTTGCTGTCAGGATCTGCTGCTTCAAGGTTTCCATTTTCATAAGGGCCCCCTTGTCCTGCTTTTACTGTCAAAAACTTGCGTTCTGCTGCCGGAAATACTGTTTTGAGTTTACATGGCGATCCAGCCAAAGGCATTTGCCACCGAGCTTGCCAGAATGATGGCTGCAAAAATGGGGCACAGCCAGCGGATCATAAAATTGAACACAGGCTTGCGGCGGAAGCGCTGACCGTCCTGCTCCACCTCCTGTGCGATCTGCTCCACGCCGATGACGCGGGACACCAGCAGGCAGGTGGCAATGGCTGCAATAGGCATCATGACCGAGTTGGTCAGGAAGTCAAAGAAATCAAGGAACTGCATTCCGATGATCTTTACACAGGCAAGCGGTCCGTATCCCAGAGAAGAAAGACTTCCGAGAACAAGCATGATCGCACCGACTACCAGTGTGGACTTCTGTCTGCACCATTTCAACTCATCCTGAAAGGTTGATACTGCACTTTCTGTCAGGGCAATGGAGCTTGTCAGTGCCGCACAGAGCACCAATACAAAAAACAGAATACCAATCGGTGTTCCAAGTCCCATACTTGCAAAGACCTTCGGGATCGTGATGAACATCAGCGCCGGACCAGCCTGCAGAGTATTTGGATCTCCGCCAGAAAATGCAAATACTGCCGGGATGATCATCAAGCCTGCCATAATTGCAATTGCAGTATCAAAGATC
>OLXK01002272.1_pt1 | contig 11028 bp, 8 predicted proteins | sample 1674321 | NCBI WGS metagenome assembly OLXK01 (sample SAMEA103958162, study PRJEB25191) | human gut metagenome | reverse complement strand
CCTCCGTAAAGCCGGTGGTGAATACGGTGCTGCTACAGGACGTCCCCGTCGCGTCGGTGGTTTTGATGTGGTCGCTTCTCGTTACGGCACACGAGTCCAGGGAGCTACGATGCTGGCCCTGACGAAGCTGGATGTATTATCCTACATGGAAAAGATCCCTGTCTGCACGGCCTATGAGATCGACGGACAGATCACCCGGGAATTCCCGTTCCCCGTCCTGCTGGAGCGGGCGAAGCCGGTGATGGAATACCGCCCCGGCTGGCACTGTGACATCTCCGGTGCGCGGACGTGGGAGGAGCTGCCCCAGGCGGCGCGGGACTATGTGGAGTATGTGGAGCAGGCCATCGGCTGCCATATCGGATATGTCTCCGTGGGCGCCGAGCGAGAGAGCCTGATCATCCGATAAACAAGGAGGACCGTTATGTCTCACGATATGTACAGCTCCCCCCTGGCATCCCGCTATGCCTCGGACTATATGCTGCACCTGTTTTCCGACGACAGCCGCTATCAGACCTGGCGGCGGCTGTGGACGGCGCTGGCCCGCGCCCAGTGCCAGTTAGGTCTGCCCATCACCGAAGCGCAGGTCGCCGAGCTGGAGGCACATATCACCGACATCGACTATGATGTAGCCGCCCAACGGGAGCGAGAGGTACGGCACGATGTGATGGCGCACATATACGCCTACGGCAAGGCGGCGCCGTCGGCGGCGGGGATCCTCCATCTGGGGGCCACCAGCTGCTATGTGACCGACAACGCCGACCTGATCCTGTACCGGGATGGCCTTGTCTATCTGCGCGCACAGCTGCTGACTGTGCTGAACAACCTGGCGGCCTTCGCGAAAAAATATGCCGACACGCCCGCCCTGGGCTATACACACTACCAGCCGGCACAGCCTGTGACCGTGGGCAAACGCGCTGTCCTGTGGATGCAGGACTTTCTCGCTGACGTGGAGGAGCTGGACCATGTACTGTCCACACTGCGGTTCTTGGGCTGCCGGGGCACCACGGGCACAGAGGCCAGCTTCATGGACCTGTTTGACGCCGATGAGGCAAAGATCGACGAGATGAACCGCCGCATCGCGGCGGAGTTCGGCTTTTCCGCCTGCTTCCCGGTATGCGGACAGACCTATCCCCGGAAGACGGACAGCCGCATCCTCGGCTGTCTCAGCGGCATCGCCCAGAGCGCCTATCGCATGGCCAACGATATCCGCCTTCTGCAGCATGACCGGCAGTTGGAGGAACCCTTCGAGGCGGATCAGATCGGCTCGTCCGCCATGGCCTATAAGCGCAATCCCATGCGGTGTGAACGCATCTGCTCTCTCAGCCGCTATATGATAGCCGACGCTATGAACGCGCCTATGACCGCTTCCGTCCAGTGGCTGGAGCGAACGCTGGACGACTCTGCCAACCGGCGCATCGCCATGCCGGAGGGCTTTTTGTGCATCGACGCAGTACTGCGGCTGTGTCAGAACGTGACGGCGGGTCTGCACGTCAACGAGGCGATCGTAAATCGCACCCTGCGGGAATATCTGCCGTTCCTGGCCACGGAGGACCTGATGATGGAGGCGGTGAAGCGGGGCGGCGACCGGCAGCAGCTGCACGAGGTCATTCGGAGACACTCTATGGCAGCAACAAAGCGCATGAAGGAAGGTCTGCCCTGCGACCTGCTGGACCGGCTGGCAGGCGATCCGGTCTTCGGACTGAGCCGGTCGGAGCTGGAGCAACTGATGGAGCCGCGGCTGTATATCGGGCGGTGCCCGCAGCAGGTACGGAAATTTCTGGATGCCTGCACGCCGCTGCTTCGGCAGGCGCAGGCCGCTGACGGGGACATCCGGATATGAGCACAGAGAACACCGGGGCGCGCTGAAAATTCATCGCGCGTGAAAAGGCCGAGAGCCGCTTATTCCCAGACCGGAATAAGCGGCTCTTTTGCAGTTATCCATTTGGACATTTGGAAGGCGGAAATACGGTACGGCTCATCCCTTGACGCTTCCCAGCGACACGCCCTCCACGATGTAACGGGAAAGGAGGAAATACATGATGAACATCGGCAGAATAGTGATGGACAGCGCCAGGAATATCACGCCGTAATCGGCGCGGAAAGACTCCCCCATGAGCATCTGCACGAACATGGTCAGTGTCTTTTTCCCGGTGGAGTTGATGATCAGGCTGGGCAGGAACAGGCTGTTCCAGTTGGCTACGAACTGGAAGATGGCCTGTACCGCCAGTGCCGGCTTCATAATAGGCAAGACGATGGCATTGAAGGTGTGGAACTCTCCGGAGCCGTCGATACGGGCGGCCTCCACCACCTCCAGAGGCAGTGCGCCCAGCAGATACTGCCGCAGGAAGAACACCACCACCGGCGTGGTGATGGCCGGGATGATCAGCGGCCAGTAGGTGTCGATCAGCTTCAGCTGTATCATAAACTTATAATAGCCGATGGCGAACACCTGCGTGGGCACCATCATCACCGCCAGGATAAAGCCCCAGGCGGCTTTTTTCAGCTTGAAATCGTAGGCATGGATGCCGTAGGCCGTCAGCGCGGAGAAATAGACCGACAGCGCGGTGGCCGGTACAGTCACCAGCAGAGAATTGACCATGCTGCCCAGGGCGGTAACACCCAGGCCGCGCTGCTTCAGGTCGAAGTTATGCAGGTTTTCCAGCAGATTGCTGCCGAACCAGAAGCTGATGCCGGACTTGACCTCGTTGGAGGTCCGCGTTCCGTTGACGAACATCAGGTAGAAGGGCAGCAGGCTGAGGACGCACAAAAACACCATCACAATGGTGCGGATGATCTTGGCGCGCCGAATGGCGGCGGGGTCGTGGTGCTTCACTGTGCATCACCTCCTGCCTGAAAATGCTTTTTGCGGGGCTGCCGTTCCTTCATAAAGAAGAACAGCAGCATGGAGACCGCCACCGTCACCAGAAACAGCAGGATGGACACCGCCGCCGCGCGGCCGGTATCTGTACTATGCAGGCGCATGATGTACATGGTAACGGTGGTGCTGGTATCGTCTGGATAACCGATGGTGCCGCCGTTGGTATTGAACAGGGCGGGAATGTCGTACAGCTGCAATCCGCCGATGGCAGAGGTGACCAGCGTATACAGCAGCACCGGCTTCAGCAGCGGCAGGGTGATGCGGATAAATTTCTGCCAGGAAGTGGCGCCGTCAATATCGGCGGCCTCGTACAGGGACCTGTTGATACCCATCATACCGGAGATCAGGATCAGGGACGTGTTGCCGTACCACATCCAGAACAGGATAAAGGAGATGGTCAGGCTGGTGGCCCACTTGTCGGACATGATGTTGGCCGTCTGCGCCACCCACCCCAGCTTCCGCAGCGTGGTCATCACCGGGCCGTACTGACACAGCAGCGCGTAGAACACCATGGATACGGAGGCTGCCGTGATGATATTGGGCATATAGGTCAGCACCTTGAATACACCCTTGCCCTTCAGCTGCACGCGGTTGTCGGTCAGCCACGCGGCCACCAGCAGGCTCATCAGGATCTGGGGCACAAAGTTGCAGATCCATATCCGGACCGTGTTTCCCAGATACAGGAGGAAATTGGCCTTCTCCCCCTCTACCAGGCCCAGCACCTTGCCATAGTTCCCCAGCCCCGCGAAAGCAGATGTCTCTACCAGATTACGGGTGGTGTATTCAAACAGGCTGTAATAAAACGTGCTCAGCAGCGGCCACAGGGAGAACACCAGATACACCAGAAAGAACGGCAGAATGAACCGATAGCCGTACTTGCTGTAGCTGATGCCCTTATGCTTCGGTTTTGGTGCACGCATAGTGAGCCTCCTTTCGGGAAATGACCGCAGGCCTCCCTCCCCCCACCGGGGAAGGGAGGCCTGTCGGGAAACGCCTTACTTAACGTTCAGGTAGGAATACTTGTCGTGGATGGAGGCCGCGAAGTCAGTGAGCGCAGCATCCAGATCGCCGTTGGCGATATACGCATCCACAGCGGCGGGCAGCAGCTGCTCGCAGATGACCTGATCCTCACCCACAGCCAGCACATTGATGCCGTCGCACTTGTCAGCGAAGAAGCCGATGATGTCCTGACCGCCGGCGGTCTTATAGGTGCTGGTGGTACCGGAGCCGTTCTCCTTGATGTAATCGATGGCGGCCTTGTTGTTCACATAGTCGCCGTTGGCGGTGTTGATGGCCACCATGGACTCGGTGTTGCAGGTGGTGTAGTAGATGATCTGGCGGGCCAGCTCCTTGTCAGAGCAGTTGGCGGTAGCCGCCAGGCCGGTGCCGCCCCAGTAGAAGGCCTGGGGACCCTGGATCAGTACGGAGTTGTCGGACCAGGTGTCGGTCAGGCACCAGTAGGTGTACCAGGGGCAGCCGGTAAAGGCGATGCAGGCTTCCGTCTCCTCACCGTCGCCGTCCTTCAGCGCGGCCCAGTCGGTGCTCCACATCTTGGTGTCGAAGGTCAGGCCGTCCAGCTTCTTGCTCAGCTCAAAGTAGGTCTTGACGGCGTCATCGATAACGATGTTGTCATCGGCGTCATACCACGCGGAGGTGCGGGCGCCGTTGCAGAATACATACTTCAGATCGTCCGCGCCGCTGAGCAGCTTCACCTTGCCGCCACTCTGCTCATTGACGGATTTGGAGACCTCGATGACCTTATCCCAGGTGCTCAGCTTTTCCTGCAGCTCGGCAGGATCGGTGGTGCCCATGTACTTCTCGGCCAAATCGGTGCGGATCTGCCAGCAGCCGGGCGTGGCCTGCCAGAACAGGGCGTAGGCGTCGCCGTTGGCGTCGCTGCCCAGTTTCAGGTTGTAGTCGTACATATTGGACATATCCTCGGCGGTAATGCCCAGATCAGCGGCCTTCATCAGCTGGCCGGACTGGACGTACTTCTGCACATAGCCCACCTCGAGCAGCATGATGTCGGGATACTGCTCGTTGCTGGGATCGGCCAGGATCGCATCGATCTTGTCCTGATAAATGTTGGAGTCGCCCACATTGACGATCTGGATGCGGGAGACCTGCTCCTCGCTCAGGTACTTGGGCAGCACCTCGTCCAGGATCTTCTGATAGTCGGTGTTCCATGTCCAGATATAGAACGGGTCGGTGCTGGTGCCCTCGGCGTCCTTGTCGGCGTCGGGCTGCTCGGTCTGGCCGCAGGCCACAAGGCTCAGCGCCATGACCAGCGCCAGCAGCATAGTCAAAAACTTCTTCATAGCATTTCCTCCTTAAAAGTGTGTGATATACATACTGTGCCTTCTGCACAGGTATCACCTTATTCGGTGCGGGGTGAGGCTACCGTCCCGCCGGGCAGCAGCGCGCCGGTAACGACGGTGCGGTCCATGACGGTGGTGCGGGGCTTCTCGATCAGCTCGATGAGCCGCGCGGCGGCGGTCCGGCCCAGGGCCGCCGTATCCTGTCGGTACGTGGTCAGCCGCGGGCTCATGGTCTGGGAAAGATAGATACCGTCGTAGCCAGCCACAGAGATGTCGTCGGGGACCCGCAGTCCTGCGGCGGCGATGGTGTTCAGGCCGCCGATGGCGGAAAAATCATCGGGAAACAGAATGCAGGTTGGCGGCTGCGGCAGCGCCAGCAGCGCGGCCGTCTCGCGGGCGCAGCACTCCGGATCGTGGTAGCGCCCTGCGCGTACATAATCCGGCTCCGCCTCCAGCCCCAGCGCCTCCAGCGCCCGGTAATATGAGGTCAGGCGGTTTTGGGTAACGGCAGTGTCCTCGCCGTGGATGAAGGCGATGTGCCGGTGACCGGCCTCGTACACGTGGCGCACCAGCGCCTCCGTGCCGCAGAGGTTATCGGAGGTCACGGCCAGACGGTTGTTGAACACGTGGTCGATGGTCACCAGCGGCAGCCCGCTGTCCACCAGCTCCTGCACCTGCGGGTGGTTAAAATCCACACAGGCGATGACCACGCCGTCCAGACCGCGGTACCGGCAGTGCTGCAAATACGTGGTGGGCTTTCCACCCACGTTGTGGTTGAGGAAGGTGATGTCGTAGCCGTGGGCCTCCGCCTCAGCCTTGAAGCTTTCCAGCACAGCGGAGAAGTACTCATGTGCCAGACCGCTGTGCCTCTCGTCCACAAACAGTACGCCTAAATTATAGGTGCGGTTGGTCTTCAGCGCACGGGCGGCGGAGTTTGTCATATAGCCCATCTTCTCCGCGGCGATACAGATCCGTCGGCGAGTATCCTCTCCGATATCCTGCTGACCGTTCAGTGCCTTGCTGACCGTGGCCACGGATACGCCGCAACGCTGTGCGATGTCCTTCATGGATACCACAGGTGTCCTCCTTCCGTTTGCATAACTTAATCGTTTTCGCTTCTTACAATACCCCATTCGGGCAGAAAAAGCAATATATGTTTGTTTAGAATGCTCAACTTTGTATATTCGCACGACTACAACTACGAAAATTTGTATAATTTCCCAGCGAAAATAAACGTAACAACGTTGCCGCCTATATAATTTTCATTTTTTATGAAATTGGCTGAAAAATAGCTTGCTTTTTACGCAAAAATGCGCTACTCTCTCTATTGAACGCATATCCATATATGCCTTAATCGTTTTCGTAATATCGGCTCCGGCACCACGCCGCGAGCGAAAGGAGACGTTTTTATGCGCTTTGGCCACTTCGACGACGCAAAACGCGAATATGTGATCGAGACACCCCGCACACCGCTGCCGTGGATCAATTACCTGGGCAGCGAGGACTTTTTTGCGCTGGTGTCCAACACAGCCGGCGGTTACGCCTTCTACCGGGATGCCCGTCTCCGCCGTCTGACCCGCTACCGCTATAACAACTGCCCGCTGGACAGCGACGGCTTTCATGTATACGTCAAGGACGGCGACACCGTCTGGAACCCCGGCTGGCAGCCCACGCAGACGGAGCTGGACGAGTATGAGTGCCGCCACGGACTGGGCTATACGATCCTCCGCGGCTCCAAAAACGGCATAGCCGTCCGTCAGGAAATGCTGGTGCCCAAGGGCGACAACTGCCTGCTGACCCGGCTGACCGTCACCAACGAGAGTGATGCGCCCCGCACAGTGTCGCTGTTTCCCTATGCGGAGTTCTGCCTGTGGGACGCCATGGACGACAGCTCCAATTTTCAGCGCAATTTCTCCATTGGCGAGGTGGAGCTGGAGCCCAACGCCATCTATCACAAGACCGAGTACCGCGAGCGCCGGGATCACTACGCCGTGCTGTGGGCAGACCGCCCTTACGAGGGCTTTGACACCAGCCGCGACGCCTTTATAGGCGTGTATGGCGCGCCGTCCATGCCCCAGGCGGTGAAAAACGGTGCCTGCACCGGCAGCGTGGCTCACGGCTGGGCGCCGGTAGGCGCCATGCAGTTCACGCTGTCGCTGGCCCCCGGCGCATCCCAAACCCTGCTGCTGGGCCTGGGCTACATTGAAAATCCGGAGGACGCCAAATGGAGCGCTCCCGGCGTCATCAACAAGGAAAAGGCCCACGCCATGATGGAGCGCTACAGCTCCGACGCAGCCTTTGACCGGGCGCTTGCCGCCCTGTGGGACCATTGGAGCCGGCTGCTGGACGGCTATCAGGTGTCCTCCGGTGACGAGAAGCTGGACCGCATGGTAAACATCTGGAACCAGTACCAGTGCATGGTCACCTTCAACATGAGCCGTTCCGCCAGCTACTTCGAAAGCGGTATGGGCCGGGGCATGGGCTTCCGTGACTCCTGTCAGGACCTGCTGGGCTTCGTCCACATGATCCTCCAGTGGGCAAGGGAACGCATCCTGGACATTGCCGCCACCCAGTTCCCCGACGGCAGCGCCTATCACCAGTACCAGCCCCTGACCAAGAAGGGCAACCTGGCTGTGGGCAGCGGCTTTAACGACGACCCGCTGTGGCTCATTGCCGGAACGGACGCCTACCTCCGCGAGACGGGCGACTGGACCATTCTGGACGAGCCGGTGCCCTTCGACACGAAAGCCGGCACGGAGCAGCCGCTGCTGGAGCACCTGCGGCGCAGCTTCCGCTATACCGTCGACCACCTGGGGCCCCACGGTCTGCCGCTGATCGGCCGCGCCGACTGGAACGACTGTCTGAACCTCAACTGCTTCTCCGCCCATCCCGGCGAGAGCTTTCAGACCACCGGACCCAGTGAGGGGCCGGTGGCGGAAAGCGTGTTTATCGCCGGTATGTTCGTGAAATACGGCCGCGTCTGGGCGGATATCTGCCGTCATCTGGGTCTGGATGCCGAGGCAGACGATGCCGAGAGCGCCATTACCGCCATGGAGCAGACGGTCCTGGATGCCGGCTGGGACGGTGAGTGGTTCCGCCGCGCCTACGATGCCTTCGGTGCGCCCGTCGGGAGCCAGGTATGTGAAGAGGGCCGGATATTCATCGAGCCGCAGGGTATGTGCGTCATGGCGGGCATCGGCGCCGCCACCGGCCAGGCCGCGCAGGCGCTGGCGAGCGTGCAGCGGTATCTGGACACCCAATACGGCATCGTCCTGCTGCACCCGGCCTACACCCGGTATCATCTGGAGCTGGGCGAGATCACCAGCTATCCCCCCGGTTATAAGGAGAACGCCGGTATCTTCTGCCACAACAACCCGTGGATCACCTGCGCCGAGACGGTGCTGGGGCACGGCACACGCGCCTTCGAGGTCTACCGCAAGACCTGCCCCGCCTATATTGAGGACATCAGTGAGATCCATCGCACTGAGCCGTATGTATACAGCCAGATGGTGGCCGGCAAGGACGCGCCCACCTTCGGCGAGGGCAAGAACAGCTGGCTCACCGGCACGGCAGCCTGGACATTCGTCAGCATCTCGCAGGCCATTCTCGGCGTGCAGCCCACGCTGGACGGTCTTGCTGTCGCCCCCTGCATTCCCGCGGGATGGGCAGGCTATACCATCAAGCGCCGCTACCGCGGTGCAGTCTACCGCATCACTGTGGAGAATCCTCACCACGTAGAAAAGGGAATCGCTTCCATCACCGTGGATGGAACATCCATCACCGGGAATGTGCTTCCCCCGGCCGCACCCGGCACAGAGGTGCAGGTACGCGTGGTCATGGGCTGAGCGCAATAATAACAACACATCCCCCGCGCAGATACGCTGCACGGGGGATGTGTTGTTATTTTGAAAAGGAGTATACCGTGCAGTGCCGGTATACTTCGCCCCGCCGCAGCAGCGGCTGTGGAAAGTTTGGGTGGTGTACCGCATCCGGCAGGAACTGCGGCTCAAGACACACGGCACAGCGGGGCTCATATACCGCCCCATTCTTTCCGCCGCGCCGGGACAGCCAGTTGGCCGTATACAGCTGCACACCGGGAGAGGTGGTGTCCATCGTCATGGCGATGCCGCTGCTGTCGCCCCGCAGCACCGCCGCACGGCGCAGACCGGCCCCGTCCACGCAGAAATGGTGGTCATAGCCGTTCACCAGCCGCAGCTGCTCCGCCGGGGTGCCGATATCACGTCCGACAGCCTTAGCTGCGCGGAAGTCAAAGGGCGTCCCCGCCACCGGCAGCGCCCGCCCCGTGGGCAGGCAGCCGGGAGATGTCTCCAGATACCTCTCCGCCGCCAGTGCCAGCGTATGCGCCATAGCCGTACCGCCGCCGTTCAGGTTGAAATAGCTGTGGTTGGTCAGGCTGCACAGGGTGTCGGCATCGCTTTCCGCCTCGTATTCGATCCGAAGCGACTCGCCGGCCAGCCGATACGTCACCGACACCGCCAACGTTCCGGGATACCCCTCCTCCCCGTCAGGCGACAGACGGTGCAGCCGCAGGCCGTCCGCCAGCGGCTCCGCCGCCCAGATATATTTGTCAAATCCCCGCACGCCGCCGTGGAGATGGTTCTCTCCGTCGTTTTTCGCCAGTGGGTACGTCTTGCCGTTCAGTTCGAAGGACGCCCCGCCGATTCGGTTGCACACCCGGCCCACTGTCGCGCCGACATAGCCGTCGTTTCGCTCGTATTCCGACAGGGTGTCATAGCCCAGCACCACATCCACGCCGCCGAACACCAGCCGCCGCAGCGTTGCGCCGTAGGTAAGCACCTCCGCTGTCAGAAACTCATTTTCCAGTGTCCAGCTTTCCACGGTCTCGCCGAGCGCTGTTATGCCGAAAGTCTGACACATCTCCCTCATCTATGCTGCCTCCTCTCCACAGGTGCATTTCAGCTTTTCGCCCTTAGTATAGTCTGCATTTTGCCAAAAAGCAAGGGCTCCGATGTACATAAAGCCAGCCGGACGTTGGACGGTCCTTTTGCGGCCGGAGAGCAAAAAGGAAACCGCCCGGTGGGCGGTTTCCTTTTTGAGGGGAGGTAAGGGAGATCACTCAGGCAGCCACAGCGGCCCGTTTACGGGAGATGTTCTTCATGACCAACAGGGCGGCAATGATGCACACCAGGGTCACGGGCAGAGCCAGCACGGGAGCCACCAGTCCGGCGAACAGGAAGCCGATCAGGGAGGAGATACCAACCGTCAAGGCATAGGGCAGCTGGGTCTTTACGTGCTGCAGATGGTCGCAGCAGGCGCTGGTGGAGGACTGGATGGTGGTGTCGGAGATGGGGGAGCAGTGGTCACCGAACAGACCGCCGGAAACGACCGCGCCGATAGCCAGAGTCAGGGGGATACCCATTGCGTTGGCCATGGGCAGGGCGATGGGCATACCCAGGGCCCAGACGCCCCAGGAGCTGCCGGTGGCGAAGGACACCACCACGCCGATCAGGAACAGGATGGCGGGGATCAGCGCCGCGGGGATAGAATCCTGCACTACGCCGGTGAGGAACTGGCCGATATTCATGGACTTGGTCAGACCGCTGATGCTCCACGCACACACGAGGATCATAATGACCTGCATCATGCTGGCCGCACCCTTCGTCCACTTGTCAATGGCACCGCCCAGGGTAATGAGCTTTGACTTAATGCCCACGATTCCGGCGGCGATGGAGCCGGTGAGGAAGCACATGGCGATGGCCATCTGGATATTGGCGTGGCCGAAGCAGCCAATGAAGCCGTTGACCCAGATCTGGCCAGTGTAGAACACCACGGCGAAGATGGTAAGGATCA
>OLXK01002271.1_pt1 | contig 11035 bp, 7 predicted proteins | sample 1674321 | NCBI WGS metagenome assembly OLXK01 (sample SAMEA103958162, study PRJEB25191) | human gut metagenome | reverse complement strand
AGTCCAACGATAAAAACGCATCAAGTTGCGACACATCTCGGCAGTAGCTGTAGCCGCATAACCTGCCGGTTCAAAATCACGAGCATGACCTGGAGAGTAATTGAGATCCAACTTATGCTGCATAGCCCAACCTGCCTGAGGCTTTCCTCCCTGCAATGCCAAAACACAAGTCATAGCCCGCTGAAGAGGTTCCAATGCCCGAGTTTCACCTAATAAAGTGTAACAAGCCAATAAAAAATTAATATTGTTAGTATGAACTCCATCATTAATGGTAATAAACGAAGTATAATCTTCTTTGTCACCTTTCACATATTCATAATGGAGAGGATAGCGTTGCGGCCACCCACCGATAGGATATTGACTCTCCAAGACGAAATCGAGGCACCTTTCTACCGGATATTTATACTTCGGATCCAGAGTCAGTAAATACATACGCAAAAGGAACATTCCACTATCGTAGGTAGCCGCATCATCATAAGTACAATTTCCATAATAATGAGCATGTTCCTGAGCACAATGAATATATCCTTTCTGTACTTTGGAATACCATTGCTTAAGCGAAGTTTCTCCGGAAAAGTCCAACATATAAGGCCATCCCCCACTTGAATGCTGTCCCCAGATAAGAGCATCTGCCGCTGCTTGTGCCGCTTTCAGGTAATAAGATTCTCCAGTCAATTGATAAGCATTCAAAAATACATTTCCCATAGCAGGTGTACCAGCTTCTATCCATATCATACTTGGTTTAGCTTCCAGTTCCCCCCAACAACGGGAGAAATCAGGACTGTAATTCCATAAATAGCCACCACGGTTGCTGACCTTCTCTACCATGAAACGTGTAGCTTTCATCATAGCCACTTTTATATCAGAGGCCGGAATGTTTTTCTGTGCTCCAGCAGACAACAAAGTAATGAAAAGCATTACCGCCATACATATCATTTTCATACTGTTTTTTTTATAAGATAGGAAGAGAAAAGAAACAAAAAATCATCACTATTCTTCCCCCTTCCTATATAGAAATGTTTATAATTTATTGATTAATAAGCAGGATGTTGTTGACCGGTTAACCCAGGATTAACATCAATAATGGCTGTGGTGCTCAAAGTATAAAGTTCAGCCTGATTCTTGATAAACCCACGATATAACTCGGTAATCCAGGCGGGCAACGTGTTATTGTTTTCTTTATAACCCAATATCTTGGATTGTCCGGCTATACCGGAATTAGTTTCTCCTGCAATATTGGGAGTAATAAACATATTTACCCAATTCCAAGTGCCTCCATACCGGGCAACCAGTTCACTCATTTCCGTTTCTGTGGGCTGATGATCGAAATCTATATAAGTAAGACCTACCAAAGGATCCTTCCAAGATGTAGAAGTTGCTTCTTTATATGCCCGATAAGTCTTCACCTCATTATAAGGAACCTCACGCATAGCCAGTTTCTCGGTATTTGCTTTTGTTTCAGCCAAAGTTTCAGCCAACAAGTTCCACCGGATAAGATCAGTACGCCGCCATCCTTCTGTAGCTAATTCAAAGGCACGTTCCTTCACAATCGCTTTAAAAAAAGTATCATAAGTAGAGGGTGTGGTACCTATACGAGAGGCATCTCCTGCAAAAGCACGCAGACGAACTTGTTCATAAGCTGCCTTAGCTGCTTCCGTGGGCCCATTGTTCAAGTAATTTTCGGCTTCTGCGTACATTAACAATACATCCGAATAACGAAGTATAGGCCAATTGACATCCGTTTTCAAAGTGGCCGTACGGGGACCGGCTTTCCAATTGCAGCGCCATTTTCCCAAATTCAAAGCGCCATAAGGCACAGCAATATCGTTACCAGCCGCATCAATACTGTAATTGCCCACTGTAACATCCCGACGGGTATCATCATCGGCAAAAGAAAGATAAAAGGTAGGATGAATCAGTTGCAAAGGCAATGTTTTACCATAAAGGGCATTGGAAGCATGAATGCAAAGTCCATTTGTATATCCCACACGACCATTGGTTGTATTGCCAAACTCAGCATATTCAAACATTACCTCTTCAGGGTTATAAACGCCACCCTCGTTCAAGGCTCTAAACACATCCTCATATTTAGAAAGCAAGCTGTTTTCACCTTTACTAATCACTGCTTTACAAGCTTCATCAGCAATGGTATATAATTTTCTTACACGCGATTCATCCAAAGGACGGCGCATCTGAAGAGTAGATTTATCATAAGTATTCAGATCCCAATGCAAAGCATAACCTGCTGCATAAAGAGCTGTACGGGCCAATAATCCATAAGCAGCATTCTTGGAAATCCGCTCAGGAGTAGAGAAAAATCCTTCACTATACCAAGGAAGTACTTCGACAGCTTCTTGCAAATCGGCAATAATGCCATCATAAATCTCATCCCGATCAACACGGGAAGAAGAAAAAGTCGTCATATCCAATACAGGAACAGTAGAATAAGGTACATCCCCAAAATAACGAATCAAATTCAGAAAACAAGTAGCCCGAACAGCCAGACATTCAGCTATATAAATGTGACACTTTCTCTCGTCCTCTCCCGAAAGGCTCATTGCACGTAATCCTTTCAAGCATGAATTACAACGCTCAATGCTGGAATAAGAGGTAGTATAAATGCCTGTGGGACAACTTTGATCATTGAGCACATAATTGGCCGCATAATTATTAGCATTCGAATTACTCTCAGTAGACCACATTTCATCTGTTCCATTCTGAGCCTTATACCAAGCATCCTGCATCCAGACACCTGTGTAACAAGCAAGAACAGCCATCTCAGCTTTATCAATGGAAGAGAAAACACTTTCACTGTCTGTCTTCGATTTAGAAGGAAGATCCAGAAAGTCAGAACAAGAACTGAAATTGATCGCCAAAAAGGCAACAGCTATATAATATACTATTTTCTTCATAATACAACTCTCCTATTATTATAATGAAAGATTAATGCCAAATACAAATCCTTTGGAACGTGGATAAGAAGAATCATCAATACCCGGAGTTAAAATAGAACTTTCCTTAGAAACTTCGGGATCATAACCTGAATAATTCGTAATAGTGAATGGATTATTCAATGTACAATATAGACGCAAATTACTGATAAAAGCTTTACTTAACCACTTTTTCGGGAAAGTATAACCTAAAGTAATAGTGCTTATGCGAAGATAAGAACCATCTTCCACAAAACGATCAAGCGGAGTAGTAATAGCTGCGCGGTTGTCATTATGAATACTCCACAGAATGTTCGGATCATGCTGATTAGGATTAAGCTCAGCTATACGGTTGAGGTCCGTAGCTTCTTTTCCAGTACGGGGATCCAGCAGAGTGAAACGATTGGCAGCATCCGCAAGCATATTTTGGTACGGTTGGTATGGACCGACAAAACGCTGGGTAGACATATTAAAAATATCATTACCATAAGAGAATACCATAAATACAGAAAGATCAAAGCCCTTATAAGAAAAAGTATTTTTAAAACCTCCGGTAAAATCCGGATTAGCATTCCCGATGACTGTCATATCATCAGAATTATAAACAGGTGTCCCCTTATCATCCGTCTGCCCCGTAGTATTTACATACTTGATATCACCCGGTTTATATTGAGTTTTTACAGATCCTTTCTGATAAATAACACCATCTTTCAAAACATATTTATCACCATTCTGCACAAAATCGTCGGTAGTATAAACTCCATTGGTCTTATACCCATACATCTCACCTAAAGAATGACCTACGATGGCACGGTATAGAACAGAAGAATTGGTACCACCACTGACGCTAGTCTGATAATATTCATTCTCACCGTCTATTCTCAAGACCTTGGAACGATTGAAGGAGATATTGAAATCGGTAGTCCAAGTAAAATGTTTGTTGCGGATGTTCGTACTGCTTATAGCTATCTCAAGACCGCGATTACGGATAGAACCGATATTCTGATATTGGTGCGTATAACCGGTTGATGTCGGGATAGCCACTTTCATAAGCAAATCATCGCTCTTATTGTTATACCAGTCCAATGTCAGGTTAACTCTGTTTCCCCACAAACCCAAGTCCAGTCCGATATTCGTAGAAACGGTTTTCTCCCATTTTAAGTTATTATTACCTACTGTGCTGCCAGGTGCCAAAGCCGCCGTTTCCTGATTGCCCACAGGATATACCGTAGCATTATAGGCAGTAGCATACATATAATTATCAATATTACAATTACCGGTAGTTCCATAACCTACTCTCAATTTGAAATTATTGACAACATTTCCAATAGCATTATCTTTCCAGAATCCTTCTTCAGAAACGCGCCAAGCTGCCGCTGCTGAAGGAAAATAGCCCCAACGATTACCCTCGGCAAATTTAGAAGAACCGTCTGCACGTAAGGTTGCTGTAAAAAGATAGCGGTCATTAAAAGTATAATTGAGACGACCGAAAAAAGACAACAAAGCATTTTCTTCTAAAGAAGACTTCCATGTATCGGGAGTGGCCATACTAATATCATTAAGACCGAAATTAGTATCGGGAAATGCCTTATAGGCAGTTTCTGTACCAGATGTATTTGTATAATATAATTCGTGTCCTAACAAAACGCCCAAATCATGCTTCTCAAACGTATGTTTCCAATTCAATGTATTAGTCCATTGATAAGCATATCGTTCCTTATTATCAATACTGCCATAAGGTCCGCCTTTGAGTTGAGCATTGGCCGTACGACCATCATCGAAATTAGTTGTTTTGATTTGGGCCCAATTATAACTACCAGCTGTACGGAATGTAAAATCCTTCAAGAAATCAATGTCCACACCGGCATTAACACTAAAAATACGACTAAGTTTTCTATTTATTATAGCATCGTTGGTTATCAATGGGTTATACACATCATATTCGTTACTGAAAGTACGGAATTCGGTATTTAACTCTTCATTAATAAGCTGATCATCAGTAAACAGGATTCCGCCAGTTTCAGGACGCAAAATAGCTTGTTTTAATCCGGAATAAGAACCTCCACCTAATGTTTTGGCGTAATTAAAAGAAGAATTCATATCAAAACGTACATTTTTCCATAGCTGGGAATTTACTTTAGTACGAATCGTATTACGGTAATATCCGTGATTTTTTACGATACCGTCTTGCGACATATTATTGTAGCTTACCAATACTTGAGTTTTTTCCGTTCCGGTAGAAAGAGATAGATTATGGCTTTGAGTAAGAGCACTTCCACCAAAAATCTTATCTTGCCAGTCTATTCCGGAACGTCCGCCATAAGTTTGCTCTATATCAGACCATGCTCCCGTATAAAATCCATCATCCGTATAATCCCCTCCAAACATACGTGCATACTGGTTCATTTCTCCGGCAAGAGTCCACCATTCATACTGATATTTGGCATACTGTTCAAGATTGAGCAAATCCAGTTTCTTGCCCAACCAATCCACAGATACATAGCCGTTGTAATTCACAGTTGTCTTGCCACTACTTCCACTTTTGGTCGTAATAAGAACCACACCATTTGATCCACGCGCTCCATAAATAGCTGTTGTCGAAGCATCTTTTAAAATATCAATAGTCTTAATGTCATTTACATCAATATTCTTCAAACCATCTTCCGACTGGAAGCCATCAATAATATAGATAGGTGTAGTAGACTGAGTAATGGAAGTACCTCCACGAACGGTAATATTCACTTCAGCCCCAGGAGCTCCGTTCTGTGAAACAATATTCACTCCGGCAGCTTTTCCTGCTAGCGCTTGAGCCGCATTAGTAACAGGAACTTCCGCTAAATCTGCACCGGTAACTGAAACAGAAGAACCGGTCAAATCACGTTTTTTCACTACTCCATATCCTATAACAACCACTTCTTCAAGGGTTTTAGCATCCTCTTTCATCACAATTTTGAAAGAAGATTTTCCATTTACACTTATTGTTTCAGTTACATACCCCACATAACTGACAATCAAAGAAGCATTACTTGAGACATCATTCAATATAAAATTTCCATCAAAATCCGTAATAGTTCCATTAGTAGAACCTTTGACCATCACCGTAGCACCTATTACAGGCTCTCCTTTATCATCAACCACCACGCCCTTTACGCTACGACCTACCTGTTGTACGATGGCTACCTCTTTCGTTGCGGAAGAAATGGCAGACTTTTCAGAAAGAATAATATTCTTATCCAAGACTTTATAGGTCGTATTTGTTCCGGAGAAAAGCTTCTTTAAGACTGAAAAAACATTCTCATTCTTGACATTCAAGGTTACTTTACGTTTCAAATCGACCTGCTTATTATTATAGAAAAAGGTGAAATCCGTCTGTTTTTCAATTTCGGTCAGGACTTCAGAGACCGTCCGAGTCTGAGAACTGATGTTCAACATGGTTCTCTGTGCATAATTATTGCTAGCATATAACAAGCTGGCAAAACTGAAAAGAACAAAAAGAGTTATTTTCAGAGACAAAGGCAGTTTACATACTGGTTTCTTCATTTTCGTAAATAGATTTAATTTTAACTTCATAATTTGATTACAGATAAAAAGTAGTGTGTTTTTTCTGTAGATTGTTTTACGTAGGATGTTTCAACATAGCTTGTTATTTTTAAAAGATTAATAAACTTCTATTTTCTGTTTTTCTTGATGAATATTATTACTTTCTGCATACTTAAATTTTATATTTGAAGATACGCTGATATATTCCAGAATTCGTCCCAAGCGTTGTTTCTCAAGTACACCGGTAAAAGAGGCTTCAAAACATTTGGGATTCTTTACTACGAAATCCACATCAAAACGTTTAGATAGCATTTTAAGAACTTCCTTAAATGGAGTATCACGAAAAATAAGTTTTCCGTCTTTCCAAGAAGTGATAACCTCTACATCTGCCTGATCAATTTTTATTTGTTGCTGTGCAGCAGTATAAACAATTTCCTGTCCCGGCTGAATTTCCTGTTCCGTCCAATTACTTTTCTTATTTTCATATGCCATGGCAATGCTTCCTTCCACCAAAGTTGCAGTTATTGTTTTATCATCAGCATAGGCTTCCACATTAAATTGGGTACCATAAACTTTTACAACAGCTTTCTGCGGCGTTCGGACCATAAAAGGCTGACGGGAATTCTTTGTTACCTCAAAGTAGGCTTCGCCATTCAATTGGACATTACGACTTTTTTCGTCAAAGTGAGAAGGGTAAACAATAGTTGAATTGGAATTAAGAATTACATGAGTTCCATCCGGCAAAATAGTAGAAGTTATCATTCCCGGATTAGTACGAATCTCTATAAAATTCACTTTATTCTGCTCATTACCATTCATCCATAAATACAAAGTAGACAGTAGCAAAGGTATGGCAAGAATAGCAGCGGCACGTTGTGCCCATCGCCCCATTGTAGCTGTCGTTCCCTTCTTATCCTGCCTCTGACTTCCTTCAAAGCAGCCCGTGCATCAGTCCGTTTTAAGGTATCCATTGTTTTTGTGGCAAAAGAAAGATAATAAATCTGTTTGGCCAGCTTTTTATTTGCTTCGGAAGAGATAATCCATTTTTCAATCTCATCTTTCTCACTTAGAGTCACTTCTCCTTCAAAATAACGGAGTAAAAGCGCTTCATCTATTCGGGTATCTGAATTTATCATAATGTCCTTTTATAATAAGTCTAACCAAGATCAAAAGTTCCTAAACCAAAAACTGTTTTTTTTGAATTATTTTTCGAATAGGTACTTTCATGATTAAAATTATGTATTTTTGCAATAACATTTTCTTCTATAATCTATGGAAACCACAAATGATAATTTGATAGACAAGCAACTGTATATATCCATGCAACAGGGCAATAAGAAGGCATTTGATACTTTATTCATCAAATATTATGCTATGCTTTGTGCTTTTGCCCGCAGTTTTGTTTCATTAGAAGATGCAGAAGAAGTGGTTCAAGATACCATGTTACAGATATGGGAGAATAGAAAAACAAATCATATAGATTCTTCTGTTCATCATTATTTGTTCAAAGCAGTAAAAAACAAATGTTATACCTTAATGACCAGAAATTCTCTTCGATTCCAAATAGAAAATATACTCACTCCAGACATACAGGAACTATTCGAAGATCCTGATTTTTATATTATAGATGAATTAACACAAAAAATAGAAAAAGCAATACTTAATCTTCCAGAATCTTATCGGGTAGCTTTTGAAATGCATCGTTTCCAAAACAAGACCTATCAGGAAATTGCAGAAGAATTAAACATATCTTCCAAAACGGTAGATTACAGAATTCAACAGGCACTAAAACAATTACGGAAAGAATTAAAAGACTACTTACCCTTACTCCTATTCTTTTTTGCCCCTAAATAGGAACCCGTACATCCTATTATATCCTTGTACCCTATCACTTCATAACTGATATGATGATAAGAAGTGTTTCTGCCGGGAATATATGCCTCTCCAAAAGTTGTGTCAATGTTCCCAACGCTTTACCCCGAAACAGGATGGTAAGTTCTTATCTTTCTGATTATGTTCTCCATACAAAACGCTCCTTTTTACAAAAATACAAATAGGTGCGATAAAATATTACCCTATCCGTCTAAAGACATCTATAACCTAAGAATACGGCAATTTTTCTAACTATATAGATTTCAAAGAAACATATTTCTTATTCCTTCAGCAAGTTTACAAAAAAAGTTGGAAGACAATATGCTCTCATGCCCTCATTAACGATGATAATCATCTCATTAACAATGCACTATATTATGAGTGTATCATCTTTATGCTCTCATAAATGCCCTCATGCCCTCACAGTGTTTACTTTCTCACACAGACGTATATTACTTACTATCAGATACATACATTAATATTTATCTATTTCCCGAAATTCAAGAGACAGCCGTTTTTCAGGCTTTTTCTCTTCCATGTCATGCCCAATGCAGCCTTTACGGATTTATACCGATAGCACAAAGCATATCTCCCGATTATACGATACAAACATAGGGATGTAGTTACGCAAGGATAGGAACAGGTTTACATCAAAATTCCTTCATGATTGCTCAACCAAACTACAGGGCCGACGCATTAAAAATTATTGTCCTGCAAAAGTTGTGACAAATAGTTTTCATCCCATCCCGCTTTTAGTCTTTTCAGATTCATACTTCCTTTTGTTGTTTTCTCATTCTTAAGCATAGTAAGCGCCATCTTTGTTGCCACCGAAAAGTTTCCGGCAGCATTTTTCACCTTTTTACTGTAGTCTTCTCGAAAGGTAACATCCAGTTGCCAATGAAGATTATTCTCAATAGACCAATGCTGCCTGATGGCAGATGCAATCTTCTCAGGTTGGGTATTATCAAGTGAAGTTACATAGTATCTGACCTCTTGAGTATATTCCCCTGTTGCGACTATTGTTCTTTCCGACTTTATCCTTACAACAGACTTCAACCCCACAAGTTTCTTCTTGAACATTTTCTCCATTATAGATCCATAACTGACTACAGTACAGTTTCTTTTCTCAATCCTTCCATGTCCGGCATTTTCCGACACATGCCTGGTGACTCTATTGATTATTTCATCTCTATCCTGATAATAGTCAATGATTTGTTTAGCCGGTTGATAATTTTTTTCTTATTCTCCTTTATAGCGATAATATAATTTGCATCATGCCCAATAATGGTCTGGATTATATCTTTCTGGCACCCCATCGCGTCAATTGTAACAATACAACCACTTAGTTCCAAAGAGTTAATTAACAATGGAATAGCTGTAGTCTCACTGCTTTTGTAATCTACTTTCACCTGACCTAAAGAAATTCCATTAGCGGCAGACCAGGCGGAAACCATCCATAATTTGAATCCTTCTTTTCCCCTAGTATGTTCTCCATCACATTGGCTTGGACCACGCATGAGCTTGCCATCTATAGCTACAACGCCTTTCACCTCCAGACAGACTCGTTTTACCCAATTACGGAAGATCAACTCAAAATAATCGGGCTTTATCATACTGAAGAATCTGTTAAAAGTATCATGACTGGGGATGAACTCTAGGCCGGGTATGCGACTCTTAAAAAAAGCAATTTTCGAATTGCCAAATTCCTCAATTTCATTCCAGGATTGGGCCCCACAGATTACAGCAGCAATGGATATATAGATACTAGTTTCCATTTTATGGACTTTCTTGCGGTTCATACTAGGATCTTCTATTTGTTTACAAAGGTCAATTATACCAATTTTCATGTTAGTTTATGTTTTAATATATCTTATAAAGACAAGAAAAACAATCGACATAATCAAATAATAACGCATTAATAATCAACAATATAACAAATAAATAACAAGGAATAATATAGTAAAAAATATAATGCATACGCCATAACCACGGATGTGATTAAGTCTAGTCACCTTTGTGGTTAACTTTAACCACTCTTGTGGTTAGACTTAACCACCTAGGTAGATAAGCAATTACAAACATATAAAAAGTAGGAAAAGAAAAGAAAGAAAAGAAATAAGAGACAGGGAAATATGCACACATAGACTACCACCAACTCGATTCACAAGCCATGCAGCTGCTTTATAAGAACGAACGTTATGGGTTGAATGATGAAAATGAGAAGGTATTTTGGCAAAACAACACCGAATTTGAGTAAATTTCGCCTTTGGAACAGTTGTTTAAATGTCACTTCTATTCCGCCACTACAGAGAAGAAGGGAGAAAGGCTGACCGCACATGAAGATTTTCAATTATTTGCAAGAGTACAAGCGTGAAAAACCTGTCAATCAACAAGATAAATTAATACAGACACATTATCCGCAAACTGAACATTCACCCAAAAGCCAGCAGAAAAGGTACTTTATATCACATGATAAAGTTAGAATGATTTATTTTCAAGCATCTGTGTTAGTGAGGGCAATGCCCTCACTAACACAGATACTACCATCACTAATAAGCAGTTCATTATAAACCAGTTAGAGCCAAAGTGAGGGCATGAGGGCATTTTCGCGTCCAACTTTCTATTTGTTAAGTTGAAAGGGATGGTTTCTATTCTCCGGTATGAAAGACACCGTTTCCGGCATCGCACCAACT
>OLXK01002270.1_pt1 | contig 11040 bp, 8 predicted proteins | sample 1674321 | NCBI WGS metagenome assembly OLXK01 (sample SAMEA103958162, study PRJEB25191) | human gut metagenome | reverse complement strand
TGTGACCAATGGCGTGGCGCACGCCCGGCTGCTGGCGCAGAAGGGTTGTCGGGTGTATCTTCCCGGCGGGCTGCTGCGCCCCCAGACCGAAGCCATCGTGGGCGCTCCGGCGGTCAGCAGCATCCAGCAATATAACTTCACTAAAGCGTTCATGGGTGCCAACGGTGTGGCGCTGGAAGCGGGCTTTACCACCCCGGACCCCGAGGAAGCAGCGGTAAAGGCCGCTGCCGTCCGCCGCGCCCGGGAAAGCTGGTTCCTTGTGGATGACGCCAAATTTTCTAAAATTTATCCGGCGGTCATCACAGAATTGCACGGCGGTGCCATCCTGACCAACCGCTGCCCGAACCCGAAATATAAGCAGTATACGTTCGTAAAGGAGGCAGAAGCATGATCTACACCGTTACTTTTAACCCGGCTATTGATTACGTTGTGCGTCTGGACGCACCGCTGGAGGTGGGTGAAGTGAACCGCGCCCAAGGCGAGGATTGCGTGCTGGGCGGCAAGGGCATCAACGTGTCCGGCGTGCTGGCGCAGCTGGGCTGCGAGAGCGTGGCACTGGGCTTTGTGGCCGGGGAGACCGGCGCATGGCTGGAGCGCGGTCTGGCGGCACAGGGGCTCAAGACCGACTTTGTGCATCTGGAAAACGGCATGACCCGCATCAACGTCAAGATCAAGGCCGGGCAGGAGACTGAGCTGAACGGCGCAGGCCCTGCCATCCCGGAAAGCGCTTTGCAGCAGCTGGAAGCCCAGCTGGACAAGCTGGCCGAGGGGGATATCCTCATTCTGGCAGGCAGCATCCCGGCAAGCCTGCCGCAAAGCGTCTACGAGCGGCTGCTGGCGCGGCTGCAGGGCAGGGGCGTGCGCGCGGTGGTGGATGCCACCCGCGACCTGCTGGTGAACGTGCTGCAGTACCACCCCTTCCTCATCAAGCCCAATAACCACGAGCTGGGCGAGATCGTGGGCAGGGTGCTGACTACGGACGAAGAGATCATTGCTGCGGCCCGCACCCTACAGCAAAAGGGCGCTCGCAACGTGCTGGTAAGCATGGCGGGCGACGGTGCCCTGCTGGTGGACGAAAATGGCGAGGTGCACCGCATCGGCTGCCCCAAGGGCAAGGTCGTAAACAGCGTGGGCGCAGGCGACAGCATGGTGGCCGGCTTTGTGGCTGGCTGGATGCAGACCCGGAGCTATTCCTTTGCACTGCGTCTGGGCACAGCCTGCGGCAGTGCAACGGCGTTCAGCCTTGGCCTTGCCACCAAAGAAAAAATCGACGAACTGATGAAGGAAATCTGACCCTCTGTGACGGAGAGGGTTGCAGTTATACAGGAAGGGAGAAAAATCATGCGTATTACGGAATTATTCACCGCGCAGTCCATCGCACTGGATGAGGCTCTGACCGATCAGGAGCAGATCATCAGCCGTCTGGTGGAGCTGCAGGCCACCCATGGCAACATCACGGACAAGGATGCCTACAAAAAGGCCCTTTATGCCCGTGAGGCGGAGGGCTCCACCTATGTGGACAACGGCATCACGGTGCCCCACGCCAAGACCAATGTAGTCACCCGGCCCAGTCTGGCGGCGCTGCGGCTGAGCAGCCCTGTGCAGTACAATGCCGAGGACGACGGTACCACCGACCTGCTGTTTGCCATTGCGGCTCCGGAAAACGGCAGCCTGCATGTGGACATGCTGGCCCGTATGATGCAGATGCTGATGAACGAGGACTTTGTAGAAAAGCTGAAGGCCGCAAAGACCCCTGCAGAGTTCCTTGACTGCATCGATGCACAGGAGGAGGCTCAGTTCGGCGCGGAGAGCTTCACCCAGCAGGAGATCCCCCAGAGCGGCTACCGCATTCTGGCCGTGACCGCCTGCGTCAACGGCATCGCCCACACCTATATGGCAGCGGAAGCCCTGACCAAGGCCGGTGACAAGCTGGGTCTGCCCACCAAGGTGGAGACCAATGGCTCGGATGGAGCAAAGAACATCCTCACCAGAGAAGAGATCGCAAACTGCGACGGCATCATCGTGGCAGCAGAAAAGAAGGTAGAGACCGCACGCTTCGACGGCAAGCCGGTGCTGTTCACCCGGGTGGACGATGGCATCCACAAGCCGGAGGAACTCATCAAGAAGATCGTGCACGGCGAGGTGCCTGTTTACCACGCCGAGGGCGGCGCACAGGCCGCCGAGGATGCTTCCGGCAAGGACAGCTTTGGCCGCGCTCTGTACAAGAACCTGATGAACGGTGTCTCCCACATGCTGCCCTTCGTGGTGGGCGGCGGCATCATGATCGCACTGGCGTTCCTGCTGGACGATTACACCATTGATCCCTCCAACTTTGGCATGAACACCCCGGTCGCTGCCTTCTTTAAGACGGTGGGCAGCGCAGCCTTCGGTTACATGCTGCCCATCCTGTCTGCCTTCATCGCCATGTCCATCGCGGACCGTCCGGGTCTGGCGGTCGGTTTTGTGGGCGGTGTGCTGGCCATGAACGGCACCAACTTTGCAGGCATTGCAGCGGGTGAGACCACCGGTGTTTCCGGCGGCTTCCTTGCTGCACTGCTGGCCGGTTTTGCTGCAGGCTACATCGTCGAGCTGCTGAAAAAGATCACCGAAAAGCTGCCTGCCAGCCTGAATGGCATCCGTCCCATGCTCATCTACCCGCTGGGCGGTATGCTCATCCTCGGCGCGGTGATGTGCGGCATCAACCCGGTCATGGGCATGATCAACACTGCCATGACCGATTGCCTGAACGCCATGGGCGGCACCTCCAAGGTGCTGCTGGGTGCCATCGTGGCCGGTATGATGAGCATTGATATGGGCGGCCCGTTCAACAAAGCAGCTTACGTCTTTGGCACGGCAGCCCTTGCCTCCGGCAACTATGAGGTGATGGCCGCTGTCATGGTGGGCGGCATGGTTCCTCCCATCGCCATCGCCCTGTCCACCACCTTCTGCCCCAAGAAGTGGACTGCCGACGAGCGCCGCAACGGCATCGTGAACTACGTCATGGGCCTGTGCTTCGTCACCGAGGGTGCGATCCCTTATGCAGCAGCAGATCCGCTGCGCGTCCTGCCCAGCTGCGTGGCCGGTGCAGCGGTGGCCGGTGCGCTCTCCATGACCTTCGGCTGCGCTCTGCGTGCACCGCACGGCGGCATCTTCGTGTTCCCAGTCGTGGACCATACCGCTCTGTACTGTGTGGCGCTGGCTGTGGGCAGCGTTCTGGGTGCTGTGATCCTGAGCCTGCTCAAGAAAAACCGTACCGACGCAGAATAAACGCCATTCCTTCCATATTCGAGATACTTCATAAAGCCGCAGCAAGCCCCCGGGGAGACCCGGGGGCTTGCTGTATTACGCAGGATCGCGCGAAGGATCAGAAGGATAAAAAGAAAAAGTAACCGCCCACGACTTCCAATCCAATCGGATATAACATGATACACCCGCTGTCAAAAACGCGGCAAGAACCATTTTCACAAAAAATACAGCAAAGAACAGCGCGAAACACCGCATTTGCTGGAAAAAGCTTTGCAGCCGCCCTTTTGGATTGCACCCGGTTTTTGAGTGTGGTATACTGTTTCTGTTATGGAAAAGTTCCGGTGCGGTGTGCCGGGCACAGCAAAGAGGAAAAAGGAAACGAACGATGAAAATTGGATTTGACAACGACAAATATCTCTCGATGCAGTCAGAACATATCCGCGAGCGCATCAAGAAGTTCGACAACAAGCTCTATCTGGAATTCGGCGGTAAGCTGTTCGATGATTACCACGCGTCCCGCGTACTGCCGGGCTTCCAGCCCGATTCCAAGCTGCAGATGCTGCTGCAGCTGAAGGATCAGGCCGAGGTGGTCATCGTTATCAGCGCCGAGGACATCATCAGCAACAAGATCCGCGGCGACTACGGCATCACCTACGATCTGGATGTGCTGCGCCTGATCGATGCCTTCCAGGAAGTAGGCCTGTATGTGGGCAGCGTGTGCGTGACCAAGTACGCCGCTGCACCGGAGGTGGAGGCCTTTGAAAAGCGGCTGAACAGTCTGGGCATCCGCACCTTCCGCCACTACAAAATTCCCGGTTATCCCAACGATGTGGCCCGCATCGTCAGCGACGAGGGCTACGGCAAGAACGATTACATCGAGACCCAGCGCCCGCTGGTGGTCATCACGGCCCCCGGCCCCGGAAGCGGCAAAATGGCCACCTGCCTTTCCCAGCTGTACCATGAGTACAAGCGCGGCGTGAAGGCCGGTTACGCCAAGTTCGAGACCTTCCCCATCTGGAACATTCCCCTCAAGCACCCGGTGAATCTGGCCTACGAGGCCGCTACAGCCGACCTGAACGATGTGAACATGATCGACCCGTTCCATCTGGAAGCCTACGGCGTGACCACCGTCAACTACAACCGCGATATTGAGATCTTCCCGGTGGTGAACGCCATGTTTGAGCTGATCGCCGGCAAAAGCCCGTATAAGTCCCCCACGGACATGGGCGTGAACATGGCAGGCAACTGCATCGTGGACGATGCGGTCTGCCGCGAAGCCTCCCGCAAGGAGATCCTGCGCCGCTACTTCAAGTGCCTGTGTGAGCAGAAGATCACCGGCACGGTCAAGGAGACCGAGCGCTACAAGCTGGAACTGCTGATGAATCAGGCCGACCTGACCGTGGGCCAGCGCGAAGTGGAAAAGCAGGCTCATGCCCGCAGCGAGAGCACCGGCGGGGCCCCTGCTGCCGCCATTGAGCTGCCGGACGGCACCGTTGTTACCGGCAAGACCGGTCCGCTGCTGGGTGCAGCAGCATCTGCTCTGATGAATGCTCTCAAGGTGCTGGCCGGTATCCCGCAGGAGACCGACCTTGTGAGTGCGGCTTCCATTGAGCCCATCCAGACCCTCAAGACCAACTATCTGGGCGGCAAGAATCCCCGCCTGCACACCGACGAGATCCTGATCGCGCTTTCCAGCTCGGCTGCTTCCAACGAGCAGGCTGCAGCGGCCATGCATCAGCTGCCCAACCTCAAGGGCTGTGATGTGCACTCCACCGTGCTGCTTTCGGGTGTGGATACCAGCACCCTGAACCGGCTGGGAATGTACCTGACCTGTGACCCTGTTTACGAGGAAGAGGACCGCAAGTACCACAAGCAGTAAATTATACAAAAAACAAAACAGGCGCATCCAAAGGCCGAAAGGCTGGCGGATGCGCCTGTTTTTCATTGGTTCAGATGCCGGTAAAATAAGGTCTGTACTTTTCTGCGTACAGCTGGGTGCCCATGCGGCGCAGGCCGCCGTACAGGTGCCGCCGGATCAGCGGTTCAATGGCATCCAGGTCTTTTTCCCGGATCACCCGCAAAATTTCCCGGTGCTCGCTCAGCACATCCGGCACATTGTTGGCCCGCACCACATCCAGACGGGTAAAGCGGGAATAATCCGGCTGCGGCTTTGTCAGGTTCTGCCAGATGTACCACTTGTTCATGCTGCAAAACCAGATGGCGTGCATTTCCAGATCCAGCGTCAGGAAGGCATTGATATCCACATTGTCCGGGTCGGTCATGGTCTGGGCCATCTCTTCCAGCAGGTCATACTTATGCTTGATCTCGATGTACTCTTTGGGCGAACAGACCTGAATGAAATCGCGCAGCACCGTGCTTTCAACGGCTGTGCGCTGGTATACGATCTGATCCACGATATCCAGATTGATGGGGGTGACGATGGTGCCCTTGCAGGGAATGATCTGCACAAAGCCGTTCTGTTCCAGCCGCTGCAGGGCAGCGCGCACCGGTGTGCGCGAAATGCCGAACCGTTTGCACAGCTGATTTTCGCTGATGGTCTCTCCGGGCTTGATCTTCAGCGTGACGATCTCATATTCCAGCGTCTGGTAGATGTCCTCCGGATGCAGCTGTTCAGCCATGTGCTCACACTCCATTTACATAGTTGATGATAAGATATTTCTATTTTAGCCTGCTAAAAAGAGATTGTCAACGTATGAGAATGAAGTATACAATGGCCTGTATACAAGTATAGGAAAAGCTCCGAAATTTATCATATCTGACAAAAATTGATATATCAGATGAAAATGAACGGGATTGTGTCATCAGATTGTAACAGTTTCCACGAGAAACGGATAAGATTGTTAGTTATGCACAAAGAAACTTTACGAAGTTGGTGAAGTTTGGCTCTTGTGCGGATGTGAATTTTCTATTACGATTAGCGTGCAATGAAAATGCTGTATACAGGGGTCGCCAAAAACTTTGCTAGCGTATAAGGTAAAAAGGCACCCCTGAAACAAGGAGGAAGAAGATTATGAAAAAGATCTCTCGTCGCAATTTCCTGAAGGTGTCTGGTGCAATGGCAGCTGCAGGTGCTCTGGCAGCCTGCGGCGGTTCCGGTGCATCCACTCCGGCTGCTTCCGGCGCAGCATCCACCAGCACTGCAGCAAGTGCCGCAGCAGCCGGTGAGGACAAGTTTGCATCTCTGGGCGACTTCACCATGACCGTGGGTCATGCACAGCCCGAAGGCAACCCCCGCTTTGTTTCCATGGAGCAGTTTGCCGCCGATGTGGCAGAGGCCACCAACGGCCATGTGAAGATCGAAGTTTACGGCAACGGCCAGCTGGGCACCGAGAAGGAGATGCTGGAGCAGGTCGTGGCCGGCACCGTGCAGGGCATGCGCGGCGGTCAGTTCGACTTCAGCCCCCGTCTGCTGATGTTCACCCTGCCCTTCCTGACCAACACCCGTGCGCAGGTCACGGCTCTGCTGCAGAGCGATCTGGCACAGAAGGTGTGCGCTGAGGCCGAAGGCGAGACGGGCACCGTCATCATTAACCTGTGCGATGCAGGCGGCTACCGCCAGTTCTCCAACTCCAAGCACCCCATCAAGGCTCCCGCAGACCTGAAGATGCGCACCAACGGCATGAAGACCATTGACATGACCTTCCAGGCAATGGGTGCTACCACCACCACCATCCCGTACTCCGACCTGTACATGGGCCTGAAGACCGGCGTTGCAGACGGTCAGGAAAACCCTTGGGTCAACGTGGAGGGCATGAAGTTCTATGAAGTGCAGAAGTACTTCACCGAGGTCAACTACCAGTTCCATCCGGACCCCTTCTATGTGAATGCAGCATGGTGGAACGGCCTGCCCGAGGAGTACCGCGATATCATTACCGAGTGCGCCACCAAGATGGGCGAGTACAACGACGAGCTGATCGACAAGAACTCCAGCGCCGCAAAGCAGACCATCGTGGATTCCGGCTGCGAAGTCTACGAGCCCTCTGCCGATGAGCTGAAGGCCTTCCAGACCGCTGTGCAGTCCGTGTACGACCAGTGTGTCACCGAGGGTATCTGCACCGCCGACGAGATCAAGGAGATGCAGGATATCGTCGCAAAGGCATAAGCAGAAACGACCAAAGGCTAGAACGGCCATGTTACGGTAAAGGCGAGAGGGCAGCCTGCGGGCTGCCCTCTGCTGTAACAGGCCAATGGAAAAAGTTGTAAAATAACCGAAAGGGGCTGAGCACCATCGAAAAGCTGAAAAAAATCGGCAAGAAGCTGTTTGACGTATACTTTACCATCGGCGTGATCGCCATGGCACTGCTGGCAGCTCTTGTGATCTTTACCGTTATTGCGCGCTACTGCTTCTCCCTGAGCTGGAAGCAGCTGGCAGAGTTCAACACCACCCTGTTTGCCTTTACCACTTTCTGGGGCATGGGCATCAACGTGATCAAGGACGAGCACGTCATGATCGACATCCTTTACGACGGTGTCAAGCCTGCCCGCAAGCGCTGGCTGGCTATCGTCAATTACCTCATCGTGCTGGCCGTGGTGCTGGTGTTCACCTATCAGGGCTTCAAGTATGTGGGCGTTGCCGGTAAGCAGATCAGTCAGGGCATGGAGATCCCCATGATGTATATGTACGGCATCATGCCGGTGTGCGGCATCATCTGTGCCATCTGCGTCGTGATCAAGATCATCACCCTGTACAAGGCCGATATTTCCTACTTTGCGCCCAAGAATCAGGCGCTGAGCCGTGACGACGCATAAGCGGAAAGGGGAGAATACACAACTATGGCAATGCTCATCCTTCTGGTGCTGCTGATCTTCTTTGCCGCGCTGGGCATCCCGCTGGCTTTCGCCATCGGCGCTTCCTGTGTGACTTACATCCTGATCTATGCACCTACCTTTATTACCATGCTGCCGCAGCGCGTGTGGAACGGTGCCTACAGTGAGCTGATGATCGCTATGCCGCTGTTCATGCTGGCTGGCGAACTGATGAACACCGGCGGCATCACCCAGCGCATCATCAACTTCTGCATGGAGCTGCTGCGGCCCATCCGCGGTGGTCTGGGCGAAGTGAACATCGTGGCTTCCATGATCTTTGGCGGTATTTCCGGTTCCTCTGTGGCCGATACCTCGGCTCTGGGTTCCATCCTGATCCCCGCCATGGAGAAGGAAGGCTACCCGCCGGAAGCTTCTGCCGGTATCACGGTGGCATCCTCTACCATGGGCATGATCATCCCGCCCTCCACCCCCATGATCGTTTACTCCATGATCTCCGGTGCATCGGTGGGTGCGCTGTTCGTGGCAGGTGCCGTGCCCGGCATCCTGATCGGTCTGACCCAGCTGGTGCTGGTGTACATCATCAGCGCCAAGAAGGGCTGGCATCCGGAAAAGGTCAAGTTTGACGGCAAGCGTGCCGCCAAGAGCCTGCTTTCCGGCATTCCTGCCCTCATCATGCCGCTGTTCATCATCATCTGCGTTTCCTTCGGCGTGTGCACTGCATCCGAAAGTGCCGGTGTGGCCGTGCTGTATTCCATGCTGGTGGGCTTCTTCGTCTACAAGGAGCTGACATGGAAGGGTGTCTGGGAGGCTTTGAAAAAGACCCTGATCTCTTCTTCCTCCATCATGCTCATCATCGGCTTTACCACCATCTTTACATGGGTGCTGACCATGCAGAAGGTGCCGCAGACGGTGGGTGCCTTCTTCATGTCCCTGAACATGCCCGCATGGGCCATTGCACTGATCTTTGATGTGCTGATCCTGATGATCGGCACCTTCATCGACGTCAGCCCGGCCATCCTGCTGCTCACCCCCATCCTGCTGCCGGTCATGGTGCAGTACGGCTTCTCGCCGCTGCAGTTCGGTGCCATGATGATCACCGGTCTGGCCATCGGTCTGGTCACTCCGCCGGTCGGCATGTGCCTGAACGCCTGCAACAAGATCAACCGTATGCCCATCATCGAGATCTTCAAGGGCGCAGCGCCCTACGTGATCTGCAACGTGATCGTTCTGATCTCCATCAGCCTGTGGGGCCCGCTTACTACCGCCCTGCCGCAGCTGCTGGGCTACAGCATCTTCTGAGAGCAACGCGTATACCTCTTATAAAGACAGGCAGCGCTCCCTTGCGGGGCGCTGTTTGTTTTTTGCACGCAAACAGGCGGGACAGTTGTATTTGACGGACAGATATGGTACACTAAGGCCACTTGTGTATAGGAATATAGGAAAAGAGGAATTAAATCATGGATACGCAAAAACAAAAGCGCAGCGCCTTTTCCGGCAAGATCGGCTTTGTGCTGTCGGCCGCAGGCGCTTCGGTGGGTCTGGGCAACATCTGGCGGTTTCCGTACCTCGCCGCGAAATACGGCGGCGGCATTTTTCTGCTGGTGTACATCGTGCTGGCCGTCACCTTTGGCTACACGATGATCGTGGCCGAAACGGCACTGGGCCGCATGACCCACAAAAGCCCGGTGGGTGCCTTTGGAGCTTTTGGCAAAAAGGGCGGCCTGCGGTTCGGCGGCTGGATCAATGCGGTCATTCCAATTCTGATCGTGCCGTACTATTCGGTCATTGGCGGATGGGTCATCCGCTATCTGTCGGAGTATATCAGCGGCCATGGCAGTGAGCTTTCGCAGGACGGCTATTTTTCCAATTTCATTTCCAGCGGACTGTCGGCAGAGGTGTGCTTTCTGATCTTCACGGCCTTTACGCTGGCCATCATCTTTGCCGGTGTGCGCAACGGCGTGGAGCGTGTTTCCAAGGTGATGATGCCGGTGCTGGTGGTGCTTTCGGTGGTCATTGCGGGCTATTCGGTCACGCGCCCGGGCGCACTGGCCGGTGTCAGATATTTTCTGGTGCCGAACGTGGCAAACTTTTCCTGGATGACGGTGGTCACGGCCATGGGCCAGATGTTCTATTCGCTGTCCATCGCTATGGGCATTCTGGTCACCTTTGGCTCTTATATGAAGAAGGAGGTCTCCATTGAGGAATCCACCGAGAACGTGGAGGTGTTTGACACGGCCATTGCCATCATGGCGGGCCTGATGATCATTCCGGCGGTGTTCTCCTTCTCCGGCGGCGACCCGGACACCCTGCAGGCCGGCCCGGCGCTGATGTTCATTACCATCCCCAAGGTGTTCGAGAGCATGGGCTTTGGCCATGTGGTGGGCATCCTGTTCTTTTTGCTGGTGCTGTTTGCAGCCGTGACCAGCTCCATTGCCCTGACCGAGAGCGCTGTCTCCACCTTTGAGGACGAGCTGGGCTGGAGCCGCGAGCGCGCAACGGCACTGATCGGCCTGATCATGGTGGCGCTGGGCAGCCTTTCGGCACTGGGCTATGGCCCGCTGGCGGGCGTGACGGTGTTCGGAATGCAGTTTCTGGATTTCTTCGATTTCCTCACCAACTCTGTCATGATGCCCATTGCAGCCATTGCTATCTGCCTGCTGGTGTCCCGCGTGATCGGCGTGCAGAAGATCGAAGAAGAGGTGACGCTGGGCGGCAAGCCCTTCCGCCGTAAAAAGATCTTCAACTTCATGATCCAGTATCTGTGCCCCATCTTTGCGGCCATTATCCTGATCAGCTCTGTGGCAAATGCTCTGGGCTGGATCGCAATGTAAAAACAAAAAAGCGCAGAAGGTGTTTCTCAAAGGAAGCCTTCTGCGCTTTTTTGTATGTCCAAAAGGTTTTCTTATGCTGTGAAGTTGCATAAAGCATAGAAAACGGCGATTTTGGCCTCAATTAGCTGGAAGCCTGATTTTATTAGCTGGAACCGAAAATTCTGCTAATGGCATT
>OLXK01002261.1_pt1 | contig 11091 bp, 12 predicted proteins | sample 1674321 | NCBI WGS metagenome assembly OLXK01 (sample SAMEA103958162, study PRJEB25191) | human gut metagenome | reverse complement strand
TTTTTTAAAGATTTTAATTGAAGTTCAGTATAATTCAAGTAAAACACACGATAATGCAAAAAAATTCAAAAAAACAGCGGGAGGCCGACCGGCTTCCCGCTGTTCCCATAGTTACGTATCCAGACTTCTCAGCCGCTCGACGATGCTCTGCTTCACCGCCTGACGGTACATGACCGCCGGGATGGCACAGCCAAGCACGATAAATGCGGGCAGCATGGCCAGTACCGGGGTGATGGTGTAGTGATAGCTGTAGAACCAGTAGGCGCTTTCCAGAAGCCGCCCTGCCAGCGGATTTATCGCGGCGGAGAGAAGCCCCGCGATCAGTCCGGAGCCGAGGGTGTACAGCAGCCCCTCCCAGAGAAGCATGGTTTCCAGCTGACGGCCGGTCATGCCCACCGACTGCAAAACCGCGAATTCCCGGCTCCGCGCCAGAATGGCGGTCATCATGGCGTTGAAGAAATTCAGAATGCCCACAATGCCGATGATGGCGCACAGCAGCCCGCCCAGAATCACAAAGGTCATCCGGAACTCCTGAAAATATGCCCGGTGGGTCGCCTTGCTTTCGTACATCAGGGGACTGTCGGGGTCGGAAGTGAGCCGGGCAAGGTAGCTTTCCGCGGCGGCCTCCGCCTCGGGACTGGGGGTGTCAAAGAGGTAGAGCATGGGGAACACGTTGTCCTCCCCGGCGTCCCGGTACAGGGCGTCCGCGCTGAGGATTGCCTCATAGCCCATGGTATAGAACCGGCTGCTCATGTTGTAGGGAACGTCCACCAGTGCGCAGACGGTGTAGTTTACGTCGTACGCAGTATCGCCGTTTCCATAGGTGACTTTGATTTTCTCGCCCACGGCGGGATAAATCCCGGGGTCAGGCAGCTTCCCGGAATCATCCAGATTCACAGCAATGGCGATGGCATGGCTGTCCGGTTCCCAGAGGGAATCCAAGCTGCCGTCGATCACCGTGAGCTTTTCTCCAAGCGTTGGGTCAAGCCCCTCTATCTGGGACACCGCCTGCACCTTGTCGCCGTCTCTTGGCGTCTGGGCGAGAAGCGCGTCGATGTCCATATCCGTATCCCGGCTGTAGAAGGCGGCTTCATCCCGCCAGACGCTTTCCGGCAGATACATACCCACCCCGCCGGTCTGATAGGCAAAGCCCTCCAGAGAGTGCGCTGTGTTTGCCCGCACCGGTTCCACAGCCTCTTTGGTCAGGGAAAAACCCCGATAGTTAAAGTAGTCCGGCGTGCTGATGAGGAAGTCCGCGCAGCTTTGCCGGCTCAGGTATTTGTCCATGTCGAAGCCGCCGATAAACGTGACCAGCAGATTCAGCAGAACGACGGTCAGGGACAGCGACACCATCACGAGCGCCGTCTTCTTTTTATCTCTGCCCAAGTTGGCGGCGGCCATCTGAACAGGCGTGACTTTGCTGCCCTTCCGGTGCGTTTTCCCCGCCGACTGACGCTCGGTGTAGCGCACCGCCTCCACAGGAGAGACCCTCCCGGCAATTCGCCCCGGCCGGGCGCAGGAAAGCAGCACCGTCAGCAGGGCGAACACTGTGGAAAACAGGAATATCCATGGGGAAACGCTGACTGTGGTGTACCGCCCTCCCATCGTGGAGATGGACATGGTGATGGGAACCGCCGCGGCACCAACGCCGTAGCCCAGCAGCAAGCCTGCCGGGATGCCCAGAACGCTCAGCAGCAGCGCCTGCTGGCGGATCAGCCGCCGCAGCTGCTTCGGCGTGACGCCGATGGTTTTGAGCAGTCCGTAGTAGCGGATGTCCCCCGCCACGGAGATCTGGAAAATGTTGTAGATCACCAGATATCCCGTAAACGCCACCAGAATCAGCACGGCGAGCATGGCGAGGATTCCCCCAACGCCCAGCGTGTCCCAGATCTGGGTAGCGGTATAGCCCCAGTTGACGCCGATGCGAAGCTGCCCTGCCTCCTCGCCGATGCTGTAGCCGCAGTCCTCGCCGATTCTGGTCAGGTCGTTTTCAATGTTCAGGGAGCTTCTCAGCATAACGCTCAAATCCGTGCGGAAGGGCTTTAAGCCTCCCGCCACGGCTTTTTTTTCGATCTTCTGGGCGTATTCCTTGGAAACGTTGAGGAAGTGGACGCTCAGCAGCTCGTCGTAGTCCCACCAGCCTACCAGCGTAAAGGTGTCGGTGATGTCCCAGCCCATCTGTTCTTTGTCCGCCAGCGTGTAAGTGACCTTCACCTGTGCCCCCAGCTCCGGCTTTACGCCGAGAAGCTCCAGAGCTTTGGTGTCCATGGTAATTTCGTTCCCGCTTTTCGGGGTGCGTCCCACCGTGGGCTGGGAAAAGCTCCACTTGGCATTGTTGTCGTCCATGTAGCTGACTTCGGCGTAGTCCTTTTCAAAAGCGCCCTGGGTGGCAAGACCCAACACCGTCCGCACGCCCACGGCTTTGACATCGGGATGTGCCGAAAGCACCGCGATCTGGTCTTCGTCCACGTCCTTGAACGCACCGTGGGCATACCCGCCGACAGAGCGGAACTGGTAGTTTTGGTTCGTCTCGTTGATGGACATTACGATGGTAAAGAGAGACGTGAACAGCAGGGCGGTCAGGGCGATCGCCAGCACCGCGATGATGTTCCGCTTTCTGGCGGCCATCAGGGTCTTGAAGCTTAAATGGCGAATGCAGCTTCCGTTTTTCACCTTCATGCCGCTCACCTCACGATCCGTCCGTCCTCAATGCGGATGATCCGATCCGCCGTCTGGGCGATCTCCTCGTTGTGGGTAATCATGACGATGGTCTGGGCAAATTTCTGGCTGGTGACTTTCAGCAGGCTCAGCACGTCCTGACTGGTTCTGGAATCCAGATTGCCCGTAGGCTCATCCGCCAGAATGATGGCGGGGGCGGCGGCAAGGGCGCGGGCGATGGCCACCCGCTGCTGCTGACCGCCGGACAGCTGGCTGGGAAGGCTCCCCAGCTTCTTTTCAAGGCCCAGCGTGTTTACAATTTTGTCGAGGAAATCCTCGTCCACCTGCCGCCCGTCCAGCTGGATGGGCAGGACGATGTTTTCCCTCGCGTTCAGCACCGGCACCAGATTGTAGCTCTGGAAGACAAAGCCGATCTTCCGCCTGCGGAAAATGGTCAGCGCCTCATCTTTCAGAGAAAAGATGTCCTTCCCGTCCACGATCACGCTGCCGGAGGTGGGCCGGTCAAGGCCGCCCAGCATGTGCAGAAGGGTGGATTTCCCGGAGCCGGAGGTGCCCACAATGGCGACAAATTCGCCGCTGTCCACACTCAGGTTCACGCCGTCCAGCGCCCGAACCTCCGTGTCACCGGAGCCGTAGATTTTGCGCAGGTTTCTGGTTTCCAAAATACTCATAATAACCTCCAAAATAGAAAAGTCTGTATTGTTTTCACACTACAGACTTTACTACAGGATTCTTTCTACATTCTTTCCGGAATCTAACAGTGTTGACAGATTTCACGGGGGAGGTACAGGGAAAACGTGCTGTCCTCGCCCGGTTTGGAGCTGACCTTCACATAGCCGCCCTGCCCCTCGGCGATCTGACGCACCAGATACAGCCCGATGCCCACGCCTTCCTCCGTGGGATTGCTTAAGCCCCGGTAGAAGCGCTGAAATACCTTCGGCTGCTCGTCCTCCGGGATCCCCGACCCGTTGTCCGCTACGTGAATGGCCGAAAACATCTGGTAGGCGGACGCGGACACACGAACCGCCCCGCCGGCGGGGGTGTACTTGACGGCGTTGTCCAGCAGGTTAAACACGGCTTCCTCCGTCCATTTTGTGTCGAAAACCGCTTCGGCATCCGTGGGAAGAAAAGTGATGGAAATGTTCTTTTCCCCGGCCTTCGGCTCCAGCTGGGATACCGCCGAGGATAGAACGTCCTGAAGCGCCCACGGCTTCGGGCGCAGGGCAATCACCCCGGATTCCAGCCGGGAGGTCTTCACCAGCGCTTCAATGAGACTTTGCAGCTTCTTCGTCTGGGCGTCCAGCGCGTCCAGACACACCGTGTTCCCCGGCTGCTCCCGCAGGAGCTGGGCATAGAGCAGAATGTTGGCAATGGGTGTTTTCGTCTGGTGGGAAATGTCCCCGATCAGGGTTTTCAGCTTTTCCTTTTCCGTGCTGACGTTCCGGGCGGATACCGTGGACGCCGCGAGGTAGTGCGCCAGCTTGCTTTCCAGCGCGGAAAGCAGCGTCTCGTCGAAGCTGTCCTCCGTAAAGTCCCCCCGCATGGCATCGGTAAGCATCTCATTCAGCTTTTCCAGTGCCCGGCGGGTCTTCCGGCGCTCACACCAGACTGCGGCGGCGCAGAGGACGATTGCCGCCGCGAGAATTCCGTATCCCAAGGCCGTCATATCACTTCACCGCCCAGGTGTAGCCGAGGCCGTACACCGTTTTTAGGTATTGGGGGCTGGACGGGTCGTCTTCCAGCTTGCCCCGCAGACGCTTCACCGTAACGGACAGGGCGTTTTCGTCCACAAAATCCGCCCCGTCCGTCCAGATGCGGTCAACAAGGGTGCCCCGGGACACGGTCTGCCCCCGGTTCTCCACCAGCAGCCGCAGGAGCTTCTGCTCCGTCTTGCTCAGCTCAATGGGTTCACCGTTCTTCCAGAACGCCATCCGCTCAAAATCGAACCGGAAGCCGTCCAGTTCCACGCAGGAGGATTTCACTCTCCGGCGAAGCTGGGCGTTCACCCGCGCCCGGAGAATTGCCAGGGAAAAGGGCTTCGTGATGTAGTCGTCCGCCCCGGATTCCAGCCCGGTGACCACGTCCATCTCCAAGTCATTTGCCGTCAGGAGGATCACGGGAACGGCTTCCCCCTGCCGCACCTCCCGCAGCAAATCCAGAGCGCTGCCGTCCGGGAGATTCACGTCCAGAATCAGCAGGTCAAATTTCTTCTGCGCCAGCATTTCCCGCGCCTGAGAAAGCGTCCCGGTCAGGGCGACCGTCACATCCGGGTCTTGCAGCGCCAGCTGAATGCCCTTGCCCAGCGTCGTGTCGTCTTCCAGCAATAAGATCTCCCGCATATCATGCACCTGCCTTTTTTGTCCCATCATAGCACATGCGCCAAAGAAAGTCGATGCCGGCGTTTCTTAAGATTCCATTTCGGGAAAAGTTTCCCCGATTTGCGCCAAAAAAGGGATTGCGATTCTTAAGGGAGCGTGATATACTGATGGTATATATACCATCCAATAAGAGGAGTGACCCCTATGGCCATTACAAGCGCAAGTCTGCCCGCGAAAAAACGGATTCTCACCGTCTGTGTTCGGCTCTTTCTGGAAAAGGGCTACAAACGTTCGACGCTGGCGGAGATTATTGAAAAAGCCGACGTTTCCTACAGCACCTTCCAGAATATTTTCCGTGCCAAGGACGGCGTCCTGACAGAGTTGGTGGAATTCATGTTCTCCAACCAGTTCGCCATGGCGCGGGGGGAGGCGGGGGCGAAGCTGCCGCCGGTGTACGTCTACGCGGTGGAGACGGCCATCCAGATGACCCTGACGGAGCTGAACGAAAATCTCCGGGAAATCTACATCGAAGCCTACACGGAGAAGGAGGCCTCCGAATATATTCTCCGGGAGACGGCGAAGGAGCTGCACGGCATTTTTGGCAGCTACCTGCCGGACGCCACAGAGCGGGACTTTTACGATATGGAGATCGGCTCGGCCAGTATCATGCGCGGCTATATGGCACACCCCTGCGACGGGGAGCTGACGCTGGAAAAGAAGCTAAGGCTGTTTCTCACCATGAGCCTGCGGGCGTACAGCGTCCCCAAGGAGGAAGTGGAGCAGGTCATCCGCTTCGTCGAGGGGCTGGACATCCGGGGAATTGCCGAACAGGTGATGCAGAAGCTGTTCAAGGCGCTGGCCATGCGCTACGAATTTTCCCTCACCGGGCTGACAGAGCCTGTGAAGAAATAAGCCGATACGTATTGCAAGGGAGTACTCTCTTGCATCGGGATAGATCCCGATGCAATGCCCTTCTGCCAATGCGCTTCCCATGGGGGACGGGAGACGCCGGAAGAAAGCGAGGAATAACCGTGAAAAAACGACTGCTCAGTATTCTGTTTGTACTCGTCATGGCGCTGACGCTGCTGCCGGTGACGGCGCCGGAGGCGGCGGCGGACGATGGACAATCGTCGAAAACGTTATGGCACGAATGCCCTGAATGCAAGACCGTGCAAACTCTCGAGATTATTGGGTATACTTGGAAAAGAGATGGCTATCAAGTGAACGACCAACAACATTGGCTGCATGTTCTATGCCCAAGCTGCCAAAAAGATGGCTACCTCGGGGGTGATGATCACACTGGCGGCACCGAAATACCCACCTGCACCACGGGCAAAACCTGTGAGAAATGCGGCGGTGAATACGGCATTCTGGGTCACGACTGGGGCGAGTGGAAGCCCAGCGGCGACGGCAAGACCCACACCCACACCTGCCAGCGCGAGGGCTGCGATGCGTTTGAGACGGAGAACTGCGGCGGTGACGGCACCGCGACCTGCGTCACACAGGGCACATGCACCGTCTGCGGCCAGCCGTACTACGGCGGACACTATTTTGCCAAACCCTATACGTATGGGTACGACGAGAATACTCACTGGTACGCCTGCAGCTATTGCGAAAAAGGACGAAAAGCCGAGACTGCGCATTTTTTCGTTCAGGGCAATATGCACCTGAAGTCCGAGGCCACCTGTATTTCCCCGCCTGAGTACTACACAAACTGCGGTACCTGCTACTACAAGGGAACGGATACTTACGTCTACGAGTGGGGTAACACAAATCCGAACAACCACGATGGCGGCACCGAGGTAAAGAACACCAAGGCTGCCACCTGCACCGAGAAGGGCTACACCGGCGACACCTACTGCAAGGGCTGCGGCGTCAAGCTGGAAGACGGAACGGAAATCCCCGCCCTCGACCACGACTGGGATACGACATATACATGGACGCAGACCGAAACCGGCTATACCTGTACCGCGAAGCGCGTCTGCGAGAATGACGCTGCCCACGTGGAATCCGAAACCGTCACGGGAGACTATTCCGTCATCACGAGCCGACCTGCCTTGCGGCTGGCCTGGGGAGATATCAGGTTTCCTTTAAAGCCGACTGGGCAAAGGACGCATCCAAAGACGTGTCCATCCCCGCCCTCGGCCACGACTGGGGCAAGTGGACGTCCAACGGCGACGGTACGCACACCCACGTCTGCAAACGTGACAAGACTCACACGGAGACGGTCAGCTGCTCCGGCGGCACCGCCACCTGCACGGAGAAAGCAACCTGCGCCGACTGCGGCGAAATCTACGGCGAAAAGGACTCCACGAACCACACCGGCAAGAAGGAATGGACGACCACCAAGACCACCCACGAGCAGAAATGGTCGTGCTGCGGCGAAGTGGTCGTAGCCAAGGAGTCCCACACCTTCGGCAAATGGGTCATCACCAAAAAGGCGACGTTCAGAAAGGACGGAGAAAAGACCCGCACCTGTGAGGTCTGCGAATACGTGGAGAAGGCGACAATCCAAGCCACCGGCTCCCCGGCGAAGACCGGCGACGACAGCCACATCGGCATGTGGGCAGGCATCCTCTGCGTATCCCTCGCCGGTATCATAGTGCTGGTCGTACTGTACAAGAAAAAGCACAAGAAGTAACTCTATAAGGCAGTGAAGCGCAAGCCCCATCGGGCTTGCGCTTCCTTACTGTCAAAATCCTTATTTGAGTTTGGCGTATTCCTCGTCGGTAACCGGCTTGCACCATTCGTTGCGGGTATTCTCGCCGGGAACCTCCACGGCAATGTGGCTGAACCACGAATCGGCCTTCGCCCCATGCCAGTGCTTGACCTCTGCCGGAATGGTGATGACCGTACCCGGCGTCAGGGAGACGGCCTCTTTGCCCTCCTCCTGATACCAGCCCTCGCCCGCGGTGCAGATCAGCAGCTGCCCGCCGCCTTTGGTGGCATGGTGGATGTGCCAGTTGTTCCGGCATCCCGGCTCGAAGGTCACACTGGCAAGAAACACGGGGCATTGGCCGGGAATGGTCAGGGGCTTGAGGTAGGACTGGCCGGTAAAGTACCGGGCATAGGCGTCATTGGGCGCGCCGACGCCGAAGGCGTCCTGCTGTTCAAATTCTTCTTTTTTGCAGGTTTTCATGTCCATTCCTCCTGAGTTAAGTTTCTTCCGCCTTGCGGATATACCATTTTGCCTTGACATTTTCCCTCAATACTGCTACGATGTAGGCAATGTCGAAGAAGGGCTGCCGGTGGGCGGCTTTCCAAAAATTGCGAGTTAGCTGAATCTAACTCGTTAAAATTCGAGGGCGAGAAAATGGAACGAAAGGACGCCATCCGCAACGCCTACCGCATGACGGGCAGCGGCAATTTCTATGACGGTATGATAACCTGCTCCACGTTTAGGGGAAAGGCGGTATGCCGTCTGGTGTGGGACATGAACAAGGCGGAGTGCGACGACTATCTGGAAAAAGCCCTGTCCGGCATTCCGGAGAATTTTTCCGGCAAGCTGCTGGAGGTTCCCGTGGGGACGGGAATTCTGACCATGCCCGTCTACCGGACGCTGCCCAATGCGGAGATCACCTGTCTGGACTGCTCCCCGGATATGATGGAGCAGGCGCGGGAAAAGGCGGAGCGGCTGAATCTTACCAACGTTTCCTTTCAGCAGGGCGACGTGGGGGCGCTTCCCTACGAGGACGGCACATTTGACATCGTCCTGTCCCTCAACGGTTTTCACGCCTTTCCGGACAAGGAGGCCGCCTATCGGGAGGTTTTCCGGGTGCTGAAACCCGGCGGAACCTTCTGCGGCTGCTTTTACGTCGCCGGGGAGTGCAGGCGAACCGACCGGCTCATTCGCAAGGTGTATGAGCCGATGAAGTTCTTTACGCCGCCTTACGAGACGGTTTCCAGCCTGAAAACGCGGTTGGGCGGCGTGTACGCGGACGCGGAGGTGGGCAATCTGAAAAGCATCGCATGGTTCGTCTGCCATAAGGGGGCGGACCAATGAAGATTTACACTTTTGGTGCGGAGAACGCCCCGGCCATTTTGCTGCTTCCCGGCACCTGCTGCCATTGGAAAAGCAACTTTGGCCACGTCATTCCTCTGCTGGCGGAAAGCTATCGCGTCCTGTGTGTCAGCTATGACGGCTTTGACGAAACGGAAGCCACAGAGTTCCCCACGATGATCGCGGAAACGGAGAAAATCGAAGCCTACATCAAAGAAAGCTGCGGCGGGTATATCCGGGCGGCCTACGGCTGCTCCCTGGGCGGCTCGTTTGTGGGGCAGCTGGCGGCGCGGCGGAATATTCACATGGATTATGGCATTCTCGGCAGCTCCGACCTGGATCAGGCGTCCGGCTTCACCGCAAAGCTGCAAACCGATCTGCTGCTTCCCATGATTTACCCCCTGATTCGGGACGGCCGGTTCAAGAGCCGTTTTCTGCAAAAGCAGATGGAAAAACGGGCGGCGGAGATGGGCGATTACGTGAAGGCGTTTATGGAAATGTTCGGCGGCGCGCGGCCTTACGTAACGAAACAGAGCTGCAAAAATCAGTTTTATTCCGACCTGATCACGCCCCTGCCGGACAAAATCGACGTACCCGGCACGGAGATTCACATTTTTTATGCTCTGAAAATGGGCGAAAAATACCGCGCCCGGTACCAGCGGCATTTCGCAAATCCCGTCATTCACGAACAGGACTTGCGGCACGAGGAGCTTCTGGCCTGCTATCCGGAGCAGTGGGCGGCGCTGGTAAAACAAATTGCGGAGGGAAAAGACAATGAAGTACAAAATTGAAAAAAACACAGTGCAGGAGACGCTGCTCATCCCTCTTTACGGCCGGAAAATGTGTTCCCGGCTGTATCCCAGCCTTTACCGGGACGAAACGGCAATCCAGCTGATCGATCAGTTGGATTACGACTTTTCCGTGCTGGAGAAGAAGTCCGGAAGTCTCATGCAGCGCTTCGGATTTCTGGAGTGCGCCATGCGGCAGAACGATCTGGCATTTGAGGTGCGGGACTACCTGAAATCGCACCCCAATGCGGCGGTGGTCAATCTGGGCTGCGGGCTGGACAGCACGGGCAGAGCCTGCGACAACGGCAGCTGTAAGATATACAATCTGGATTTCCCCAACGTCATCCGGGTGCGCGACGAGCTGCTGCCCGCCGGGGAGCGGGAGGAAAACATCCCCTGCGACCTGAACGACACCGCGTGGTTCGACAAGATCGACGCCTCCGGCGGCGCTGTATTCTTTGCCGCAGGCGTGTTCTATTACTTCCTGAAGGAGCAGGTCAGAACGCTGGTGCAGAAAATGGCCGACGCCTTCCCGGGCGGCGTTCTGGTCTTCGACGCGGCCAACGAAAAGGCGGTCAGGCTGATGCTGAAAACCTGGATCAAGGACGCGGAGATCAAGGACGCGGAGATCAAGGACGTCGGCGCGTATTTCGCCGTCACCGACGCAAGGCGCGAGCTTTCGGCGTGGAGCGATAGGCTGCGTGTGTCCTCGCGCGGCTACATGCTGGGCTACAACGACTTGAGGAATCAAAATGTACGGAAATTCTTCCGCTTTTTATCGAAGGTCGGCGACGGCATGATGAACATGCAGATCGTCCGCCTCGACTTTGCAAAGGAGAATAAAAAGCATGAGTGACTTCAATGACATCGGCATCTCGCGTGAGCTTGACTGGCCGCGCATCAAAAAACTGCTGACCATCGGCCTTGTTGCGTCCGTTCTGCACCTCGCCGGTGACCTGATCCTCGGCTAGGGCGTGGAGGACGATGCGCTTGAAGGCGTTTTACAGATGCTATCGGCCTATACTTCTACCTCGGGCTGCGGCCTTTTTGCCGCGGCGCTGCTCGGCAACCGGCCGCTTGGCAACGCCCTGCGCTGCGCGTGGCTCGCCATCGGCAACGTCTGGATGTTCGGCGGGCTGCTCGTGACGATGAAAAAAGCGCAGCGAGCGTAAGACAGGGGAGAAGACCTCACGGCAAACCGACGCTCTGATATCGGCAAGCGTAAAAAATACGGGAGGGAAGACAATGAACGACGATCAGCTGCAATTTGACCGCACCTGCCATGTGATCTATTCAAAGCCCTGCA
>OLXK01002248.1_pt1 | contig 11168 bp, 8 predicted proteins | sample 1674321 | NCBI WGS metagenome assembly OLXK01 (sample SAMEA103958162, study PRJEB25191) | human gut metagenome | reverse complement strand
GGCGTTCCGGTGACGTTTCTCGTCATGATGACGATCAGCATCCTCACCGGCATCCTCACCAGCCGCGCCAAGCAGCTTGATGCCGTCTCGCGCGAGGCGGAGCGCGAAAAGCTCTATGCCGGGCTCCTGCGCGCCGTGTCGCACGATATCCGCACACCGCTGACGAGCATCGTCGGCAACACCGCCGCGATCCTTGAAAACGAGGATTCGTTTTCTCCCGAGCAGAAGCGCCGCCTTTTGGAAGACGTGAATGAGGACGCGCAGTGGCTCATCCGCATGGTCGAAAATCTTTTGTCCATTACGCGCATGAGCGGCGGACAGGCAAAGATCGAAAAGGACTGTGAGGCGGCCGAGGAGATCGTCGGCGTCTCGGTCAGCAAGTTTACCAAGCGCTTCCCCGCGATCAAGGTTTCGATCGAGGTACCGGACGAGGTGCTGATGGTGCCGATGGACGCGACGCTCATCCGTCAGGTCATTATGAATCTGCTGGAAAACGCCGCCATCCACGGCGGAAACGTCACGCAGATCCGTGTCTGCCTCTCACGCGAGGGGACGAACGCCTGCTTTTCCGTCAGCGACAACGGCGACGGCATCCCGAAGGAGAGGCTCTCGACGATTTTTAACGGCGGGCTTTCCGGCGTGTCGCACAACAACTTCGATATGAAGAAAAACATGGGCATCGGTCTTTCCGTCTGCCAGACGATCGTCAAGGCGCACGGCGGCAGGATCACCGCAGAAAACAGGCCGGAGGGCGGCGCACAGTTCCGCTTCTACCTGCCGCTCAAGGAGGAAAAAGAGGATGAAGATCAGGGATAAGGTATTGATCGTCGAGGACGAGCAGAACATCAAGAATTTCATGTCCACCATTCTGGCCGCCAACGGCTTCGACACGCTTATGGCGGGCAGCGCGAAGGAGGCGCTGTCGATGATCTCGTCGCATTGTCCCGACCTGATCATCCTTGACCTCGGTCTTCCCGACATGGACGGCATGGAGGTGCTCAAGCAGGTGCGGGCCTGGTCGAGTGTGCCGGTCATCGTGGTCTCCGCGCGTACGCACGAGGGCGACAAGGTCGCGGCGCTCGATCTCGGCGCGACCGAGACGCAGGCGTTCTTCAAGGTGGTGCTTCCCGCGATCTCTCCCGGAATCCTTTCGGGATTCCTCATGGCGTTCACGCTTTCGATCGACGATTTCGTGATAAGCTACTATACGACGGGGGCGGATTTCGTAACTCTGCCGCTCAAAATATACGCGATGACGAAAAAAACGGTCAAGCCCGATATGTACGCGCTTTCCACCATAATTTTCGTCACGGTGCTCGTGCTGCTCGTGTGCATAAATCTCATGCAGTTCAGGGCTGAGAAAAAGTCGCGCCGCGAGATGCACAAATAATTTTCCGAAGAAAGGATACCTTAAATGAAAAAAATTCTCGCACTTGTCTGTGCCGCTTCGCTTGCAATTACGCTTTTCGGCTGCTCCTCCGGAAAAGGGGACAGCGGAGATAAAGTATATACCGGAACATATTCGCGTGACCTCGAGGGTACGACGCTGAACGTCTTCAACTGGGGCGAATACATATCCGACGGATCCGAGGATTCCTTCGATGTCAACAAGGAATTCGAAAAGCTCACCGGAATCAAGGTCAATTACAGCTATTACGACAATAACGAGGCGATGTACTCCAAGCTTAAAAGCGGCGCTGTCGCTTACGACATAATCATCCCCTCGGATTACATGATCGAGCGCCTCAAGAATGAAGGAATGCTCGAAAAGCTTGATTTTTCGAAGCTCGACAATTACAAGTACATCTCCGACGAATACAAGGATCTCTATTTCGACGAGAACAACGAGTATTCCGTCCCCTACAATGTCGGCATGGTCGGACTGATCTACAACAAAACCATGGTCGAAGGCGAGCCCACAAGCTGGAACATCATGTGGGATTCGAAGTATGCCGACGACATTCTCACCTTCAACAACCCCCGCGACGCATTCGGCATCGCGCAGTTCCTCCTCGGTCTTGACATAAACTCGAACGATACCGCCGATTGGGACAAAGCCGCCGCGAAGCTTACCGAGCAGAACGCCGTACTTCAGGCGAGAGTAAACGACGAAGTGTTCAACAAAATGGAGCAGGGAAACGCCGCCGTCGCCGCTTACTATGCCGGAGACTACCTCACCATGGCGGAGGTGAACCCCGACCTCGGATTTGTATATCCGGATGAGGGCGTGAACATCTTTGTGGATTCGGTCTGCGTCCCGAAGGGCGGTCAGAACTACGATGCCGCGATGATGTATATCAACTTCCTCCTTGAACCCGAGGTCGCGCTTGCCAACGCGGAGTACATCCGCTATGCATCGCCGAACACCGCGGTTATCGACAACGACGAGTATTCCCTCAAAGGAAACGAGTATCTCTATCCCGCGAAGGAAGATATGCCGAAGTGCGAATACTTCCACGACCTTCCCGAAGATGTAAGATCGTACTACGAAAGCCTTTGGGACAAGGTTCTTGTGTCCGACTGAAATTAAAAGCTGCGGAGAACACCGTTTCTCCGCAGCTTTTCACTTTGGTCCGCAGGGTGGGTGCGCTGCGGTTTCTGCGCAGAAACGTCCGACGGTTGGTGCGAGGGAAAACGTGAGGCGCTTTTTCACCGATGCTTGCGGTCGTAGCCCGATTTTTCTCGGCTTTCCGGAATGAATATCTTCCGGAGCACACTCTTGATCTGCTCCGTATTCCTTTTGCCGAAAAACGCGCGGCGAAGGTGTTGACAGTGCACATATCATGTGATATACTCTTATAAGGTCATCGGAGGACTTGTAAACGCTTTTGCAACGGTCGGATAAGATGTCGGGAGCGCCCGGTATTTTATGCGGCTTTTTTATGTCCTCACGACCGATAATCGGAAAGGAGCCCGGCGGCGGGATATACAATATATGAAGGAAGCCAACTTTACCGAGGGAAAGATCGCGTCCCCTCTTATCAAATTTACGGTGCCGATACTTCTTGCGATCCTTTTGCAGGCGCTGTACGGCGCGGTCGATCTGCTCGTCGTCGGACAGTTCGGCTCGGGTGCCGCCGGAGGAATTTCGGCGACGGCCCAGGTTTCCGCGGTCGCCACCGGCAGTCAGATCATGCAGACCGTCACGGGTATCGTGACCGGGCTGACCATGGGCACGACCGTGCTGATAGGTCAGCGGATCGGTCAGGGCAAGCCCGAGAAGGCCGCACGCGCGGTCGGAACGTCGGTGCTGCTTTTTATCGTACTTGCGGCGGTGCTGACCGTTCTCATGCTCATGCTTGCGCGCCCGTTTGCGCATCTTATGAACGCGCCGGAGGAGGCGTTTTCCTCGACCGTGCGGTACGTTGCGGTGTGCTCGGCGGGAATTGTCTTTATCGTTGCGTATAACGTGATAAGCGGTATACTGCGAGGTCTCGGAGATTCGAAAATGCCGCTTGTGTTTGTTGCTATTGCGTGCGTGGTGAATATTGCCGGCGATCTCATTCTCGTCGGTCCGTGCGGTCTCGGCGCGACGGGCGCGGCGATTGCGACAGCGGCGGCGCAGGCGGTGAGCGTCGTGATCGGACTTATAATACTCCGCCGCCGGGGATTGCCGTTCCCGTTCTCGGTGAAGAATATAAGATTCAATCCCTCGGACACGGTGACGATCCTTCGCCTCGGCTCGCCGATCGCGCTTCAGGACGCTCTTACAAGCGTGTCGTTTCTGATAATAACGGCAATCATAAATTCTCTCGGACTTATCGAATCGGCGGCGATCGGCGTCGGCGAAAAGATCGTCGTGTTTATCATGCTGATCCCGATAGCCTTCATGTCGTCGGTGTCCGCCTTCGTCGCGCAGAATATCGGAGCGGGCAAGGTGCAGCGCGCCCGACGCGCCATGCTTTGCGCGATGGGGATATCCCTTGTGTTCGGCGTTGCGATGTTCGTGTTTTCGTTCTTTCGCGGAGATATACTTGCCGCGGTTTTCTCAAACGACGGCGAGGTCGTCGCGGCGTGCGCGGAATACATGAAATCGTATGCGATCGACTGTCTGCTCGTTTGCGTACTGTTCTGCTTCATGGGCTATTTCAACGGCTGCGGAAAGACGCTTTTTGTTATGATCCAGGGAGTTGCCGCCGCATTCCTCGTCCGTATTCCGTTTTCGTATTTTATGAGCCGCCGCGCCGGAGTCACGATGCTCCGAATCGGATTTGCATCCCCTCTTGCGACGCTGCTCAGTATAATACTCTGTATAATTTACTATTTTGTCACCGGGCGCCGCAGCGTCGAGGCTGCCGAATAAAAAAGCGCCGCACAAACGTCTGTCGTTTGCGCGGCGCGTCTTTCGTTTATCGGGATATTTCCACGGAGCCGACATTGTTTGCTCCGCTGATGCGAAGAGGCTTGACCGATTTTTCGGTCATTCGGGGCAACTCGACAGAGCCGAGGCTGTTTATGATATCGCCGACTGTGTACCAATCTTCGGGGATATGGATCTCAACGGAGCCCATGTTGTTTGCAATCACAAGCTCGCCGCCGCCCGTGTAGCGGTCGGTGTTTTCGAAGAATATCTCCACGCTTCCCTTGTCGCAGTTTATCTGTTTCTTTGTGAAGTTCGTGCAGTCGATGTATTTTGTCACGCTTGAGAGATGGCAGGTGATATCGCCGCCGTCGTCGTGCTCTGCCGTTTCGTTGTCCCGCTCCTCTGTTTTGTCGGAGAACTCGACATTCAGCGTGCCGTCGTCCTTGCCGATTTTGAAGTGACGGTTTCTGCCGTGCGTGAGAAGAGAGACCCCGGCGGTCAGCAGTGCGGCGCAGAGAAGGATCGTCCATGAGGAATATATGTCCTTGCCGGGCACATGGAGCATTGACGCGAGCTCTCCTTCAAAGAGCAGGAGGATGAACGCGAGCGGGAAGAATATCCTTGCAAAGCGGAGCTTGACGATCTCCGTTATGAGCCATGCCGCACATAGCACGCCGAGCACGATGCGCACTACGGGAAGTCCGCCGCCGTCGAGATATCCGACGCTGATGCCGAGTGAATTGAATATCAGGAGCACGGCTGTGCATATGAGCACCACGCCCCAGAAGATGCTTGAACCTGCAAATTTTTTCATTACTTTAACCTCGCAGTCTGCAAATTTTTTCATTACCGTAACCTCGTTTCCCTGATCCTTTCGATCAGATCCTTGTAGAATTTTCTTGAGACATATGTTTTTTTGCCGCCGCGAAAGCGGATCTCGCTTGATCCCGTTACGTTCCGCGTGATCGAGCTTACTGCGGCGGAATTGACGATGCACGACTTCGAAACGCGGAGAAAGCTGTAGGGGAGGATGTCCGCAAGCTCGCACAGACGAAGCTCGGTGTAGTACATCGCCTTCGCCGTATGCGCCGCGGTGCGCGCACCGTCCGTTTCGAAGAAGAGGGTCTCGCCGTACGGAACGAAGAATTCCTCGTCCTCGAGGTGCAGACAGATCTCACCGCCCGCACCGATCATCGCGGCAAGCGAGCGCTGAAGCTGCATTATCCTCTCGTCTGGGAAACGGCAGCGCAGTACAAGCTCTTCTTCGGCGCCTTCGCTGATTTCTTTTTCATCCATGATCTCAATACGAAGTTTCATCTTACTCCCCACCGTTTCGGGACGGAGCCGCAGTATCAGCCGGAGCCGTCTTATAAAATGCTGTCTTGCTTTATCTTACAATTCAAGTATAACCGAAAGAATTTCTTTTGTAAAGAGGTTTTTGCCGACAGGTCGGATTTTCGTGCCAAGAGGTAAAAACACACGCTTTTTCGTGAAAGAAAGAACAGCCCGATGCGTTTTCCGCCTCGGGCTGAGAAAGGTTATTTCAGACCCATGCGCAGTATCTCAAACGGCTTTGCCGACGAGAGCGTGTCGAGATTGCACAGCACGAGCACGCGGGAGAAGCCCTCGTCCTCTGCAAGCTTTATAACGGGTCGTTTGTAGTATCTTGTGTCGATCATCGTGATGTCGAAATGCTCCGCGAGAAACGGCACGAGCGCGTGCGCGAAGCTGTCCTTGACGATAAGGAGCTTTTCGCGCACCTCGCCGGGACGGGCGATATCGATGCGGGCAAAGTTTCCTCCCGCGAACGATGCGTATTTGTCCTTCGAGGAAAGGTGTTCTTCAAAGTAAAGTCCGTCTCTCACCTCTCCCGTTTCGGCGACCGTGACGGTGAGTTTGTCGTCCCCGTCCCATCGGAAGTATTCTACGGTGTCGGGGGTGATCCACTTCATTCCGGATTTTGAGTAGGTCGTGCCGAAGAAGGAGTCGGACGCCTCCGTGCGTTTGTAATGCTCAACGGAGTTCGGCGTGTAGCCGAGGCTGTCGCCGAGCGCAGCATATGTGTAGTACGCGCCGAGCGTCGTGTAGTGGTGATCCGTGCGGTAGTAGATGTATTCGCCGCTGTGCGCGTCGAATACGCTGCGCATATCGATCATGCCGTCTCCGGCGATATCGCGCACGCTTTGCCATTCTCTCTCGGACGCGCCGCGACCGTATACCGGGATATCGAAAATATCCATCGATCGCGGCAGGAGCGCAAATCGCGCGGTGATGCCGCGGCTGTTCAGCGTGTCGCAGAAAGCGTATATTGCGTCGGTGTTCGCCTTTACGTTGTCGGTGTTCACGGTGTCAAAGCGCTCCGCGAGGGTGTCGCCGGGCGCGAGCATTACGGAGTTGTTCTCAAGCTTCAGCATGGATATCTCCGCCGCCGCTTTTATGCCGACGAAGGTGTCGCGCATCGGGAACTGATCCGCCATGTACGACGCAAAATCAGAGGTGAACTTTCCCGATTCCAGCGATTCCGGCGAGAATTCGGGGAACTGCGCGAGCACGCGGTTTTCCTCTTCGGAGGAGGCGCGGTCGGGGATTATCCAGAACGCGGCGGCGAAAAATGCGATGATGAGGAGTATGGCGAGGGTCACGGTCAGATCGCCCGGGCGGTCCTTCGCTTCAAGCTGCATATTGAATCACTCCTTTCTCAGAATCTGAAGTACAGAAACGGGTTGTATGACGAATCCACGAGGTATGCTATGCAGAGGACAAACGCGATCGCGCACACGACGGACTGCACGATCCTCCACGGCGTACCCTTTGAGTACAGTTTGTACCAAAGCTTTTTCGGCGCGGGAGTGGACGCGAGAATGAGTATCGCGAGGAACACGAGATTGCGCACAAGCTCATATACGGTGATCTGCGTTGCAAATACCCCGGTGCCGCCGAACATGCGTGACAGGTAAGCCCCGATCGAGGAAACGTCCTCGATCACGAACAGCAGCCAGCCGAATATGACCGCCGCCATTGAGTAGATATGGCGGAGAAATTTCGGCGCGCGTTCAAGCAGGCGCAGAAGGAAGGTCTTTTCTATTACAAGAAGCGCGAAATAGTAGAGTCCCCAGAGGACGAAGTTCCAGCTTGCACCGTGCCACAGTCCCGTCAGAAGCCATACGCAGAACAGATTGAAGTACGTTCTTCCGACGCCCCGGCGGTTTCCGCCGAGCGGGATGTAGACGTATTCGCGGAACCATGTCGAAAGGGAGATGTGCCATCTTCGCCAGAATTCGGTGATGCTTTCGGAAACGTAGGGGTAGTAGAAGTTTTCGCGGAACGAGAACCCGAACATTTTTCCGAGACCGATCGCCATGTCGGAGTATCCGGAGAAATCAAAGTATATCTGGAAGGTGTAGAATACGATGGCGAGCCACGCGCCGAGCGCGTCTGGCTCCGCGGCGGCGGAAAGCGAATTCCACATTGCGCCGGCGGCGTTTGCAAGAAGGATCTTTTTCGCAAGTCCGCATATGAACGTGCGGCATCCGGAGGCGAAAAGCGTCAGCGAATGCGTTCGCTCGCGCAGCTGATCGTCAACGTCGGCGTAGCGGACGATCGGTCCCGCGATAAGCTGCGGAAAGAGCGTAACGTATGTGCCGAATGCGGCGATGTTCTTCTGAACGCGCGCGTCGCGGCGGTATACGTCGATGACGTAGGAGAGCGCCTGGAACGTGTAGAACGATATTCCGATCGGCAGCGTCAGCCCGAGCGTGGGGAAAACTCCCCTGCCGAGCAGCGAATTGAGCGTCCCGGCAAAGAAATCGTAATACTTGAATACACCGAGGAGCGCAAGATTTATCACGATCGAGACGATAAGCGAGACCTTCGCCCGCTTCGGCTTTGAATCGAGATCGCGCCCGATGATGTAGCCGCAGATGTAATCGACGGTTATCGTCGCAATCATCAGAAATACATAAACGGGCTCGCCCCAGCCGTAGAATACAAGGCTGAACAGGAGAAGCACGATGTTGCGCGCCTTCGGCGGCACGAGGTAATAGACCGCGAGCACGGATGCGAGAAATACGAAAATAAATTCGAGACTTGAAAATACCATGTGACCGACGCGGATGCTTCCGCAAAACCTTTCAATAAATTACATATGTGTACATGTGCGTGAAAACAGTATGCGACGTGCGGCGGTCAGAGAAACGCCTTTATTTCACGCGCGACCGCGTTTGCAAGACGTTCGTATCCTTCCTCGGTCGGGTGGATGCCGTCTCCGCTTATGTAGCGGTCGGTATCTTCGGCAAGTTCGGAATACAGATCGTTTACGCGGATGCCGCGGCTTCGCATCAGCTTTGCCGCCGCTTCGTTATAGCGGACGACATCTTCGTTCCACGGCTTCTCGCAGTCGGTGAGATATACCTTCTTGGCATCGGGAACGGAATTTATCAGGGAGTTTATCGGCTCATGCCTGTCGAGTCCTCGCCCGCCGGGCGTGATCGTAGCCCAGATCAGGTTTTCGGAATAGCTTTCCATCTGTATTGCAAGACGGCGGTTGATGTCGACGAATTCGTCGAGAAGGGTGAAGTTTTCGCCGTCGGCGGTGCAGCGGTGAAGATCCCATATTCCCGTGTTCCAATGGATCACATCGATGTGCGGATTACCCCACTCCTCCATCCAGCTGAACATTCCCCAAAGCGTGAATTTCGTGAACCGGCAGTTTTCGCCGGGCGAAAACACAGTGACATCGGAGCCGAGAAGTTCTCTGACTCTTCCTTCGTATCCGAGACGGATGGAATCGCCTATGAGCATGACGTTTTTCATAAAAACTCCCACATAATTTAAAAAAGAATCCGACAAGCACCCGCCTTATAAATTCTATCACAGCATATAAAACAATGCAATAGCCGCAAAATGAATTTTTGTCAAAAATGTTGCACAAAAGTCTTGCGTTTTCTTTTCGGCTGTGATATACTTAGACAGGACCATTGCGGAATCGGACGGATTTCGGGAAAGGAGAGCAGCTGTGAAAAAATTCATATCGCTTATCTGTGCACTGAGCCTTGTATTTTCGGGTATTGTAATTACTGCTTATGCCGAGTCGTCTGACGGTACGCTGAGCGGAGAAACATCGCGCAGTGTCAGCACTCTTTATCCGGGCGTTACGCTCACCAAATATTCACTGTCCGCGGAATCCGATTACGGACTTCAGGAATTCAGCACGGTTGAATTTGATCCGAAACAGAAGGATTTGTATTTCGACGTTACGGGCGGCGGGGATTACGCAAGCAAGCTTGTCACTCCGAGAAATACGATCCGGCGCTTCAACGAAAAGAACGCCGGAGACAAAACCGCAATTGCCGCGGTGAACGGCGATATGTGGATGATCCCGTCGTATCATGTACGCGTCGAGGGATCGGGAACCGTCGTTGACGGCTACTCGGATGCGGTCGTCACGAAGGCGTATGCGCTCCCGCGCGGTTTTTCAATGTACGGCGGAGAGATAATCTGTACGACCAACATGGTGCAGGAGACCCCGTACAACGGCACGTTTCAATCGTTCGGCATAAGCTCCGACGGCGAGGCGATGCTCGGCAATATAATAACAACGGTCAGACTGAAGGATCGCACAAAAAATACTATATGTGAGGTTGACGGAATAAACCGCCTGCCCGCAAACAACGCACTTGTGATGTACACCGATAAGGGTTATGCTTCAAACTACGCTCTTTCGGATGCATACGAGGTCGTCGTTGACTGCCCGGACGGATACAGGATAAAACAGGGCTCGCTCGTCAGCGGAACCGTTGCGGCGATAACGAAGCCCGGCGAGGAAAAACTCCCGATGAAGGAAGGACGCCTCATCTTCACGGCACGCGGAAGCGCGCTTTCAAAGCTCACCTCGTTTGAGATAGGCGATGAGATCAGCGTGATGGTGTCGATCCGCGACGATATGGGCAACACCGAAAAATGGCAGACGGTCACGAACTGCGTCGGCGGACATATGCCGATCGTGATAAACGGCGATGTTCAGCAGAATCTTCTTCCCAACACGGTCAACTATCCGACTTCGATACTCGGAATAAAGGCAGACGGAAAAGTCGTAATGCTCACAAGCTACGGACGTCAGAAGTCTACCGGATACAGCGTGGGATTTGCGGTCTCCGATCTTCATTCCCTTTGCGAGGATCTCGGAATAGTTACGGCGTTCCTCCTTGACGGCGGCGGAAGCGCGTCGATGAGCGTTACCGACGGCGAAGGCGGATACGAGCTTACCGGTCGTCCGTGCGACAAGGATAAGGACGGAAATTACGGCAAAGAACGCGCGGTTGTGAATTCGGTGATACTTTCGTACGGGCACGCCGCAAAAAATGCGTATGTCTTTGACAGTGCTGAAAGGATAGATCAGGTTAAGAAGACAGACGGGTTAAATGCAGGCATATCGGCATACTCTCTTGCGCTTGCCGCAACGGGCAGACTTGATCCGAGCGTGGAGTTCGCGTTCCTCGGCGCAAACGCCGCCTCGAACGGATATGCGGCGATTACGGTTCGCGCGGATACGGGAATTGCGCAGGATATAAAGCTCGGCATATTTGTTGATGTCGGGGATACTTACACACAAACGAACGAGGCTTATAAACAGCTTGAATTCGAAAGTACGGGAGAATGGCAGACGATCGTTGTCAAACTGAGCGATCTTGACGCTTGGTACGGGCGTATATTCGGTGTAAAACTCGTCCTGAACGGCTCCGACGGGGCTATTCCCGAGGGCAAGGGCATAAAGATAACGGCGATCAGATTTTTCGATACCGCCGAGAATGCCGATGCCTATGCGAATAATCCGAGAACACTCGGCGACGCATTCCCCGGAGATGTC
>OLXK01002240.1_pt1 | contig 11210 bp, 8 predicted proteins | sample 1674321 | NCBI WGS metagenome assembly OLXK01 (sample SAMEA103958162, study PRJEB25191) | human gut metagenome | reverse complement strand
ACTGCGCAGCCACATCCTCGGAGAGATTGCCAAGGATCCCGAACACGCGATGACGAAGACACGGCTGGAGAAGATCATCTACAGTTTCCACCACCCGCGCAGCCTCACCTCAGGCCGCCGCGTCCGCACCCGCGAATCGCTCGGCGACTACATTGCCCGCTTCACGCGCGAGATGGAGGAGGGCACCCGGCTGAATATCCACAAACTCCGCTACGGCCCCTCGACCATCAAGAACTACAAGGGGTTCGTCGTACAGTTCGACGAGTACTGCAAGGCCCGGCGCAAGCAGTTCGACTTTGCCGACATCGACCTGAAGTTCTACGACGACTTCGTCGCCTGGTTCACCGCCAAGAACTACTCCGTCAATACGATCGGCCGCCACGTCAAGGAGCTGAAGATCATCATGCGCGCGGCCCGCGAGGAGGGACTGCACGACAACGGGGCGATCGAGAGCCGCAAGTTCCGCGTGCTGACGGCCGACGTGGAGAACATCTATCTCACGGAGTCGGAGATCCGGGCCATCGCCGCGCTCGACCTCTCGAAAAACCGGCACAAGGATGTTGCCCGCGACATTTTTCTGGTGGGGTGCTACACAGCGCAGCGCTTCAGCGACTACTCGACCATCAACGAAGGCAACATCCGCACGCTGGAGAACGGACAGCAGGTCATCGACCTCAAGCAGCAGAAGACCGGCAACCACGTCGTCATTCCGGTCCGGCCCGAGCTGCAGGCCATCCTGGAGAAGTACGACAACCGGCTGCCGAGAACCTACGAACAGAAGGTAAACCACCTCATCAAGGAGATTGCGCGCGAGGCGGGCATCACGGAGAAGGTCGAGGTCTCCTACATCGAGAATGGCGAAAAGAAGAGCCGGCTGGTCGAGAAGTGCGACCTGGTGAAGACCCACACGGCACGTCGTAGCGGCGCGACGAACATGTATCTGGCGGGGATCCCGACCATCGCCATCATGAAGGTTACGGGCCACAAGACCGAACGGGAGTTTATGAAGTATATCAAGATCACCGAGGAGCAGACCGCCCTGGAGCTGATGAGCCACCCCTATTTTTCGGGGGCAAGCAACACAACACGATAATCTTAAAGAGTGTTGTCCGGGAATTTTCTTAACTTTGTTCAAACAGACTGATGCAATGAAAGACGATACGCAGGAATTAACACTGTTCGACAACTACGATTTTATAGAAAAAATTGAATCTCTGATGGCCGACTGTGAATCGGCCGAGGTGGAGTTCAAATCCGCCAGGGGAGGGTTTCCGGGCAGCTTGTGGGAAACCTACTCCGCTTTCGCCAATACGCAAGGTGGAGTCATCGTATTGGGCGTCAAAGAGAAGGACGGGAAATTCACACTTGACGGCATCACACTGGAGCAGGCGCGCAAATACAAAAAAGAGTTTTGGGACAACGTAAACAACAAGGCTCATTGCAGCGCAAACGTCCTGCAGGAGAAAGACGTGCAGGATGGCGAATACAACGGGAGCTATGTCCTGGTATTCAATGTACCACGGGCTCCCCGCAACAAGATACCCGTATATCTGCATAACAACCCCGAGAATACATTCAAGCGGAATTACGAAGGAGACTATCGGTGCGATGCAAGCGAAATACAACGCATGTTCGCCGACGCTGATATCACAGAACATCCCCGCGATTACAAAATTCTGCCCGAATTTACCATCGAGCAGGATATTGACAAGGCAACTCTTGAGCAATACCGCCGGCTGGTCGCAACCAAAAGCCCCGATCATCCGTGGCTGCTGCTGGACGACAAACATTTCCTAATGAAATTGAAGGGTTACCGGATCGATCGGCGAGAAAAGATCGAGGGACTGACACTTGCCGGTCTGCTGATGTTCGGCAAAACGGACAGCATCACCGACGCCTACGGATGTCCGCAATACTTTCCCGATTACCGCGAATATTTCAGTTCCAACCCCGACGACCGCTGGACAGACCGCATCTGCCCGGACGGCACCTGGGAGGCGAATCTGTTCCAATTCTACTACCGGGTCTATCCCAAGCTGGCCGCAGCCCTGCCCAAGCCTTTCGCCCTGAAGGACGGCATCAGGGAGGACGAAACGCCGACACATACGGCTCTACGCGAAGCGTTTATCAATGCACTGGTCCATTGCGACTATTCAGTTGACTCAAACATTACGATCGAGCTACACAAGGATTGTTACATATTCTCCAATCCAGGCTCCCTGCTGCTCTCCATTGCCCAATATTATCAAGGAGGCAACAGCGTATGCCGCAACAAGGCCCTGCAAACGATGTTCATGCTGATCGGCTCAGCGGAAAAGGCCGGAAGCGGTGCCGACAAGATCATGCAAGGTTGGAAAAAGGCAAATTACCGCAATCCACGAATCGAGGAGATCACTCACCCCGACAAAGTCGTATTGACATTGCCCCTTGTCAGTTTGTTGTCCGATGAGGTCATCTCCTATCTGAAATCCCTGTTCGGTGAGGACATAACGTCCATAGAACACAACAAGTTAATGACCCTGGCGACCTGTTGCAGCGAGGGCGAGGTCACCAACTATCGGATGCAATTGGTATTGGACAAGCACAGTGCCGATATCACAAAGCTGCTCAAAGAGTTATGCAACGACCGATACCTTATTCCCGAGGGAATCGGCCGCGGCACGCACTACAGAATCAACAAAAAATTCCGGGAGAGGGAACTCCCCGGGAATGTTGCTAGTAATGTTGCTAGTAATGTTGCTAGTAATGTTGCTAGTAATGTTGCTAGCTCTCCAGATAAGGAAAGGCGCAGAAGATTATCTTCCAGCGAATTACGCACAGCTATTCTGCACGCGTGTGTTGATTTTGAATCACTGGAAACCATAGCTAACAAAGTAGGGAAAAGTCTGCGATACCTGAAAAACAGAGCCATCCCTATCATGGTTGCCGAAGGGTTGTTGGAACGTGAATATCCCAATATGCCGAAACATCCTCACCAACGATACCGTGCAAAAAAGAGATAGCCAGCCATGCCGCGCCGCCGAAAAATAACGATCCGGGCCTCCGAGCTGGAGTGCTTCGAGACGCTCGTCCGGGAGCTGCAACAGCGGCCGGAGTTTGCCGGATTCGATCCGTCGAGCCTGCACGTCTGGGCTTACGAACGGTATGAGCCGAAGTTGAAGGATGCCGATGCGATCCTCCGCTGCTTCGACTACTGGCTGGGCGTGCACAAGGGCGAACAGTATCTGATGGCAAACGACAGCCGGCTCTTCAACAAAAAGGAGCTGGCCGAGGCGCTAGGCGTCGCACGCCCGACACTCGACCGATGGATAGCGAACGGATGGCTGGAGCCGTGCCGCGTTCAGATTTCAAGCAGCGGCGACACCCTCTTTGCGGCCAATGCCGTTCGGGAGGTACTAATAACGTTTTCCAATGAATAATTCGTCAAACAAAGATCAACACTATGCATTGGATTCTTCCGGAAACATTAGACACATAAAAGATGCTAATCCAAGCAATGACGAATTTTTTTGTCTTTTTTGCCATCGTCAAATGATTGCAAAGCAGGGGAAAATACGGCAATGGCACTTTGCGCACAAGGCTCTTTCTCCTAACTGCAGCTATGAAAGTTACTTACATTCATTGGCCAAACTTTTAATCCTACAAAAACTCAGAAGTGAACAACCTTTCGGAGTCGAAATTAAAGTTCCGTTCACTTGTAAAAATAAAGAGACCTGCATATGGTACGAAGATTCATTTGATGAATCTTGCAACTGGACTGGATATAAAAATTATGATTTAAAAAAATTCTATAACACATTTGAAGTTGAAGCCTTCTACGATAACTTTCGCGCAGACATTCTCCTTTCAAATTCCATTAAAAAGTATACACCGGTCTTTATCGAAATATATGTTTCACATCCTTGCGAACATCAAAAGATTGACTCAGGAAATAAAATCATAGAACTAAAGATCAACTCGGAAGATGATATAAAATCAATCATCAATAGCCCCATCATCACAGAAGACGGAGATCTTATCAGATTATATAATTTCAAACCCAAAGGAGACTTTACCGGTCCACCTCAACATCCCAAGCAATTAGTGAAGTTTTCAGTTTTTGAAAGCTATAAAATGTATTGTGGAAATACGGACTGTCAGACATTCTCATGTCATAGAAACAAAGCTATCTTCGAGTTAACCTCCGACTTTCATCCCGACTTTCTCCCAGAATATTCTCTATATGATTATGGAATCGTAGAACTATACGATTTGGATCCTAACCTCAAAGTATGCAACCTCTGCCGCTATTATAGACCCCGAGACATATTATTCGACGATCTGTTCGACATAAGAATCGATAAACGTCCAATTTTTTGCTGCTTATACAAAAAACTCGGGACTGACAAATATCGAGACCCATCAGATGCACGCACTTGCACTGCATTCCGGAAAATAGATGGAAAAACAATGGCAGAGATTAGACAAGAATATAAAATGGTAAAAACAATCATTTGGAAGAAACCAAATGATTAGAAGGCCTATTTTGCATCGGGTGGAATCCGATTACACGGTTGTGCCAACCACGGCAAACGAATGCCAAAGTCCGGAAACGGGCGGCAGAGTGTCTTCGGCGTGGCACCGGTTGGCATCGGTTGGCGCTGATTTGTAACGCCATTCGCCGTTTTCGGGAGGGGTTCGGAAAGCCTTTCTTTGCGTCATCAACCAAATTCGAATCGTTATGACCAAGGAAATCTTTCTGAGCGGCATGACCGCCGACCAGCTCTCGGAGATGATTCGCGAATCGCTGCGCGACGAGTTGCGGCAGCTCCACCCCGAACCCTCCGCCGAGACACCAAATTATCTGACCCGCCGCGAGACGGCCCGCCGCCTTCGTATCTCGCTCGTGACGCTCAACGACTGGGTGAACCGCGGCCGGATCCGCGCCCACAAGATCGGCGGGCGCGTGCTCTTCCGCGACAGCGATGTCGAGGCGGCACTGCACCGGATTGTCCCCATCAAAAGCCGATAGCCATGAAGACGACCTCAGATTGCATCGGCATCCGGGAGTATCTCCTCCGCCGAAGGCTGCAGCCCCACCACGAAACCGCCACCCACGGCATGTTCCTCTCGCCGTTACGCGAGGAGCGCACCCCCAGTTTCAGCGTCCGCTACGACAAGGGGCTCTGGTACGACTTCGGGCTGGGTGAAGGGGGCACGCTTCTCCAGCTGGTCATGCGCCTCGAAGGGTGCGGCATGGCAGAAGCCATCCGACGCCTGCGCAAAGGGTTCACAGACGAAGTCCCCTACCAGCCCCTCCCAACCGCCTCGGCGCGCGAAGACTCTCCGCTGCGGATTCTCAGCGTCGGGGGGATTCGCCACCCGGCACTGATCGGCTATCTGCGTGAACGCGGTATCGACCCCGCCGTGGCCGGAGCGCTGTGCCGCGAGGTACACTACGCCGTCGGCGAGCGGCGCTTCTTCGCCATCGGCTTCCGCAACGATGCCGGAGGCTGGGAGCTGCGCAGCCCGCAATTCAAGGGGAGCAGCGCCCCGAAAACCATCACGACCTTCGACCGGCACGGCGACACGGCGCTGCTCTTCGAGGGCTTCTTCGACCTGCTCTCCTACCTGACACTGCAACACAAGCCGGAGCCAATCGTCGACACCGCCGTGCTCAACTCCGTGGTCAACCTTCCCCGCGCCCTTCCGTTTCTCACACGCCACGCGACGATCCACGCCTTCCTCGACAACGACGAGGCGGGGCGCCTCACCCTTGAACGACTGCGCAGCGCCCTGCCCGATGCGACCGTCATCGACCGCGCGGAGAGCTACCGTGCCCACAAGGATCTGAACGAATCGCTCCGATCGTCCGCGAAGGTTTCCCGCACGCCGCGTCGTCGCGGCCGCAAGTTGTAACGTCGCCCGGAATGACGCCGGAATCGTCGCCCACCCATCGGCCGCTTCGCGACCGCGGCTTTTCCCTCGAGGAAAAAGCCATAGCCTATTAGGGCTTTTTCCGACGCATCGGCCCGCCGACGCTGAAAAAGCCCCAATAGGCCAAAGGGTCAAGCCCCTCTGGACACCCCCTGTCGTGCTGCGCACGCCGACCGCCGAGGCGGTCCCCTCTTCAACCACACAACCCTCCGAAAAACGACCGTACCATGGGATATGCCGTCCTGCATCTCGACAAAGCCCCGGGCAACGAGGCGGCGATGACCGCCCACATTGCCCGCACAAAGATACCCACCAACGCCTCGCCCGAGCGCACCTGCCTCAACGAGGAGCTTGTCGAGTTCCCCGAGGAGGTGGCCGACCGTACGGAAGCGATCAGCTACCGCCTCGAACACGCCGGTCTCACGCGCAAGATCGGAACGAACCAGGTGCGGGTGATCCGCGTCATGCTGACCGGTTCGCACGACGCGATGAAGCGCATCGAGGAGGAGGGGCGGCTTCCGGAGTGGTGTGCCGACAACCTCGCCTGGCTGCGCGAGACCTTCGGAACGGAGAATGTCGTCTCAGCCGTCGTACATCGCGACGAATCGACCCCGCATATCCACGCCGCCGTGGTGCCGATCGTCACGGGCGAGCGCCGCAAGGCCCGCACCGTCCCATCCGAAACACCGGGCAAGCGACACTACCGTCCGAAATCCGCCGCACGGCCCCGCCTCTGCGCCGACGACGTCATGTCGCGCGTCCGGCTCAAGCAGTATCAGGACACCTATGCCGCAGCGATGTCCAAATACGGGCTGGAGCGCGGCATCGACGGTTCGGAGGCGCGCCACGTCACCACGCAGGAGTTCTACCGCCAGGCCATCGCCCAGCAGCAGGATCTGCAGGAGAACATCGACGCGCTGCTCCGCCTTGAAGAGCAGAAGCGGAAGGCCGTCGAGCAGCTCAAACAACAGGAGCGGCAGGTGCGCACCGAATACGAACAGACCGCCACGCTCCAGGCGCAGAAGAGCGCCGAACTGAACCGCACCGAGGCCGAGCTGAAGAGTGTGAAGGGCGAGCTGAAGGGTGCCAGGTTAAAAAACGCCGCGGCGGAGGTCGGGTCGAACATAGTCGAAGGAATCGGGGCGATGATCGGCACCTCGCGTGTCAAGCGGCAGCAGCAGGAGATCGACCGCCTCAACGCGGAAAACGCCTCCCTGCACGAACAGATCGGAACGCTGAACCGTGCCAACCGCGAGGAGAAGGCCCGACATGAGCAGGCCGAACAGCAACTGCAGGCAAAGCTCGACCGCATCGAACACTGGCTGCCCGACACGCAGACGCTCCTCAGCTGGGGCGAATACTGCCGCGACATGGGAATCCCGGAGTCGGGCGCCCGCGAGATCATCGCCATGAAGCCCCTCTATATCTCGGGCGAACTCCGCGCACCGGAGTATTCGCACCGCTTCGACGTCTCGAATACCGAGATCCGCCTGCAACGCGACCCGAACGGTCCCGGAGGCTTCCAGCTGCTCATCGACCGCCAACCCGCACACACCTGGTTCCGCCAACGGTATGTAGAGCTCATGACCCGCTTGGGCTACCCCGTCCGCCCCGAACGCCCGGTAGTCCGGCGACATACCATTAAACGATAACACCTGCCCTGAAAGACAAAGAGAATATCCGGTCGGACAGCCGGATATTTTTCTTCACAAAGTGAAGAAACTCGCTTAATCGGAACATTTGTAGAGTTTGTATTGCGATTTTTTCGAAAATAATTTGCTTTTCTCGGGTAAAGCACATACTTTTGTAATGAACCTACAAAGAAAAAAATGGTAAAACTGAAAGATATTGCCACCATCCAGACGGGAATTTACCTGAAAAACGCCCCTTCGCCCGACACCTGCTACCTTCAGGTGAACGATTTCGACGAGGAGGGGAACATTCGCCCGACCGTCCGACCGACAACCACCGTCAGTTCCAAGGCTGCCCGTCACCTGCTGACGAAAAGCGACCTGCTGCTCGCCGCCAAGGGTGACAAGAACTTCTGCACTACCACCCCGACGCAGCTCGGGCCGTGCGTGGCTTCTCCTTCGTTTCTGATTATCCGAATTGACGATGCAACGCGCGTCTTACCCGAATATGTATGTGGATTCCTTAACCTGCCGACGACGCAACAGTTGTTAAATGCCCAATCCAAAGGCACATCCATCGTATCGCTCAGTAAAACGGATATCAAGGAACTTGAGGTTCCGCTCCCCCCGCTGGAGCGACAGCGGGCCTGCATCGCCCTCACCCGCCTGCATCGCCGCGAACAGGCCCTCTACAAGGCCATCGCGGAGCGCCGCCGGCAAATCACCGATTATAAATTAACAAAAATATATAAAGATGAACGGTAAAGTTACACAGGAAGAGATCAACAAAGTCGTATGGCAAGCCTGCGACACCTTCCGGGGCGTGATTGACCCCAGCCAGTACAAGGACTACATCCTCACGATGCTGTTCTTGAAGTACGTCAGCGACGTCAGCAAAGCGAAATACAAGGAGTATCTCCAGCGCTACGACGGCGACACGGAGCGTGCACAGCGAGCCATGCGCCGCGAACGGTTTCAGGTTCCCGATAACAGTTCATTCGACTACCTCTTCGAGCACCGCAACGAACCCAATATCGGCGAACTGATTGACATTGCGCTGGCCGACCTCGAATTTGCCAACCGCGAAAAGCTGAGTAGCGAGGACGGCAGCGGCATCTTCCGCAACATCAGCTTCAACAGCAGCAACCTCGGCGAAACGAAGGAGCGCAACGCCCGGCTGAAACAGCTGCTTATCGACTTCTCGGACGAGCGGCTGCAGTTCGACGAGTCACACCTCGCGAACAACGACGTCATCGGCGATGCCTATATGTTCCTTATCGAGAAGTTCGCCAGCGACGCCGGGAAGAAGGCTGGAGAGTTCTTCACGCCGAAGGAGGTTTCGACCCTGCTGGCTCGGCTGACCAAAAGCGCCCCCGGCTCGCGCATCTGCGACCCGACGTGCGGCTCGGGTTCCCTGCTCATCAAGGCAGGCCGCGAGGTGGGCTCCGACAACTTCTCGCTCTACGGCCAAGAGCTCAACGGCAGCACCTGGGCGCTGGCCATGATGAACATGCTGCTCCACGGTTTCGACAGCGCCACCATCCGCTGGGGCGACACGCTGCGCAACCCGAAGCTCAAGGAGGGCGACGCGCTGATGAAGTTTGACACCGTCGTGGCCAATCCGCCCTTCTCGCTCGAAAAGTGGGGCGCCGACGAGGCGGCCAACGACCCCTACAACCGCTTCTGGCGCGGCATTCCGCCCAAGAGCAAGGGCGACTGGGCCTTCATCTGCCACATGCTCGAAGTGGCCAACGAACACGGCAAGGTGGGTGTCGTCGTCCCCCATGGCGTACTGTTCCGGGGTGCCAGCGAGGGGAAAATCCGCCAGCAGACCGTCGAGGAGAACCTCGTCGAGGCCATCATCGGACTCCCGGCCAATCTCTTTTACGGTACGGGCATTCCGGCTGCCATCGCCATCTTCAACAAGGCCAAGACAACGACCGACGTACTCTTCATCGACGCCAGCCGCGAGTTCGAGAATGGCAAGAACCAGAACCGGCTGCGCAAGGAGGACATTGACCACATCGTTACGACCTACCGCCGCTTTGCAAAGAGCGAACTCGCACAGGGTGTCGTCGAGGAGCGTTATGCTTATGTCGCCCGACGCGAGGAGCTTGCCGATAACGACTACAACCTCAACATTCCGCGCTATGTGGACACCTTCGAAGAGGAGCCCGAAATCGACATTGCGGCCATACAGCGGGAGATCGATGCGCTGGAGACGGAGCTTGCAGAAGTACATGTCCGAATGGAGGGTTATTTGAAGGAGTTAGGATTTTAAGGATGCGAATCATACAAGATGAGAACCAAACGCCGGCTTCATTTGAGATAGCTAATCGGGGTGAGACAATGAAAATATAAAGAATTACGCTATGAGTCACGACATAACTCTATCGACCTGGGGTGACATCGGAAATATCATTCTTGGCATTAGTTCCCTATTCACAGCTATTGTTACTGCAATCGTACTCTGCAAACAGCATAAACTGCAACAAAAGCAGCACAAACTGGAACAAGAAAAGCTGAAAATCCAACAAATGGAGCATCAGCCTCTATTTTTCTTCAAACGAGGAAAGGATCATTTGGCGATTTGCAATAGTGGAACAAAATTGAATCGCCCCATCGAGTTTGCCATCGGTTCGATGATCTATGTACAATCCTCCATGTTTCTTCCAGACGGGTTAAAGAATTTCGTATACTGCTGTCCCATCAATATATACAAGGACTGTCGCTGCCAGGAGGAGCTGGATGGAGTCGTTGCCAAATGCCCATTCGTGGAAGAAGATCGAACCAAATTGCACGATATCACATCAAAAATATGGAATAGTCTTGTCCATAGCAAAAAGCTGATACCCAAGCTACCCTACATGACCTCCGTAATAGTCCGAGAGTCCGACTTGATTGCTATTAAGTATCAAGACGTGTATCATATTGACCATACGGTCTATTATCTTGATTCTTCTCCAATCTCCGAGGAAACCTACAACAAGTTGGACAAGATCCGGCAATCGGTTCCAGCTGGCATATATAGTGTCGATAAAGTGAATCTTAACAACATACTGGGAGGAATTCTTCAATTCCGATTTGAAAAAACATGGTAAAGCCAATTACTGCAATGACACACGATACCGACATACCACAAGGCTATAAGGCGACGGCGCTGGGGGTTATTCCGCAGAAGTTTTTAGGCGATCTCCTTTCGAGATGTACCAATGGCCTTACATATGATGTCTCCATCACTTGTGGGATTCCTGTTACTCGTATCGAAACCATTTCTACGGGAGAAATAAATTATGCGAAGGTCGGATATATCCCCAATGAAAGTGGATATGAAACCTTCAGAATGCAAAAAGGCGACATCCTGTATAGCCACATAAATAGTCTTTCTCAAATCGGGAAGGTTGCTTATTACAAAGGCGATAAGGAAATTTATCATGGCATGAACCTGCTTTTGCTTAGAGCCAACGAGAGCCTTGATAAGCAATATTTATATTATACGTTGCTAACTGACCATATGCGGCATATGGCTCAAGTAATAGCGAAGCCAGCTGTCAATCAAGCCAGTATTAGCACTGGCGATTTAAAAAGAGTAAAAATAGCTGTTCCGCCGCTTGCGGAGCAGCGGAAGATTGCGGAGGTGTTGGGCGTGTGGGATGAGGCGAT
>OLXK01002231.1_pt1 | contig 11274 bp, 10 predicted proteins | sample 1674321 | NCBI WGS metagenome assembly OLXK01 (sample SAMEA103958162, study PRJEB25191) | human gut metagenome | reverse complement strand
GGTCGCGGCGAGAGCCGGCGGGGTCCCCCTCCGCCCTCCAATCGCCGGGCCGGCCCGGCGGGAAGGCGCGCAACCGGCGGGGACAACCGGCGGGTGATATCGTACAACGAGCGGGCGACCTGCGGCGGGCGGATACAACCGCCCGCCGCTTGTACAACCGCCGTCCGGATGCTATGCTTGGAGCACCAACCGGCAGGAGAGGGGGCGTTCCCATGGAAAAGGGGGCCGTGCGGGAGAAGCGGCGGGCGCTGCTGTCCCGGTTTTATCAGGGCAACCGGCTGTGCTTTTGCGTGGCGCTGGCCTGTGCCGTGCTCATGGCGGCGATCAATCTCGCGCTGTCCTTCCTCATGCAGCAGCTCGTCGATGCCATCTCCGGAGAAGCGGATGTGTTGCCCCTGCCGGCGTTGGCGTGGATGACCGCCGGGCTGGCCGCCGCCGTCATTGCCGTCGAGGGCATAAACTGCGTTGCAAAGCCGGCCTTCCTGCGACGGGCCATGCGGCAGTACAAAGAGGAGTCCTTTGCACAGCTGCTGCAAAAGAACCTGTCCACCTTTCGGGAGGAGGCCACCGCCACCTATATCTCGGCGCTGTCCAACGACACCGCGAGCCTTGAGACCAACTATCTGGAAAAACAGTTCTCCATTGCCGTCAACGCCGTGGTGTTCGCCGGAGCGTTCGCCATGATGCTGCTGTACAGCCCGTTGCTCACGGCAGTGGCGGTCGGCTTGTCCGTGCTGCCGCTGCTCGCATCCGTGCTGGTGGGCGACCGGTTGAAGACGGCGGAACGGCAGGTGTCCGACCGCAACGAAAGCCTGCTGGCCACACTCAAGGACAGTCTGAACGGGTTTTCCGTCATCAAGAGTTTTCAGGCGGAGCGGGAGATCCTGCGCGCTTTCAGCCAGATGAACCGGGAGACGGAGGACGTCAAGTGCAGGAAACGGCGTCTGGCGGACATTCTCGGCACGATCGGCGCCGTGGCGGGCATGGCGGCGCAGATGGGGGTATTCCTGGCGGGCGCCGCTTTTGCGCTTTCCGGGAAGGGGATTACGCCCGGCGTGGTGATGGTGTTCGTGCAGTTGATGAACTTCGTCATCCAGCCCATTGCGGAGATCCCGCGGGATGTGGCCGGCCGGCGGGCGGCGCTGTCGCTTGTGGACAAGCTGGCCGCCGCGCTGGAGACGCATGTGCGCGACCGGGGCGCGCAGTTGCCGCCCGTGCTTCACCGGGAGCTGGCCCTGGAAGGCCTGACCTTCCGCTATGGCGCGGGGCGGGCGGTGCTGTCCGATGTGTCCGCCGTGCTCCAGGCCGGGCGGTGCTACGCGGTCGTTGGCGCCTCCGGCAGCGGGAAGTCCACCCTGCTCGGCCTGTGCATCGGGATGGACGACCGCTATGAGGGACGCATCCTGCTCGATGGGCACGACGTGCGCGACATCAGCTGTGAATCGCTCTATGGCCTCGTCTCCATCATCCAGCAGGAGGTGTTTGTCTTCAACGCCTCGATCCGCGAAAATATCACCATGTTCCGTCCGTTTCCGCCGGAAGCGGTGGAGGAGGCGATCCGGGGCGCCGGGCTGTCGGCGCTGGTGGAGAACCGTGGCGACGCCTACCTGTGCGGGGAAAACGGCTGCAACCTCTCCGGCGGGGAACGGCAGCGCATCGCCATCGCCCGATGTCTGCTGCGGCGCACGCCCGTCCTGCTGGTGGACGAGGCGACCGCCTCGCTCGACCGGCAGACGGCGCGCCATATCGTCAATACGCTGCTCAATCTTACGGGCATCCTGCGCGTTGTGGTGACGCACGTGCTCGATGCGGAGGAGCTGCGCCGCTTCGACGGCATTCTGGCGCTTAAAAACGGCCGCGTGGAGGAGTGCGGCACCTTTGAAGAACTGATGCGGCAGCGGGGCTATTTCTATTCGCTGTACACGGTTTCGCAATAGGCGGCTGGGGGAGACGCGCCAGGGCGCAGTCCCGGCCGGGTTACGGATGCTCCTTGATCGCAACGACGACCCATTCGCCTGCGTCGTTGCGCTCCACCTTCCAGAGCGAGGGGATCTCCCGGCTGCCCGAGACCGTGTTCCCCTCGTTGTCGAACGCTTCAACGGAATAGCAAACCCAGAGATAACCCTCCGCCTCCTCCAGATGCGCCGACCACAGTTCCAGGGCGTGCTCGGTGCGGGAAGCGCCCCGATCGGACGGCGTGGCGTACCGCGCGAGCAGGCCGTAGCGCGCCTCGTTTTCGACCCGGGTGTGGGTGCAGTCGCCCAACGCCATGTCGGCAAGCCGCAGGACTGCCTGCGCCGCCGCCCGGTCCGCCGCGCTTCCAATGTACGCCAGCCGGCCGAGTTCTTCGCTGCTGTAATAGGCGAGCGGTTGCACCTGCGCCATACGGTACACGGGGAAAAAGCGCAGCAGTACGGCCCCCGCCGCGACGAGGGCGGCCGTTATGGCGATCACGAGCAGCGCCCGGTTGCGCAGCCTCCGGCGGATTTTTGTCAAAGCGTGCGCGGCATGCGCGTCCTGCGCGCCGCCCGCCGCATCGGGCCCGGCCGCGATGGCGCCCGCCGCCATGGCGTCCCGTTCGGCCGCGCATGCGGCGCAGCGGGCAAGATGCGCCCCGACAAACGCCGCCGTTTCGGCGCTCACCAGATCCTCGAGATACAGCGGCAGCAAGTCGCGCACGATGCTGCATTCATGTTTCATGGCATTCGCCCTCCAATCCGTTCTTCAACATCCTGATGGCCCGGTGGCAGGTGACGCAGGCCCAGTTGTCCGATCTGTGGAAGATGGCGCCGATCTGCCGGAAGCTCAACTCTGCAAACATGCGCTACATGAGCACCTCCCGGTAGGGGTCCGGAAGCGCATGTACGCGCCTGCGGAGGCGTTCCGCCTTCAGCTTCCGGCAGACGGCTTCGTCGGGCGGGGCGGCGGGGTCCGCCACCGCCTCAAGCGCCGTGGCATCGAGGCTGACCGTCCGCCCGGCCTTTTTGCAATAGGAAAAATAGCAGTTCTTTGCGATCTGGCACAGCCACACGCGAATGTCGCATGCGCCCCGAAATCCCGCCGCCGAGCGCAGCGCCCGGAAGAAGGTCTCGCTCGTGATCTCCTCGGCGATGTGCTCGCTGCCGGAGAGCCGGCGCACATAGAAATAAACATCCGCAAAATAGGCTTCATAGATCTTTTCAATATCCATCTGCGCCGTCACCCCCTTTCCTCTATAAGACGCCGTTTAACGGGAAATCTTACAACTGTGTTTCAAAGCGGCCCGTCCGCCCGGCTGCCCGTCGAAGGCCCCCGCGCGTTGCGCGGCGCTCCCGAATAGGAGCGGCGGACCCCGGCGGCCTGCCCGCCCGGCTGCCTGTCGAAGGCCCCGCGCTTTGCGCGGCGCTCCCGAATAGGAGCGGCGGACCCCGGCGAATACGCCGGCGGCCCGCCGAACCCGTTGCCGCCCGCAGGGACGGCGCTCTATCCCTTGTCCCCCACAGCCGCCTGCCCCGGCCGGCTTTTTGGGGAATCGCAGCGCCGCTTACGGCACGACGGCTGCGAGCACCTCGCCGATGGGACGGCGGATGGTCAACGCGGCCTGCGCGTCGCGCGGCGTGGCGCTGAGGTTGATGACCGCCAGATCCCGGCCGTGGAAATAGTCGACCAGCCCCGCCGCAGGGTATACCGAAAGCTGCGTGCCGCCGATGAGCAGCATATCCGCCTGCGCCACCGCCTGCACCGCGGCCGACAGCGTCGCCGGGTCCAGCCCTTCGCCGTAGAGCACGACGTCCGGCTTGATGATTCCGCCGCAGGCGCAGCGCGGCACGCCTTCGGCCGCCAGCACCGCGTCGACCGGGTAGCTCCTGCCGCACGCCATGCAGTGGTTGCGGTATACGCTGCCGTGCAGCTCCAGCACATGGCGGCTCCCCGCCTTCTGATGCAGCCCGTCGATGTTCTGCGTGATCACCGCCGTCAGCTTGCCCCGCTGCTCCAGCCGCGCAAGCGCGCGGTGCGCCGGGTTGGGCTCCGCCTCCGGACAGATCAGATACTTGCGGTAGTAATCGAAAAACACCTCCGTATGCCGCAGGAAAAACCCGTGGCTCAGCAGCTCCTCCGGCGGCTTGCCGTAGGCCCGCAGCGCGGCATAGACGCCGTTGCTGCTGCGAAAATCCGGTATGCCGCTCTCGGTCGAAAGCCCCGCTCCGCCGAGAAACGCCACCCGCCCGGCGCGGTCGAGCATCTCCGAAAGCCTTGCAAGTTGTTCGTCCATGTCTGTCGCCTCCTTGCCTTATCATACCATATCCGCTATACTGTTGGCATGAAAATCCGGTTTTTTGACGCAAAGATCGCACAGTTTTCGGGCACGCCGCACGTGATCGGCGGCGAGCTCTGGGTGGAGGACGGCCGCATCACGCATGCAGGCCCCGCCCCCGCCGCGCCCCGCCCCGCATTCGACCGCGAGATCGACTGCCGCGGCGGCCTGTTGCTGCCGGGCTTCAAAAATGCGCACACGCACTCCGGCATGACGTTCCTGCGCTCCCATGCGGACGATCTGCCCCTGGCAGACTGGCTCGAAAAGCAGGTGTTCCCGTATGAGCGCCAGCTCACCGGCCGCGATATCGGCACGCTGGTGCGCCTCGCCATCCTCGAATACGTCTCCGGCGGACAGACCGCCATGTTCGACATGTACTTCCACCTCGATGAGGCGGCGGAAGCCGCCATCTCGTCCGGGTTTCGCCTGTCGTTCGTGGGGGCGACGAACGATTATGGCGGCAGCGCCCGGCAGACCGAGGCCGAGTACCACCGCTTCAATGCGCTCCACCCGCTTGTGAACTACCGCATCGGCATCCATGCCGAATATACCACGAGCGAGCCGCTGTTGATCGATATGGCGGCGCTGTCGCGCGAGCTGCACGAACCGTTCTTCACCCATCTGGCCGAGACGCGCGCCGAGGTCGACGGCTGCTATGCGCGCTATGGCATGAGCCCGCTCCAAAAGCTCGATTCGCTCGGCGCGTTCGCCTATGGCGGCGGCGGCTTCCATATGGTGCACCTCAGCCCGGACGATCTCGACCTGTGCGCCCGCCGCGGGCTTTACGCCGTCACCTGCCCCGCCTCCAACCTCAAGCTCGCGTCCGGCGTCGCGCCCGTATGCGAATTCCTGCGCCGGGGTATCCCCGTCGCCATCGGCACGGACGGCCCCGCCAGCAACAACTGCCTCGACTTTTTCCGGGAAATGTTCCTCGTTACCGGGCTGCAAAAGGTTGCCGAGCGGGACGCCGCCGCCTGCGGCGCGCTCGATGTGCTGCGGATGGCGTGCGTCAATGGCGCGCATGCCATGGGTCTGGTCGACTGCGACGACCTGCTCCCCGGCAAGCAGGCCGATCTGGTCCTGCTCGAGCTGCATCAGCCCAACATGCAGCCCGAAAACGATGTGCTCAAAAACGTCGTGTACAGCGGCTCCAAACAAAACGTCCGACTGACCATGGTCGCCGGTCGCATCCTCTATGAGGATGGCGCGTTCTTCACCGGCTGTGACCCCGAGCGGATTTACGCGGAAGCAAACGCCATCATTCGCCGCATGGAGGCGTAGCCGCCGCCCTGTTTTTGGCGGTTTTTCAGAAAGCAAAAGAAAAAGCCCCCGAAAGGGGGGCAAAGGCCGGGACGCGGGGAAAGCCATCCTCCCCGTCGTCCCCTCTTTTTCTTTCAGCCTCCCCATCCCTCGAAAGAAGAGGAGGGCGGCACGTCAACGGCTCAATGCGGCTTTGCCGCCCATATACGGCCGGAGCGGCTCGGGGATGCGCACGCTGCCGTCGCTTTGCAGGTTGTTCTCGAGGAACGCGATGAGCATGCGCGGCGGCGCGACGACGGTATTGTTGAGGGTGTGTGCGAGATAATTACCGCGCTCGCGTCCCTTGATCCGGATGGCAAGCCGGCGCGCCTGCGCGTCGCCGAGGTTGGAGCAGGAGCCGACCTCGAAATATTTCCGCTGCCGCGGCGACCAGGCCTCCACGTCGAGACTGCGCACCTTCAGATCCGCCAGATCGCCGGAGCAGCACTCCACCGTGCGCACCGGGATGTCCAGCGAGCGGAAGAAATCCACGCTGTTGCGCCAAAGCCGGTCGAACCAGGCGGCGCTGTCCTCCGGCTTGCAGACCACGATCATCTCCTGCTTTTCAAACTGGTGGATGCGGTATACCCCGCGCTCCTCGATGCCATGCGCGCCCACCTCCTTGCGGAAGCAGGGCGAATAGCTCGTCAGCGCAAGCGGCAGGCGCTCCTCGTCGAGAATGGTGTCAATGAAACGGCCGATCATGGAGTGCTCGCTCGTGCCGATCAGGTACAGATCCTCCCCCTCGATCTTGTACATCATGTTTTCCATCTCGGCAAAGCTCATCACGCCGTCCACCACGCCGCCGCGGATCATGAACGGCGGGATGCAGTAGGTAAAGCCGCGGTCGATCATAAAATCGCGCGCATAGCTCAAAACGGCCGAATGCAGGCGCGCCACATCCCCGAGCAGGTAGTAGAATCCGTTGCCGCTCGTCTTTCTCGCACTGTCGAAATCGATGCCGCCGAGCGCCTCCATGATGTCCACGTGGTATGGCACCGGGAAATCCGGCACGACCGGCTCGCCAAAGCGCTCGCGCTCCACGTTTTCCGTATCGTCACGGCCGATCGGCACCGCCGGATCGATCAGGTTCGGAATGACCAGCATCCGCTTGCGGATCTCCGCTTCATACGTCGTTTCCTGCGCCTCCAGCGCCGCCATCTCGTCGGCCATCGCCTTGACCTCGGCCTTGGTCGCCTCCGCCGCCTCGCGCTCACCGCGCGCCATCAGGCCGCCGATCTGCTTGGACAGCACGTTGCGCCGGTTGCGCAGCTCGTCGCACCGGGTCTTCGCCGCCCGGTATGAGGCGTCCAGCTCGATCACCTCGTCCACCAGCGGCAGCTTGTCGTCCTGAAATTTCTTCCTGATGTTCTCGCGCACCTTGTCCGGTTCCGTCCGGAGCAATTTTATGTCGATCATTTGTTCCCCGTCCTCTGCTTTCGGTTTATTTGTCTTTTCCCCTCTGAAACGGCCCCAAAAATGGCCCCTCATCGCCGCCCCCGGGCGGCTGCCGCGCGCCGGCCGTCAATCGCCGCAATCGTCGCCGTAAAAGCCCTCAATCATGTCGTCTACCGGGTTGTCATACCAGGGATCGGGATCGCTGCTCCAGCGCGCATAGTAGTCGCCAACAATGCGTTCTGCCCAGGCATCCGTTGCGCCATACCGGTCGGCAATCTCCTTTTCAAAGAAGGAGGAGAACCAGTCCGCCGGGAACGCGGGCGACGCATCTCTGAATGCGGCAAATTTCAGGAAGGCTTCTTCGAAATACGCGGCGTATTCGGCGCCGGCGAGCTTCGCCCATGCGTCGGACATCTTCTGGATGAACTCCGACCTGGTCACCTCCGTGGCGTCCGTGTCCGCGTCGGTCTCCACCACGCTGAGGACGGGATACAGAAAGTACAGACTCCCTCCGCCGCGATAGTTCTCCAGCCGCGCTGTGATCACGCAGCGGCAGCCCAACAGCTGCTCCGTATCGAAGTCATACTCCACCATGTCCTCATTATAGAAATAGAGGTACTCGCAGGAAAACTCCTCGACGATCACCTCATCGTACGCGCTGGACGAGCTGGACAAAGTGATTTCGACGGGGTGATCCAGCTTCAGGCGATACGACGGGAACGGCGCGTTGCGCTGCACGACGCCGCACACGGTGATGGTTTCCGAATCGCTGAGGCTGAATGTCGTCATGTCCAACTGCTCCAGATTGTGGACACCGAGCGCCGACAGCCCGCTCGTCGGGGCGGATGTCACGTCGCCGGCCGCGGGCGTGCCGGCCGCGGGCGCGGGGGTCGGCGTGCCGAGCCCGAGCTCCAGGAGCACGCTCTCCAGAACGGAAGCCGCGTCGCCTGCCACGGGCGTGCCGGCCGCGCCGTCATTTGCGAGCTCCGCGCGCAGGGCCGTGAGAAAGGCGGCGATGTCGCTGCTCTTCGTGCGGGCATAGCCCTCCTCCAGGGCTTCCATGGCAGCCTCCCTGTCGCCCATCTCCAGGCGCGCATCGGCAAGCCGGGTGTAGGCGCCGGACTGTTTGGGGTCGATGTCGACCGCGGCGGCAAAGGCGGCCGCCGCCTCCTCATAGCTGCCCTCGGACAGATGCCACATCCCCAGCGCATACTGCACCTGCCAGGCGGTCTCCGCCGCCCGGCGGGAACGCCCCATCAAGAGCGCGAGCAGGGCCGCGCAGGCCACGCAGACGACCGCCGCCGCAAGCACAACGACGATGCGAATCCTTTTGCTCATAATAATCCCCCTCCCATTTTCGTTACAGGCGCGGCGCCGGCGTGTCGGGACGGATGTCCTGCCCTGCGCCTGCGCGGCGCGCTCCCGTCCTGCCGTCCCCCGGTCGCCAGCCTGCTTTCTCCTGCCTGCTTTTTTTCACAAAAGCAGGCGAATACCACCCTCAAAGGGAACCAAAAAAACATTTATTTCGTCTTCCCCCGGCCGCCAGTCGGTTTTCGCTTGCTTCCTTTCTTTTTTCAAAAAGAAAAGAAGGGGAGCCGTTACATCCGCTCAGGCGCCTTCATGCCAAGCAGCCCGAGCCCGATGGCGATGACGCGGCGGGCGGCGATCTCGTCCTCGGCGGTCAGGGCAGCCATGGCGTCTAAGATCATCTGGTAGGCCTTGCGTCCCATGGCAATAGCCTGACTGACGGCGGGGTCGCCCTCCTTGCGCACGGTGACAAGATGCGGGATGATCTCCGCGATATCCGAGGCGTGGTCGCCCATGCGCTCGATATCGGTGACCACCTTCATGGCGGTGGAAATGTGGCGCAGATCGCCCGCCACCGGCTGCTGGCGCAGCAGCAGGGTCATGCAGCGGTGCTCGATGTCCCGCTCCATGTTGTTGATGCGGTCATCCCCCTGCACGATCTTCTGGGCGGCTGCGGCGTCGGCGGTGCACAGCGCTTCCAGCGCGTTCTCCACGGCCTCGGCGGCGTTCTGCCCCATCTCCACCAAGGCAGTTTTAAGGGCTTCCAGATCGCTGTCGTATTGTTTGCGAATGCTCATTGCTTTGTTCCTCCCTGCATTAACCGAACCGGCCGGAGATGTAGTCCTCGGTGCGCTTGTCCCGGGGTGTGCTGAAGATCTGGTTCGTGGGGCCAACTTCCACCAGTTCACCCAGCAGGAAGAAGGCAGTGCGGTCGCTGATACGGGCCGCCTGCTGCATATTGTGGGTGACGATGACCACGGTGTAGTTCTTTTTCAGCTCGTTCATCAGCTCCTCCACCTTCATGGTAGAGCCGGGGTCCAGTGCGCTGGTGGGCTCGTCCATCAGCAGCACCTCGGGCTTGACCGCCAGGGCGCGGGCGATGCAAAGACGCTGCTGCTGCCCGCCGGACAGGCCAAGGGCGCTCTTTTTCAGGCGATCCTTCACCTCGTCCCACAGGGCTGCGCCCCGCAGAGAGGTTTCCACCAGCTCGTCCAGCTCGGCCTTATTGCGCACGCCGTGCAGCTTGGGGCCGTAGGTGATGTTGTCGTAGATGCTCATGGGGAAGGGGTTTGCCTTCTGGAACACCATGCCCACGCGGCGGCGCAGGTCGGTCAGCTCCATCTCGCGGGCAAAGATATCCTCGCCCTTCAGTCGTACATCCCCCTCGATGCGCACGCCCGGCACAAGGTCGTTCATGCGGTTCAGGGTCTTTAAAAAGGTGGACTTGCCGCAGCCGGAGGGACCGATCAGTGCGGTGATCTCCCGCTCGCCCACGTCCAGCGAAATGCTCTTCAGCGCCTTGAAGTCGCCGTACCAGAGGTTCAGATCCTTTGCCGATATCACCGGCACATTCGTGTTTTCCATAGAGTACCTCTTTATTTTTACTGCTTCTGTTTCAGTTTTGTTTTCGCCAGCCGTGCTGCCAGATTGATCAGCAGCACCAGCACCAGCAGCACTGCGCCGATGCCCCATGCGGAGGTGAAATCGCCGTCTTCAAAGGCGCGCAGGTACAGCAGCACCGACAGGGTAGCGCCGTTGGAGGTGTAGGCTTTGAATACGCTCTTGGCGATCACCTCTGCCGCACCGGCGGTGAACAGCAGCGCGGCGCTTTCGCCCACGATGCGTCCCACCGCCAGAATGCAGCCGGTGACGATGCCGTCAATGCTGCAAGGCAGCACGATGGTGCGGATGATGTGCCACTTGCCTGCACCCAGACCCATGGCACCCTCACGGTAGCCCTGCGGCACCGTCTTGAGGGATTCCTGCGTGGTTCGGATGATGGTGGGCAGGTTCATGACCACCAGCGTGAGTGAACCGGACAGCAGACAGGTCTGGAAGCCCAGCGCCTGACTGAACACCAGCATACCCACCAGACCGTAGATGATGCTGGGGATGCCCGCCAGCGTTTCGTTGGTGAACTCAATGACCTCGATGAGCCGCCGGTTGGAGGCATACTCGGTCAGGTAGACCGCCGCGCCCACGCCCAGAGGCAGTACGATCAGTAATGTCAGCACAATGACATACAGTGTGTTGAGGATGGCAGGCAGGATGCCGTCGGTCTTTTTCAGCACACTGGCAGTGGTAGAAAGGAACTTCCAGCTGATGTGGGGGATGCCCCGCACCAGCACCATGCCGATGATACCGGCCACCAGCACCATCACCAGCACGGCGCTGGCCCAGACCAGTGCGGTCATGACCCGGTTCCACATCTGACGGGAAGGCGAAAGGCCCTTATTCATCCCGGCTTCCTCCCTTCAGCACAACGTTCAGCACAACATTGATGATCATGATAAAGACGAACAGCACCAGCGCGATGCTGAACAGCGCCTGCCGCTGCAGACCGCCGGCATAGCTCATCTCCTTGGCGATGGCGGTGGTCAGGAAGGTGACGCTGCGGAAGGGACTGTCCGGCATGTTGGGGCTGTTGCCTGCCACCATCATCACCGCCATGGCCTCACCGATGGCGCGGCCGATGCCCAGCACAATGCCTGCGGCAATGCCGCTTTTGGCTGCCGGAATGCTGATCTTGAACCATGTTTCGGTGTCGGTGGCACCCAGTGCCAGACTGCCCTGCTCATACTCCGGCGGCACGGCGTTCAGTGCCGTGACCGACACGGACACGATGCTGGGCAAGATCATGATGGAAAGCACCACGATGGCGCTCAGCAGGCAGGCACCGGAAGCCTTGCCGAAGGTCCTTGCCACGGCGGGCACCAGCACCTGCATGCCCAGCAGGCCGAACACCACGCTGGGGA
>OLXK01002209.1_pt1 | contig 11386 bp, 6 predicted proteins | sample 1674321 | NCBI WGS metagenome assembly OLXK01 (sample SAMEA103958162, study PRJEB25191) | human gut metagenome | reverse complement strand
TAATTTAATAATAGATAAATATAAAAAATATTATAAAGAATTAGAAGAAAATCGAAATATTGTTCTTGAAGAACTAAAAAAAGAAAAAATTAAATTTAATAAAACATTATCTAAAGGTTTAAAAGAATTTGATAAAATGGTTAGTTCTTTACAAGACAATAAATTAAATAAAGATTTAGCATTTAAATTATATGATACATATGGATTTCCAATTGAATTAACTTTAGAACTTGCAAAAGAACAAAATATTGAAGTTGATGTTGATGGATTTTATGAAAAATTTAAAGCACATCAAGAGTTGTCAAGAAAATCATCAAGTGGTAAGTTTAAAGGAGGATTATCTAATAATAGTGAAATAGAAACTAAATATCATACTGCTACACATTTACTTAATGCTGCATTAAAATTAGTAGTAAATAAAGATGTTCATCAAAAAGGAAGTAATATAACTGAAGAAAGAATGCGTTTTGATTTTTCTTGTGATCATAAATTAAGTGAAGAGGAAATAAAAAAAGCAGAAGATATTGTAAATACTTGGATAAATGAAGGATTAGATGTTATTTGTACTCAAATGAATAAAGAAGATGCGATTAAAAGTGGAGCAGAATGTATGTTTATTGAAAGATATCCTGATGTTGTAACAGTATATACAATTGGGGATATTTCAAAAGAATTATGTGGTGGACCACATGTAAAAAATACTAAAGAATTAGGACATTTTAAAATAATAAAAGAAGAAGCTAGTTCTTCAGGAGTAAGAAGAATAAAGGCTATACTTGAATAAAAGTAAATGAAAATTAAGTAAATATCTTGAATTTTTCTTAATTTAATAGTATACTCAATACATAAGAAAAAGCAATAATAAGAAAATAGTAATAAGAAGTATTACTTTAAGAGAAGAAGTGGTTGGTGTAAACTTCTAAGTAATATCTTATGAATTCACTCTTTAGCTTTATCGTTACCTGCGTTAAAGGTTTAAGATAAGTTATACTTATGAAATAAGGTGGTACCACGAAATAATTCGTCCTTTGGTATTACCTTTTTTATTTTATTTTATGAAGGAGGATTTTTATGAATATTGATGAAATAAAAAATGAAATAAGTAATAAAATTAGTAATGTTAATGATTTAAAATCTTTAAATGAAATTAAGGTTTTATATTTAGGAAAAACAGGTATTATTACTATTTTACAAAATGGGATAAAAGAAGCAGTTGATAAAAAAAGTTATGGAATGATGGTTAATGATATTAGAAATCATTTTAATACTTTATTTATGGAAAAACAAAAAGTTTTAGAGGAAGAAAAATTAAATGAAGAGTTAAATAAAGAACAAATAGATATAACACTTCCTGGTACTAAAATAACAAGTGGTTCACCTAATATTTTAGAAAAATTAGTTGAAGATATTGAAACTGTATTTATTTCAATGGGTTATGATGTTTTGGATGGTCCTGAAATTGAAGAGGATAAATTTAATTTTGAATTATTAAATATTCCAAAAGGACATCCTGCAAGGGATGCACAAGATACATTCTATATAAAAGATGATGAAATCTTACTTAGAAGTCAAACATCTCCAGTTCAAGCAAGAACAATGTTAAAGTATGAAGGGAAAAAACCTATTAGAATGATTTGTCCTGGAAAAACTTACAGAAGAGATGATGATGATGCAACACATTCACATCAATTTATGCAAATTGAAGGTTTAGTAGTAGATAAAGAAATAAGTTTATCAGACCTTAAAGGAACAATGGATGTTATATTTAAACATTTATTTGGAGAGAGTTGTGAAACTAGATTTAGACCAAGTTATTATCAGTTTACTGAACCAAGTGTAGAAACTGATATTAGTTGTTTTGCATGTCATGGAAAAGGTTGTTCTTTATGTAAAAATACAGGTTGGATAACTGTAGCAGGAGCAGGAATTGTACATCCAAATGTCTTAAAAAACTGTGGTTATGATCCAAATAGGTGGACAGGATTTGCATTTGGGTTTGGAGCAGAACGTCTTGCAATGCTTAAATATGGTATAAATGATATAAGAACATTTTATCAAACAGATTTAAGAGAAGTATCACCATTTGATAAAAGGGAGGATTAATATGATTAGTTTAAATTGGGTTAAAGATTATGTTGATATAGAAAATAGAGATTTAAAAAAGTTAGCAACAGAAATAACACAAGCAGGTATTAATGTTGAAAAAGTAGTTACTAAACATATAGATAATTTAGTAATTGGAGAAGTTTTGACATGTGAAAATCATCCAGATAGTGATCATTTACATATATGTCTTGTTGATATTGGTAATGAAACATTACAAATAGTGTGTGGTGCAAAAAATGTAAGACAAGGTATTAAAGTTATCGTAGCTAAAAATGGGTGTGTTTTGCCAGGTAACAATGTTATTAAAAAAGGAAAAATAAGAGGCGTAGAATCAAATGGAATGATTTGTGCTTTATTTGAACTTGGAATAGATGAAAAAACTGAAGAAAACTATAATAAAGGAATTTGTGAATTAAATAGTGATGCTGTAGTAGGAGAAGATCCACTTAAGTATTTAGGGTTAGATGATACATTATATGAACTTGATGTTCATAAACATAGAAATAATGATTGCTATTATCATATAGGATTTGCTTATGAAATAGGTACAATTTTAAATAAAAAAGTTACTCTTCCTGATACAAGTTATAAAGTTTTAGATAAATCTTGTAATAATTTAATAAATTTAACAGTAAATACTTCAAAATGTCCTTATTTCTTAACTAAATTAGTTAAAGATGTTGAAATAAAAGAAAGCCCAGATTTTATTAAAAAACGTCTTGAAAGCGTTGGAATGAGAAGTATAAATAATGTTGTTGATATTTCTAATTATGTTATGTTAGAATTCGGACAACCTCTTCATTTTTATGATTATGATAGTATAGGTAAATTTATTGAAGTAAGAAATGCTAAAGAAAATGAAAAAATTATAACTTTAGATAATAAAGAAAGAACACTAACAAGTAATGATATTGTAATAACAGATGGTGTAAAACCTATTTCTATCGCGGGAGTAATGGGAGGTATGGCTACTGAAGTAGAAAATACTACCAAAAATATCTTAATTGAAAGTGCAATATTTGATAATGTAAGTATAAGAAATACTGCTAATAGATTAAATTTAAGAAGTGAAGCTTCAGTAAGATTTGGTAAAGGACTTAACTATGAATATACACTTCTTGCCCTTAATAGAGCTTGTCACTTATTAGAAAAATATGCTAATGCTAAAATATATGATGGTATAGTAATGTATGATAATATTGATAAAACACCAAAAGTAGTTACATTTAAAAAAGATGATATTAATAAAATGTTAGGTATTGATATAAGTACTTCAGATATGGAAAAAGAACTTGATAGATTAGATTTTAAATATACTTTAGAAGATGGTATATTTACTTGTACTATTCCTAACAGGAGACTAGATATTGATCCATTTGTTAATGATTTAGCAGAAGAAATAGGTAGACTTTATGGTTATCATAATTTAAAATCAACTCTTCCTAAATTAGAAATAAAACAAGGTGGTTATGAAAAAGATGTTAAATTTAGAAAAGATATAAGTAAAAGATGTAGAACTTTAGGACTTAATGAAGTAAAAACATATACTTTAACTTCGATAGAAATGGCAGATAGCTTTAAATATAAAGATATTAAAAATATATATTTACCTAATCCAATGAGTATAGATAAAAGTGTTGTAAGAACAAGTTTAATTCCTTCGTTATTAAATATATATGATTATAATAAAGCAAGAAAGCAAGATAATATTTGTATTTATGAAATAAGTAAAGTATATGATGAAAACTATAATGAAGACACGTTATTAACTATTTTAATGAAAGGTAATTTAGTTGCTACTTCATGGAATAGTAATAGTTTAAAAGTAGATTTTTATTTAATAAAAGGAATAATAGAAAATATTTTAGATTATGTAGGTCTTAAAAATAGATATGGTTTTGAAAAAGATAGTATTAATGATATACATCCTAAAATTGGAGCAAGAATACTTGTAGATAAAAAAGAAGTAGGAATTATAGGTAAGATTCATCCAAGTATTAAAAAAGATGATATTTATGTATGTGAAATATTGCTTAAAGATATTATGATGAATGTAAAGCCTATTAAGTTTAAAGAAGCAAGTATTTATCCTGAAATAGTAAAAGATGTTGCTTTTATAATAAAAAAAGATGTAGAACAAAAAGCATTATATGATGTAATAAAGCATGCAGGATCTAGACTTCTTACTAATATTGAAGTATTTGATGTATATACAGGTACTAATTTAAAAGAAGATGAAAAATCAATTGCATATAAATTAACATTTAGTGATAATACAAGAACACTTGAAGAAGATGAAGTCATGGAAGTATTTAAAAGAATTATTGATGAAGTTACAACTAAATGTAATGCTGTATTAAGAGATAAATAAGGTCATAAAATTATGATCTTTTTTATTGGTAAAAATTACCAACAATATTTTTCGTATTATTATGATAAAATAAATCTTGTAGGATAGAAAAATATACCAAATTTGACCCTTGTTAAAAAATGTTAGCAAAAACATTGACTTGGGGGGGGTATATTATATAATAACCTTATAAAGTTAATAGTTAATAAAATAAGGGAGTTGATAAAATGATAAATAAATTAAAACAAAATAAATTGATATTAATAATATTTATGATATCTATAATTCTCATAATAATAGGAGTAACATATTCATTATATGAAATATTATTTACAGGAAGGAAAGAACAAGTAATAGATGCTGGTGGAATAGTATTTAAATATAATGAAACATCAGATGGATTAATTTTAGATAATAATTCAATATTAGATGATACTGCAGGAAAAACTCAAGAAAAATATTTTGATTTTGAAATAAGTTTAACATCAAATAAAAATACTTCAATAAACTATATAATAGCAATAGATGAAAATGATATTTCAACACTTACTAATGATAAAGTTAAAGTATATTTAACTAATCAAGATAATATAGAAATAGTAAGTCCTATTAGTATAAGTCAACTAGAAGTAGATGTTAATAAAAACAATTATAAAAAATTATATAATAAACAAATAAATCAAGGAGAAAAACATTTATATAGATTAAGAACATGGATAGATGATACAAAAGATTTATACACAGAAACATCAAATGATGGAAATCATACTTTAGAAATGAAAGATGTTATATATAAATTTAAAGTAAATGTATATACTGTATTGGATAACGAAGAAACTATTATAACAGGAGTAGATACTTTAATAGCGTTAACAGATAATAAAGATAACAGTGGACTATATACTATAACACATCCTGCTGATAGTACACTTCAAATAGGAGCAACAGAAGATATAACAGAATATAGATACCGTGGAGCAAATCCAAAAAACTATGTAACATTTAATAATGAAACATGGAGAATAATTGGAGTATTCCCAACCGATGATGGAACAGGTAAGATAGAAAATAGAATAAAAATAATAAAAGATCAAAGTATAGGAAATAAATATTGGGATACTTCTGGAGAATATGGATCAAATAATTGGGCTAGACCAGCAACATTAAATACAGAACTTAATACGACATATTTAAATAGTTTAGATAGTACAGCACAAAACATGATAGGAGATGCTAAGTATTATTTAGGAGGATATAAAGATACTACAATAACTTCAGAAGTAATGTATAGTTATGAAAGAAAAATAAAAAACACAACAAGTAATGAATTTTATTATGGAACAAACCCTAATAATTTGGTAGGAAAACTAGGACTAATGTATGCCAGTGACTATGGATATGCAGCGAGTGATGAGTGCAAGCAAACACTAAACAACTATAATAATACAACATGTAAAAACAATAACTGGTTATTTAAAAGTAATAATGAGTGGATATTGCCTCAGAATGCCAACGATAGTGGCGGTGTGTTTTATTTCTATTCAGGTGGGGGCGTGTCATGTAACTACAGGGCCGGTGGCTGGCAGTTTGCCGTTCGGCCAGGCCTATATCTAAAATCATCAGTACAAATCATCGGAGGATCAGGGACTTCAACTGATCCATATGTAATAGGTATAAATCAAAAAGATACAAGCGGAGCAAATGCTCCAGTACTTGCAAGTAATATGGTACCAGTATATTATGATGATTCAAAAAATGTATGGAAATGTGCTGATAAAGATAACAAAGATATTGTAACTAGATGGTATCATTATGATTACAAAATGTGGGCTAATGCAGTTACCATAAATTATAGTGATAGTTCTATAAAAAATAGATATTTTAATTCTGATGGTACATTAAAAATAAAACCAGGTGAGGAAGTATTAATGGATGATATAACAACAATGTGGGTATGGATACCAAGGTTTAATGCAACTACACCAAGTAATTATAATGGAGGTACACAAGCAAAACCTAATGCAATAGATGTAACATTTGTCAAACAAAATGAAGTAGCGCTTGATGCATTTACATTTGGAAATAAAGAGTTAAGTGGATTTTGGTATGGTAAATTTGAAATCAGTCATACAACTTTAACTTCAAGTGAAACAAATGATAATTTAGGATGCACGAATGAAACATGTAGTAGTGCCAATGGAACAATAATAAAACCTAATGTAACAAGTTTAGTAAGAAATAATGTAAGTAATTTCTTTTTTGCAAGTAGGAGCATGGAACAACCCAATAATAGTTTTGGATTTGTAAGTAGTGAAGTAGATACACATATGAGTAAAAATAATGAATGGGGAGCAGTAGCATACCTAACTCAAAGTATCTATGGAAGATGTACTAGTAGTACATCATGTACTGAAATAGGGATAAATAATAAACAAGGTCATATAACAGGATATGGAGCGCCTGTAGGAAGCAATTATAGTACATCAAATGGAACATATAATACACCACGTGGAAAAGATGCATCAACAACAGGTACAATATATGGAGTATATGATATGGCAGGTGGAGCATGGGAATATGTTATGGGAGTATATAATAAAACAATAAGTAATTCAGGATTTAGTAGTTTACCAGATACTAAATATTATAATAACTATACAGGATCATCTTATACAGGCCATGCATTAACAGAAACAAAAAATTGGTATAGTGATCAAGCTGACTTCGTTAATTCAAGTGGCCCGTGGTTTGTGCGAGGCGGCACCGATTACAGTAGTACGCATGCAGGAGTGTTTAGCTTTAGCTTCATCGATGGTCGTTCGAGCTCTGTCAATTCTTCGCGCCTTGTAATTTCCAATGAATAACCCAGAAGGGGTATTCATTGGAAAAGAATTAAAGAACCCAAAATGAAAGAAGTAGAAATGATATAAATTTATAAAATAATGATAGAAAGTGATACTTCAAAAACAGATGTGATTAATGCACGAAAGTTTTTGAAGTAATTTTTTAATAAATTTATATAAACTATAAAAGTTGATAATTTTTATAAGTGTTTTGATAATGATTTTTATATAATTAATAAAAATTCTTTTGGTTTTAAAGTTAATGTTATAGATAATAATATAAGTTATATTGTTAAATTTGGGTAAGCTTGCAGGAGTGTTTGGCAATTCGAGTAGTAGTGATTTGTAATTATAAAAAGTTTAAGATAGGTAAGTATTCTTAAACTTTTTTTAGTATCCAAATTTTTCATCTAAACTTTCATCGTTATCAATATAGGTTTTTGTGTCTATTACTTCGTAATTATTTTTATCTTTTCTTATTATTACTTCTTTTATCCCGGCATTTAAAATAAATCTTTTACATAAGATACAAGGGTTAGCATTTTTTACATATGAATTATCTAAAGCTTCTTTTCCTACAAGATAAAGGGTAGAATCAATTAAATCTTTTCTCGCAGCACTTATGATGGCATTTTGTTCAGCGTGAACACTTCTACACATTTCATATCTTTCACCCCTTGGTATTTGCATTTTTTCTCTAGCGCAATATCCAAGTTCATTACAGTTTTTTCTACCTCTTGGAGCACCGGCATAACCTGTTGAAATAATTTCATCATTTTTTACTATGACAGCACCGAATTTTCTTCTTAAACAAGTACATCTTTCTAAGACTGTTTCTGCAATATCAAGGTAATAATTTATTTTATCTATTCTTGGTTTATTTTTTGTTATCATATAATATCTCCTTTTCTTTATTATAATAGAAAAAAATAGTTTTTTCCATAAATTGTTATATATAAAATTAAAAAAATGGTGTATAATATGTCTAAAAGAGGTGTAGTGTATGGATAAGATAGTAATTAAGGGGGCTCGTGAAAATAACTTAAAAAATATAAATATTGAACTTCCTAAGAATAAATTTATTGTAATGACTGGCGTAAGTGGAAGTGGTAAAAGTAGTTTAGCTTTTGATACATTATGTGCTGAAGGGGAAAGAAGATATTTAGAAAGTTTAAACTCTTATGCTAGACAATTTCTTGGTAATAGTCAAAAACCAGATGTTGATAGTATCGAAGGACTATCTCCTACGATATCAATAGATCAAAAAACAACTAATAATAACCCACGAAGTACTGTAGGAACAGTAACTGAAATATATGATTATTTAAGACTTCTTTTTTCTAAAATAGGAGTGCCTATATGTCCTAAACATAATATTCCTATTAAAAATCAAAGTATTGAAGAAATGACTAATAAAGTGCTTCTTCTTGATGAAAATAGTAAAATAGTAGTTTTATCTCCAATTGTGGAAGGTAAGAAAGGTAGTTTTATAGATACATTAGATAAATTTAGAAAAGAAGGATATGTAAGAGTTTATATAGATGATGTTATGTATGATTTAAGTGATGATATTACTTTAGATAAAAATAAAAAACATAATATATCTATTGTTATTGATAGACTTGTTATAAAATCTGATATCAGAAGTCGTTTATATGAAAGTTTAGAACAAGCATGTAAATTAAGTGATGGTAAAGTAATTATTGATGTAATTGGTAAAGAAAAATTAATATTTAGTGAAAAGTTTGCTTGTCCTTATTGTGATTTTTCTTTAAGTGAATTAGAACCTCGTATTTTTAGTTTTAATGCTCCCTATGGGGCTTGTCCTGACTGCAAAGGACTTGGTTTTAAAAAAATAATAGATCCTGATTTAATTATGCCTGATAAAACAAAAAGTATCTATGATGGTGGAATTGTTACAATGGGTGATGATAGTGATGGTATTTATTTTAAAAGATTAGAAAGTGCTTGTAAGCATTTTGGTATAGATTTATCTAAACCTATAAATAGGTTATCTAAAAAAGAGTTAGACATTATTTTATATGGAAGTGATGAACTAATTAGATTTAATTATTCTGCTAAAAGTGGTACTACATATAATAATATTGGTGTATTTGAAGGAGTTATTTGTAACTTAGAAAGAAGATATATTGAAACTAATAGTGATTGGATAAGAGAATGGATTGATAAGTATATGATTGAACTTCCTTGTCCAACATGTAAAGGTGCAAGATTAAAAGAAGAAGTTTTATCTGTTAAGATAAATGGTAAAAATATAGATGAATTAACAAGACTTAATATTACTGAAATATATAATTTTTTATCAGATTTAAAGTTAAATGAAGAACAAGAACAAATTTCTAAACTTTTAATCAAAGAAATAAAAGATAGATTATCATTTTTAATAAATGTTGGACTTGATTATTTAACTCTTAATAGAGAAGCTTCAACATTATCCGGAGGAGAATCTCAAAGAATAAGACTTGCTACCCAAATAGGAACAAGATTAACGGGTGTTTTATATGTTTTAGATGAACCTAGTATTGGTCTTCATCAAAAAGATAATGATAAACTTATTGATGCAATGTTAAGTATGAGAGATTTAGGAAATACTTTAGTAGTGGTCGAACATGATTTAGATACGATGAGAAGAAGTGATTTTCTTGTTGATATTGGCCCTCTTGCAGGAGAACAAGGTGGTGAGGTTGTCGCTTATGGAACACCAGAAGAAGTAGCAAGTTGTGATAATAGTATTACAGGCAACTATTTAAGTGGCAAAAAGTGTATAAAACTTCCTAAAACAAGAAGGAAAGGAAATGGTAAGTATCTTGAAATACAAGGTGCTTGTGAGAATAACTTAAAAAATATTAATGTAAAATTTCCTCTTGGAACATTTACTTGTGTAACCGGAGTAAGTGGAAGTGGTAAAAGTACACTTGTTAATGAAATTTTATATAAAAAATTAACTAGTGAAATATATGGTTCAAAAGTTAAACCTGGTAAATTTAAAAAAATTAAAGGTCTTGAATATGTTGATAAAGTAGTTCATATTTCTCAAGATCCAATTGGAAGAACGCCAAGAAGTAATCCTGCAACATACACTGGTGTATTTGATGATATTAGAGAATTATTCGCAACTACTAAAGAAGCTAAAATGCTTGGTTATGATAAAAGTAGGTTTAGTTTTAATGTAAAAGGTGGTAGATGTGAAGCTTGTCGTGGTGATGGTGTTAAAAAAATAGAAATGCATTTTTTACCAGATGTTTATGTTCCATGTGAAATATGTCATGGTAAAAAATATAATAGTGAAAGTTTAAGTATTAGATTTAAAGATAAAAATATTAGTGAAGTATTAGATATGCGTGTTAATGAGGCTTTAGAGTTTTTCAAAAACTTTCCTAAAATTGAACATAAACTAAAAACTTTACAAGAGGTAGGACTTGGTTATATAAAGCTTGGTCAAAGTGCTACAACATTATCTGGGGGAGAAGCAAGTCGTGTAAAATTAGCTAAAGAACTACAAAAAAAACCAACAGGTAAAAGTGTTTTTATAATGGATGAACCTACAACAGGTCTTCATAATTATGATATTGAAAACTTACTTGCAATTATTAAAAAAATAGTAGATAATAAAGATACAGTAATCGTAATTGAACATAACCTTGATATGATAAAAGTTGCTGATTATATTATTGATTTAGGTCCTGAAGGTGGAGATAAAGGTGGAACAGTTATTGCAACAGGAACACCAGAAGAAATAACTAAAGTTAATGAAAGCTATACAGGACAGTATTTAAAAAAATATTTGTAAGGAGTAATTTATGATAAAAAAACTTATATTTGATTTAGATAATACACTTATTATATGGAAAGATGAATATTCTTTAGAATTAAAATATTTACTTGAAGAATACAAAGTAGATACCGATTATAAAAAAGTAGATAAAATAATAGATGACTTAGAATATAAGCATGATACAATTTCTGAAGAAATATTATTAAATGATATTAATAATAATTTAAATCTAAAAGAAAATGGCTTACGTAATTAGTGACGATTGTATTGCTTGCGGAACTTGTATCGACG
>OLXK01002203.1_pt1 | contig 11405 bp, 10 predicted proteins | sample 1674321 | NCBI WGS metagenome assembly OLXK01 (sample SAMEA103958162, study PRJEB25191) | human gut metagenome | reverse complement strand
ACGCAGACCCGGAGCTGCTGTGGCGCACATATGATATGGGCTACACGATGGACGGCTTCCGCGCGGATGTCGCGGGGGCAATGAACGAAAATGATAATGAGGAGGACGAGGATGACATGGTGAGGTACAACACGATCGAGGAAGTCCCGAGTTGGGCGCGTGGCACAGTAAAGGAGATGATGGATGCAGGTCTGATCTCCGGCACCGGCGGTGGAAACCTTGGCCTTTCCGATGATATGCTGCGGATGCTGTATATCATGTGGCATATGCGTGATAAGCGCTATGGCCGCATCGTAGACGGCAAGGTGATGGACGTGCCCGCATGGGCGATTGATAGCCTGCAGGAGCTTGTGGATAAAGGCGTGCTTGCGGGTGTGGGCGATGGCAAGCTGGACTTGTCTATGGATATGCTGCGCACACTGGTGATTGCGGCGAACATGGATAAATAAAATAAAAACGGAGGAATACATATGACTGCACCGAGTAAAGCGATGGAATTGAAGGCGGCGATCACGGCAATTTTTGCAGCGATGACAGCCTTTTGGGGATGGACGGGCTGGCTTGTGATCGTGTGGCTGACCGCGATGATCCTGGACTATGCAACGGGATCGTGGGCGGCGCTGTCGACCGGATCGTGGGACAGCGCTGTAGCGCGTGCCGGCCTGTGGCACAAGCTCGGCAGTATCGTGGCCATGCTGGTTGCACTGCTGCTGGACGTGGCGCTGTCGGCGATTATCAATTATGGCGGATTGGGGTTTGAGCTGCCGTTTACATATAAAACGGCATTTTTGCCGCTGGTGGCTATCTGGTACATTGTAACGGAGCTGGGGAGCATTATTGAGAACGCTGCGCGCCTTGGCGCTCCGGTGCCGAAGTTTTTGATCAGCAGCTTGAAAAAGCTGAAAGACAAAGCGGATGAAGATAAATAAAGCAATGGCGCTGCCTTAACTGGCAGCGCCATTTTCTTTATCTGTGAAGTTGTTTTTGCCCTTGAATTTTGACAACACTTTTGACAACAGTTTGCGTCTCAAAATGTTCCGGAGCGCGCCGAAAGAAAAACGAAGAAACCATTGAAAAATCAAGGTTTTCTTGAAATTTCAATGGTTTCCTTTTGGTGCTCCAGCGGGGATTCGAACCCCGGACACCCTGCTTAAAAGGCAGGTGCTCTGCCTACTGAGCTACTGGGGCATATCGGTGTGAAAAGTTATCCGCTATCCAAAACATCAGACGTACCCAACAAATACTCAGACGCGAATCCGACGAGAGATCCGCACCCAACAGATACTCAGACGCGAATCCAGCGAAGCGATTCGCGGCTGAAAAAGGAGCTGGTGTTCGGAAACGGATGCTTTCTGCTTGCAGGAAGCAGGAGTTGGAAGAACATCAGCGACGTGGCTGGGATGGCGGGATTCGAACCCACGATATCAGAGTCAAAGTCTGGTGTGTTACCATTACACTACATCCCAATATCGGGGCAAAAATCATCGGGGATCGGGATCACTCCCAATCCCCGATTTCGTGGGGTGGGTAAAGGGGTTCGAACCCTCGACACCCGGAACCACAATCCGGTGCTCTCCCGACTGAGCTATACCCACCATAGGTCTGAAATGGTACGCCAAGAGGGATTCGAACCCCCGGCCTACTGCTTAGAAGGCAGTTGCTCTATCCAACTGAGCTATTGGCGCGCATGCAATATTTGGCTGCCCGCCCAGAAGGTATGGAGCGGGTGATGGGAATCGAACCCACGTATCCAGCTTGGAAGGCTGGTGTTCTACCATTGAACTACACCCGCAGAGGTCGTCCCACAATCAGCTTTACGAATATATCATCTCCGGATGGGGTTTGTCAAGCATAACCTTTCCAAAACTCGAAAATTTCGAAAAAAAGCGGGGACAGCATCGGCTGTCCCCGTGCTTTTCAGCGATGAAAGAGCTTTTTGGTCTGGAAATGCGGCTCAAACGTGATGTTGACCTCGAGCTTCTTGAACACATTCTCGTCCACGTGCGAGAGGATGACGGACGAGTGCGCCTCACAGTGCGCGAGCTTTGCCAGCTGCTGCATGGCGATCTCGGCGGTCGGGTCGCTTGCGGCGCAGATGCTCAGCGCGACGAGCACCTCGTCGGTGTGCAGGCGCGGGTTGTGGTTGCCGAGGTGTTCGACCTTCAGATGCTGGATCGGCTCGATGATGTCGGGAGAGATGAGCGTGACGTCCTTCGGGATGCCGCCAAGGTACTTGAGCGCATTGAGCAGGCAGGCGGAGCTCGCGCCGAGCAGGGAGGAGGTCTTGCCGGTGATGATCGTGCCGTCGGGCATCTCGATGGCGACGGCGGGGGCACCGGTCTCCTCGGCGCGTTTGAGCGCCGCGCCCACGACCGGGCGGTCATCCGCCGTCAGACCGAGCTGGTTGAGCAGCAGCTCCTGCCGCTGTGTCTCGACCGGGGCACACAGGCCGCGCAGCTGCGCGCAGGCGGTGGCGTAGTAGCGGCGCAGAATTTCCTGTTTGGCGGCGGCGCAGCAGACATCGTCGTCGCTGATGCAGTAGCCCGCCATGTTCACGCCCATGTCCGTGGGGCTCTTGTACGGCGAGCTGCCGTAGATGCGCTGGAACATGGCGTTGAGCACGGGGAATATCTCCACGTCGCGGTTGTAGTTGACGGTCGTCACGCCGTAGGCCTCGAGGTGGAAGGGGTCGATCATGTTCACGTCGTCCAGATCAACGGTCGCGGCCTCGTAGGCGAGGTTCACAGGGTGGCGCAGCGGCAGATTCCAGATCGGGAACGTCTCGAACTTGGCGTAGCCCGCGCACACGCCGCGCTTGTGCTCGTGGTAGAGCTGGCTCAGGCAGGTGGCCATCTTGCCGCTGCCGGGGCCGGGCGCAGTCACGACGATGAGGCTGCGCGTCGTCTCGATGTAGTCGTTGCGGCCGAAGCCGTCGTCGCTGACGATGCGCGCAATGTCGGACGGGTAGTCCGGAATGATGTAGTGGCGGTATACGCGGATGCCGAGCATCTCGAGCCGGTGCTGGAATTTCTCCGCTGCCGTCTGACCGCGGTAGTGTGTGATGACGACGCTGCCGACGTACAGTCCGCAGCCCTGAAAGGCGTCGATCAGGCGCAGCGTGTCGTCGTCATAGGTGATGCCGAGGTCGCCGCGGCGCTTGCTGCGCTCGATGTCGTCGGCCGAGATGGCGATGATGATCTCCGCCTCGTCGCGCATCTCCATAAGCATACGCACCTTGCTGTCGGGGGCAAAGCCCGGCAGCACGCGCGACGCGTGGTAGTCGTCGAAGAGTTTGCCGCCAAACTCCAGATACAGCTTGCCGCCGAACTGACTGATGCGCTCGCGGATCTTTTCCGACTGCATCCGGAGGTATTTATTGTTGTCAAAGCCGATTGCCTGCATAGATCTTTCTCTCCTCTGCTTCATGCTATCAAACAAACAACTTATTCTACAACATTCGCCGCGTTCCGGCAACGGGAAAATGCCGAATCCGGTAAAATTTTATTGCCGCGCCGATTCGCCCTTTCTTTATTCATAAATATATGATATAATCCGGAATTACACTGGACAAGGAGTGTCAACAAATGGGTTTTCTCAAAAAAATATTTGGTTCTCACAGCGACCATGAGCTCAAGCGGCTCTATCCGCTCGCTGATAAGATCGATGCCCTGTCGGACGAATACGCCGCGCTCACGGATGAGCAGCTGCGCGCCAAGACCGACGAATTCAAGCAGCGCTACGCCGAAGGCGCGTCGCTTGACGACCTGCTGCCGGAGGCGTTTGCCACGGCACGCGAGGCCTCGTGGCGCGTGCTCGGCATGAAGCCGTTTCGCGTGCAGCTCATCGGCGGCATCGTGCTGCATCAGGGCCGCATCGCGGAGATGAAGACCGGCGAGGGCAAGACCCTCGTCGCCGTTCTGCCGGCTTACCTCAACGCGCTCACCGGTGAGGGTGTGCACATCGTTACCGTCAACGACTACCTCGCCCGCCGCGACAGTGAGTGGATGGGCAAGGTCTACCGCTTCCTCGGGCTGAGCGTCGGCCTGATCGTGCACGATATGTCGAGCGCCGAGCGCCAGCAGGCGTATGCCGCCGACATCACCTACGGCACGAACAACGAGATGGGCTTTGACTACCTGCGTGACAACATGGCCATCTACAAGTCTCAGATGGTGCAGCGCGGCCACGCGTTCGCCATCGTCGACGAGGTGGACTCCATCCTCATCGACGAGGCGCGCACGCCGCTCATCATCTCCGGTCAGGGCGATGAGAGCACCGACCTCTACCGCCAGGCGGAGAACTTTGCCGCCCGCCTCACGTGCAAGGCCTACGCATCCATCGACGACAAGGAAGAGGAGGATGAGGATCTTGACGCCGACTATGTCGTCGACGAGAAGGCGCGCACCGCGACGCTCACCGCCCGCGGCATCGCCAAGGCGGAGGCTGCTTTCGGGCTGGAAAACCTCGCCGACATCGAAAACGCCACCCTCGTGCACCACATCGATCAGGCCATCCGTGCCCACGGCATCATGAAGCGCGACATTGACTACGTCGTCAAGGACGGCGAGGTCATCATCGTCGACGAATTCACCGGCCGCCTCATGCTCGGCCGCCGCTACAGCGACGGTCTGCATCAGGCCATCGAGGCCAAGGAGCACGTGCGCGTGCAGAGCGAAAACAAGACGCTTGCGACCATCACGTTCCAGAACTACTTCCGTCTCTACGGCAAGCTCTCCGGCATGACCGGCACGGCCATGACCGAGGAGGAGGAGTTTGCCGCCATCTACAACCTCGACATCATCGAGATTCCGACGAACAAGCCCGTCATCCGCATCGACAACTCCGACGTCGTGTATAAAAACGAGGCCGGCAAGCTGCGCGCCATCATCGAGCAGATCCGCGTCTGCCACGCCAAGGGGCAGCCGGTGCTGGTCGGCACGGTGTCGATCGAAAAGAGCGAACAGCTGTCAAAGCTGCTGCGTAAAGCGGGCATCCCGCACAACGTCCTCAACGCCAAGCACCACGAGAAGGAGGCCGAGATCGTCGCGCAGGCCGGTAAGTTCGGTGCCGTCACGATCGCGACGAACATGGCCGGCCGCGGCACGGACATCATGCTCGGCGGCAACGCGGAGTATCTGGCCAAGGCCGACCTGCGCAAGGCGGGCTTCACCGAGGAGATCATCGCCGAGGCCACCGGCTATGCCGAGACCGAGGATGAGGACATTCTGGAGGCGCGCGCGCTGTTTGCCGCGCGCATGGCGGAGCACAAAAAGAGCATCGACGCCGAGGCAGACCGCGTGCGCGAGGCCGGCGGCCTGTATATCATCGGCACCGAGCGGCACGAGTCCCGCCGCATCGACAACCAGCTGCGCGGCCGTTCCGGCCGTCAGGGCGACCCCGGCGAGAGCCGCTTTTACATCGCGCTCACGGACGACGTCATGCGTCTGTTCGGTTCGGAGCGGATGCAGAGCATGATGGAGACGCTGCGCGTCGACGAGGACACGCCGCTCGACCACAAGATGCTCTCCAATGCCATCGAGCAGGCACAGCGCACGGTCGAGAGCCGCAACTTCCAGGCCCGTAAGAACGTGCTCGAGTATGACGATGTCATGAACGTGCAGCGCAACGTCATCTATGAAGAGCGCCGCAAGGTGCTCGACGGCGAGGACCTGCAGGAGCATGTCCAGCACATGATCCGCACCGTTGTCACCGGCGAGATCGCCGCCGGCATGGCTGAGCATCACCCCGAAAACGACAAGGATCTGCAGGAGATCCTTGCGCCCATGGCAAAGCTCTTCCCGTGCGAGCTGCACTACACGGCGGATGAGCTGCGCAAGCTCACGCCCGACGCGCTCGCGGACGCGGTCTATGACTGCGCCATGAAAGCCTATGCCGCGCGCGAGGAGACCTTCGGCCTGCAGCCGGACGGCACGCCGCTCATGCGCGAGCTCGAGCGCGTGGTCATGCTGCGCGTGGTCGACGAATACTGGATGGATCACCTCGAGGCCATGGACGACCTGCGTCAGGGCATCGGCCTGCGCGCCTACGGCAACGTCAAACCGGTCGATGAGTATAAGCGCGCCGGCTTTGACATGTTCGACGAGATGGTCAACGGCATCCAGACCGAGACGGTGCGCCGCCTGTTCACGGTGCGCGTGCGCCGCGAGCAGAAGCTCGAGCGCAAGACCGTCGCCCGCGGTGCCGTGGCCAATGCCGGCGGGGACGACAGCGAGAAGAAGCGCCCCGTCCGCCGTACCAAGAAGCCCGGCCGCAACGACCCGTGCCCGTGCGGCAAGCTGCGTCCGAACGGTCTGCCCATGAAGTATAAAGACTGCTGCGGCAAGGATCAGTGATGTACGCAGAGATCACATTCCCGCTGCACGCACAGCGCGGCGCAGCGTATCTGACCGCGCCGAACATCCCGGCGCGCCACGCCTTTTCCACCCGCCTCGGCGGCGTGAGCACCGGCGTGCTCGAGAGCCTGAATCTCAGCGTCCGGCGCGGCGACACGCCGGAAAACGTGCGCGAAAACTGGCGGCGGCTCGGCGCTGCCGCCGGGCTCGACCTCACGCGCGCGGTCTATGCAAAGCAGGTGCACAGCGCGGATGTGCGCATCGCGCACGCTGCCGACGCGCAGCCGCCGGAGCTGGAACCCCGCTTTACCTGCGACGGTTTTGTCACGAACGAGCCGGACGTCCCGCTTGCGGTTTTTATGGCCGACTGCCTGCCCGCGCTGCTGCATGATCCCGCCGCCGGGGTCATCGGCGCGGTGCACTGCGGCTGGCGCGGCTCGGTGGCGGATATCCTCGGCGCTGCCGTCGCGCAGATGTGCGCCCTCGGCGCGCACCCGGCGGACATCCGCGCCGCCATCGGTCCGGGCATCGGTGCCTGCTGCTTCGAGGTCGGGCCCGAGGTCGTCGCCGCGGCGGAAGCCCTGCTGCATGAGCCGCTCGGCGCGCTCGTGCGCCCGCGCGCGGGCGACCGGGCGCTGCTCGATCTCAAGCGCGTCAATGCCCTGCGCCTGACACAGCTCGGCGTCCCGGCGGAGCAGATCACCGTGTCGGACGCCTGCACCATGTGCCGGCCGGATGTGTTCTGGTCGCACCGCGCGACCGACGGCCGCCGCGGCGTGCAGGCCGCCGTCATCACCCTGTGACCCAAGGGGGTAACCCATGAAACATCTTCATCTGACCCGACTGCTGTCGTTCGCGCTGGCACTCACGCTGCTGCTCGGCTGCGCCGCCTGCGGCAAGGACGACGCGGACGATACCGGCGAGACCGTCGGCAAAAAGGACACGCAGACCGCCGTCGAGCTTGACGGAAAGTTCACGCTCAGCTACAGTGCGTCCGCCGGCATGAACCCGTACAAAACACAAAATACCGATAACCTCGCCATCTGCGGTCTCGTGTACGAGACGCTCACGGAGCTCACCGACGCTTTTGAGGCCGAGCCCGGCCTGTTTACGGAGTGGAGCAGTGACGACGGCGAGACATGGACGTTCACCGTCAACACCGAGCGCGCCTTTCACGACGGACACGTGCTCACCGCGCAGGACGCGGCCTATTCCATTCGCACCGCCATGGCCTCGAGCCTCTATGCCGGCCGCCTGAGTGCGGTCAAGGAGGTCAAGGACAATGACGACGGTACGGTCACTGTTACGCTCTCGCGCGCGAATACGCAGTTTCCTGCGCTGCTGAACATCCCTGTCATTGAAAACGACGCCGGCGACAGTGCCTATCCGTGCGGCACGGGGCTGTACACGTATGCCGCCGACCATCAGAGCCTCACCGTGGCGGCCGACCATCCGGATGCCGACAAGGCGCCGGTCGAGGCGTTTTACCTCGCCGAGTACAAGTCGGTCGAGGAGATCACCTCTGCGTTTGACAACGGAGAGCTCGACCTTGCGCTCAGCGACCCGAGCTCCGGTACAGACCTGACCTTTTCGACCCAGAGCGACCAGCGCCAGTATGCCACGACGAACCTGCAGTACATCGGCTTTAACACCAACAGCAGCTTTTTCATGACCGCGCGCTACCGTCAGCCGTTCAACTATGTGGTCGACCGTGCGTTTGCCGTTGCGCTGCTGCACGACTGCGCCGTTGCGAGCGCGCTGCCCGTCCACCCGGCAAGCACGCTCTTTGACAGCTCCCTCAACGAGTCGCTGGCCTACGATCTGGACAAGGCGAAAAAGATGCTCGACGACCTGAAGATCGTGGACTATGACGGCGACGGCGAGCGCGAGTACATGCCCGACGGCTCGTCGCCGCTTGATATCAGCCTCTCGCTGATCGTCTATGCCGACAGCACGTTCAAGGTCAGCATGGCCAACAAGATCGCGGCCGATCTCACGAGCATCGGCATCCCCGTGAAGGTGCGCGAAATGAGCTGGGACAACTATCAGGCTGCGCTCAAGGGCGGCAAATATGATCTGTACTATGGTGAGGTCGCGCTCCCGGCGGACTTCGATCTCTCGGCGCTGCTCAAATCCGGCGGTGCGCTCAACTACGGCGGCATCTCGACCGGCACGTATGCCGATGTCATCAACGCCTATCTCGCCGCCCCGGACACCGGCCGTGCCGCGGCCTGCCGCACCATGCTGCAGACGATCTCGGACACGGCACCCATCGTGCCCATCTGCTTTGAAAAGCACTGCCTGTATGTGCATCGCGGTGCCGTCGGCGGCTTTTCTCCCACAAAGTACAACATTTTCCGCAACATCACGGATTGGAAGATCAGTCAGGCATGAAGCACGAGTGGATCGCACGCGCCAAGCGCTTTGCCACCTATGCGCTTGTCGGCTGCTTCGACACGGGCATGGACTGGGTGGCGTTTACGACCGCACATGAGCTGCTGCATTTCACGCCCATGCTCTGTCAGGCGATCGGCTATGCCGTCGGCACGGTCTGCAGCTATTTTCTCAACGGGCGCATCACCTTCCGCGACGGGCATATCGCCCGCTGGCGGCAGTGTGCGCGCTTTGCGGCGTGGAACGTGGTGTCCCTCGCGCTCAGCGAGGTGATGATCGGCCTGCTGACGCATTTCGGCATCAATCCGTACCTTGCCAAGGTCGGTGTCACGTTCGAGGTCGCGCTGCTGAATTACTTCGGCTATAAGTATATTGTGTTCGCAGTCCCAAAAGAAACGGAAGGAGAGCAGGATCATGACAGATCGTCAACTGATTAATCTGGCCGAGCAGGCCTCCCGCAATGCCTATGTCCCGTATTCCCATTTTGCCGTCGGCGCCGCGCTCGAGTGCCGCGACGGTACGGTCTTTACCGGATGCAACGTGGAAAATGCCGCCCTCGGCAGCACCATCTGCGCCGAGCGGACCGCCGCGTGCAAGGCCGTCAGCGAGGGACACCGCGACTTCGTGCGCATCGCTGTCTACGGTGACGGGGAGCACTACTGCTACCCCTGCGGCGCGTGCCGGCAGTTTCTGGCGGAGTTCGCGCCCGATATGGAGGTGCTGTCCGTCATGGGCGGCGGGCGCTATGTCAGCAACCGTCTGAGCGAGCTCATGCCCTATACCTTTAATTATTAAAGGGTGCGCCATGGAACTGGAACAACTGCGCATCTTTTGCGCCGTCGCTGCCTGCCGCAGCTTCACACGCGCGGCCAAGGAGCTCTTTGTCAGCCACTCGACGACCAGCCGCGCCGTGACTGCCCTCGAGCGGGAGCTCGGCGTGCCGCTGCTCACGCGCGACCGGCACACCGTTGCGCTCACGGGCGCGGGCGCGGTGCTTCTGACCGGTGCGGAGGCGCTTTTGCGCGATGCGGACGCCCTCGCGGACGCCGTGCGCGCAGCGGCGGAGCCGTCGGAAACGGCAGAAAAATGAATTGGTCGGACTGCACAAACTTTTTTGTGAATTTTCTACATTTCGGTGAAAAACCCTCTTGACATCCGAGAGGGTTTTTGCTATTCTTAGGGAGCGCCTGTGCGGAAACAGGTGCATTCTGCGATGAAGCGGGAGATTGCGGAGCTGATCTCCGGTAACTTCCGTGGAGTATGTCCGCTGCCGCGCCTTTGCACGGCAGACAATCGGGCGGTTGAGTCAGCCAGCACCAGCGTATATCACCTGCACGGCTGCATACCGGCGAGAGCCGGTTTGTTTTTCGGGCAGGGTTTGATACGCACGGAACGGTGTATGGTGATCTCATCCGTGCGAACCGGCGGAGCCAATGCCGCCAAAAAAATTCGTAACGGAGGAAACAACATGGCAACCACGAGCAACAAGAAAATGATCCGTATCCGCCTCAAGGCCTACGATCACCAGCTGATCGACAAGGCGGCGGAGAAGATCGTCGAAACCGCGAAGCGCACTGACGCGAAGGTCTCCGGCCCCATTCCGCTGCCGACCAAGACCGAGATCGTCACCATCCTGCGTGCTGTTCATAAGTATAAGGACAGCCGTGAGCAGTTTGAGCGCCGCACCCACAAGCGCCTGATCGACATCATGAACCCGACCCAGAAGACGGTCGAGGCTCTGATGAATCTGGAGCTGCCGGCCGGTGTCGAGATCGACATCAAGCTGTAAGCACACCCCGTTAACCCTGCGCGAGAGCGCATATTTACAAACCCGAAGTCCGCAGCTTGCGTGTGCGGACGGGTCAAGTCAGCAGCCTCTGGCCATGAGCTAAGCGAGCTGACCAATAACCTGAAGGAGGAACATGTATGAAAACAGCCATCATCGGTAAAAAGGTCGGCATGACGCAGATCTTCGATGAAGCAGGCAAGGTCGTCCCCGTCACCGTGATCGAGGCAGGCCCCTGCACGGTCACCGGCAAGATGACCAAGGAAAAGGAAGGCTATGAAGCCGTCCAGCTCGGCTACGAGGACGTCGCCGAGAAGAAGCTGACCAAGCCCGAGAAGGGCCACCTGGACAAGGCGGGCGTCGGCTATAAGAAGCACCTCAAAGAGTTCCGTCTCGAGGACTGCGCCTCTGTCAATGTGGGCGATGTCGTCAAGGCCGACACCTTCAAGGAAGGCGACAAGGTCGACATCACCGGCATCAGCAAGGGCCACGGCTACGCCGGCGTCATCAAGCGCTTCGGCCAGGGCCGTACCCCGACCTCCCACGGCGGCGGTCCTGTGCACCGTCACGCCGGCTCCATGGGCTCGAGCACCGATCCTTCCCGTATCTTCCCGGGTAAGAAGCAGGCCGGCCACATGGGCGTGGATCAGGTCACCGTCCAGAACCTCGACGTGGTCAAGGTCGATCCCGAGCTCAACATGATCGTTGTGCGCGGCGCGATCCCCGGCCCGAAGGGCGGTATCGTGTATCTGAAGAACACGGTCAAGAACTTCAAGGCAAAGGGCGCTGCTGCAAACGCCAGCATCAACCCGCAGAAGGCTTCCGCGCGTACCAACCCGCAGAAGGCTTCGGCAAGAAACCGCTGAGAGAGG
>OLXK01002202.1_pt1 | contig 11407 bp, 10 predicted proteins | sample 1674321 | NCBI WGS metagenome assembly OLXK01 (sample SAMEA103958162, study PRJEB25191) | human gut metagenome | reverse complement strand
ACTCATTTAACAAGAACTGTCAGATATTTGTCCTTGACTTTTGAACCAGTTTATTTCCAACAACTTTTCTTTATACATTAATATCCATTCATCCACATCATACAATGGAATATTTACAACTTGTTTAAATGTACGATATGTAGACATTGAAAATTTCCACCCTTCCATATCCTCATTCTCATTTAACAATGTATTCATACTTTTTGATTTTAAATTCTCTTCTGCCTTAACTTCAATTGGATATACATTTCCTAATTGAACTACAAAGTCAATTTCATTTGTTGAATTTTCATTATTATAGTATTTTGGAGTTACATTACAAGCCACTATTTGTTGAGCAACATATTGCTCCGTAAAAGCACCCTTATATTCTTTAAATACATTATCTCCTATTAAAATGTTTTTTGCGGGAGCATCCACCATTGCACCAAGAAGTCCTAAATCAAGTAAGTAAAGTTTAAACGCATTGAACTCCTCATAAAACTTAAGTGGCATACATACTTTATTTATGCGATTTACCCTAAACACCAAGCCTGCATCCACAAGCCATTGAATCGCATCTTCAAACTCTTTTGCACGCCCACCCTTTTTTAGCATTCCATATATAAATTTTTTGTTTTCCTTTGCCAATTGTGCAGGAACAGAATCCCACACTAAATTTACTTTTGTCAATAAATTTCCTGGTATATGTTTTGAAAAATCTTGTCGATAGTTTAATAGAATTCTATTTTGTATTTCGCGAACATGAAATATTTCCTTGGTTTGAGCATAATATTTAACAACTTCAGGCATACCACCAACATAATAATATTGCCTTAAATAATTCTTTAACTTTTCATGGAACACATCCATCTCTTTCCAATTATGGTGTTCCATCTGTTCTACCAATATATCTTCATTTAAAGCCAACAAGAATTCTTTAAATGACATGGGATATAACGTTAATTGATCCACTTTTCCCACTGGAAATCCTGTAGATTGATGCAAAGTAATGCCTAATAAGCTTCCTGCCACAACAATATGATATTCAAAGGCTTCTTCTTGGAAATATTTCAATGCCGTTAATCCTAATGGACATTCCTGTATTTCATCTAAAATAATCAATGTATTTTCTTTTTCAATTCGCGTATTTGTAAGAGCTGAAAAGCTTAAGATCAAACGATTCACATCAAAATCATAGAACATTTCTTTCATCTCATTATTATTGTCACAATTGATATAAACTACATTTTTATATTCTTTTTTTCCAAATTCATTTAAAATCCAAGTCTTTCCCGTTTGTCTTGCACCATTTAAAATCAAAGGTTTACGGTAGCTACTATTTTTCCATTCGACTAAATCATTATATATATATCGATACATAGAATCTTCCTCCTTTAATCTGATTTTACATTTTTCTAGGGGAATATTCCACTGTATTTAACACTTTTCTATGGGAATATTTGAAAAAAATTACATTTTTCTAGGGGAAACTTTAAAATATCTTTAGTTCACACAATAATTTTTTATCAATACACTCAGAATTAGAAAAGTGTCATAATTTCAGATTTTGACTCATTTTACTGCTTTTTTAATGTGTTTTGGTTCAAAATTTCTGATTTTGACACCTTTTTATGCCTTTTTTACCCCATTTTGAGTCAGACTTGACTCATTTTGATTTCTTTTCAAAAGAAAAAGTGTCATTTTTTAAAATTATGATACTTTCAAAAAACGTATCCCCAGCTGACACCTATTTTTTGTACTTTTAATTTGGTTTGCCACTTTTAAGTCTTTTTACTTACTTAAGTTAATAGCATCTATATCCGTACTAATCCAGCAGGAAATATAAAGGCAGATAAAAAATTTACAGAAAAAATCGATAGTGCTAACGCTGTCATAATGAGGCCTGATTGAGAGAACCACTGTGGAAATAATACCGGTGCTTCTGTCTACGATGACAGAGGAATCCTTTTTATTTGAATATAGTGCGATTTGAACATACTATGTCTTGAATTTATAGTTTTGGGGAGCATTTATGCCCTTACATTCTTAACAATGCTCCCCAATTATAATTGGCTTTTGGGGAGCATTGTTGTATTATAATTGTAACAATTGTTCCCTATAAGGAGGAGAAATCATGCCCGTACAATATAGTGAAATACAAGAATTGCTCAGAAGTCGCGCCGATCTTCACGCTAGGCTTAATTTGATGCCATACGATGGAACACCTGAAATCAAAGAACGTGGCGATAAAAAATACCTCTATGTAAGAAAACGTGTTGCTGGCAAGCAGACATCAACTTACGTGGGTGCGTATACTGAAGAACTGTATAATTTGCTTCTTCGAAATGCAAGAGAAATTCGTGAAATCAGAAAATCACTCCGAAGCATTGAAAAACAACTTGCTGAAGCCGGATATTCTGAAGACGAACTTTCTATTAATGTCGTAAACAACATTGCATTCGCACGTGCCAATATGAAGATGAACATCTATGATCAGGCTGTTTTGGAAGGTGTCGCAACGTCCTTTCCACAGACAGAGGAAATCATAGAAAACGGAAAGGTTTCCGGCATGACCGCTACCGACGTGCAGAAGATTTTAAATCTGAAGCATGCATGGGAGTTTATTTTGGACCGCGATGTAGTTGCCAGCCGTTCCGATTATTATATACTCAGTCATATTGCAAGAATTGTAAATGAAGGCTTTTTCGCCGAGGTGGTCGTATTCGAGGTGTCCCAGTTACCATTGGAGGCTCATCTTATGTTCCACCTTTGCCGAATGAACTGGATGTAAAAGATAAAATTCAAGAGATTGCTGGGGAAGATGACGAACCCATTAATATCTCCATCAAACTGTGCCTTTACTGCATGAAGGCTCAAATATTTTTGGATGGTAATAAACGTGCTTCTGTTATTTTTGCAAACCATTATCTTATTTCACATGGCGGTGGCTTTCTAGTAATTCCTGAAAAAGAAGTACCTGAATTCAAGCGGTTGCTGGTAAAATACTACGAAGGTGAAGACATCGCAGTAATTACAGCATTTATGAAAGAGCGCTGCTGGAAAACAATAGAGTCTTAAGCAACATTCATATTGGGGAGTACATCCTGCTGTTCCAGCCATATTTTGCTCCCCAATATTATTAAAGCTTGAAATTGCAGTTGTTCAAGGTTCTTGCCATTTCAAGTTTTACAACACAAATGTAATTAACTTTATCAAATACAGTACCACCCTTATGATATTACTTCACTTATCAACATAATTAACTCCATATGTTCATTCTTACGAAAAAGAAGAGAACCTTGAATCAAAGTTCCCTTTTTCATTAACTACTATAAATCAAATCCAAAATAACGAACGGCATTGTTGTAAGAGATACCCTTAACAATTTCAGTTAAGTTTTCCTTATCATAAGGATACTCTCCATAACCCTATTCCAACGCACTGAGAATTGCAAGTACTTACATCATATTTCTTGTTGTAGTCCCTCACATTTCATAAGTCAAGTTTTTTCGGAATCGTTTTCACACTTGTATTTAAGGGGTATTATCTCTTTTTCTACATTTTATCAAAAAACAGATATGAAACATACTTATTTGTAAGCTTTTTAAATTTTTCTATTGATTTATTCAAAAAACAGGGTTGTTCTGTGTAAGTACTTACATCTAACATTTAAAATATAGACAGGTAGAAATGGTGCAAAAGTTTATAAGATTCATTTTAACGACTTAGTAGCTGTTGCATCATGTCCTCTAGAAAAAGGGACTATATGTAATGTCGATGGACAAGAGTCTACATTTATTGAAGACATTGCCCAAGGACATAAATTTACGTTGAAAGATATTAATAAAAAGGATCAACCTATTATTAAATATGGATATCCTATTGGAATCGCGAAGGATATAAGGAAGTAGCTATCACATTAAGAGAGTCTATCAATGCCAATATCAACAACTGGTCCGCTATGTTGTATGATAGAAAAGATTACTATTTCTCAAATAAATACAAGATGCAGATTGTAGACAGAGACGGTGGTGGAGATAGCTTTGGTGCTGGATTGGTTGCAACAAGTCTAGAAGGATAGGATGCAAAGTCAATAATCGAATTTTCGGTAACTGCAAGTTGTTTAAAACACTCCATTGAAGGTGATTTCAACATGGTAAGCATGGACGAAGTGTTGCAATTAGCTGGTGGAGACGGTTCAGGCCGCGTCCAAAGATAATTCAATTATTTGGCAGCAACAGATTCCTATCATGTATTTATTTCTCCTATTCCAACAATATACTTACATTAAAATATCCTAATCGTAGTTATCTGTTTCTATATAAAACAAAATGACCGATATTTCACTCCCACTGAATATCGGTCATTTTATTGTGTATTAACTATTAAATGCTAAACAAGCAGCTCCTAATAGTCCGCTATCTTCATTTAGGGTTGATTTTCTTACTTTTACTAATGGTTCAACTACTGGATATACCTTTGTCTTCACTAAACTTTCAACTTCTTCTACAAATCCAGGAATCTTTAAAGCTACAGATCCACCAAGAATTACGATTTCTGGATCAATAAATGCTTGAATACCGGCAATAAAGTTTGCCAAATACAATTTAGCATCGTCCATAATCTTTTGTGCTTCTAAATTTCCTTTTAAAGCTAAATCATTTACTTCTCCTGCATGAGCTACAATTAAGCCTGCTTTTTCTGCACGTTGTTCGATGGCAGTTCCACTACAGATAGCTTCTACTCCGCCTGGATAAATGCTTCCGTGACTTGGTCCATTATTCCATAAACATACATTGGCAACTTCATTCGCAAATCCATGAGCTCCTTGGAATACTTTTTTATTAATAACAAGTCCTGATCCAAGTCCTGTGGAAACAGTTAAGTATTGAACAATATTATGCTTTTTTCCTTCCCCAATTATAGCTTCTGCAAGAGCTGCAAGATTTGCATCATTTTCTAAATAGACAGGTTTATGAATCAATTTTTCTAATTCTTTTGTGATACAAAGTCCATGCCACTCTCCATGTAGATTTGGTGTAGTTAAAATTTTTCCTTCAATCAAATCCAATGGACCTGGGCATGACATTCCTACTCCAACAATTTCTTTATCAAAGCTATCGATGGCTTGTTTAATTTTAAATAGGGTAACCTCTGGATTGTCGGCATCCGTAGAGAATTGTGCTCTTTCCTCAATTTTATATTTTTCATCAATCAACGCTACTCGTGTATTGGTTCCTCCAATATCAATTGCGACTGCATATTTCATTTTATATTCTCCATTCTATAGAAAAAGGAAACTCAAGGTTTCCTTTTATATGTAATTATCTGCTACTTTACTATTATTCGTAATAACATTTAACTTTGTCTTGAGAGTTAAATAATCTAATTTTGTCAGCACATACTTTTCCACATGCATCCATAGCTGCAGGATAGATTTCTAATGGTTCTCTGTATCCTGGATTTTCATTTAATGTTTTACGTGCTTGTTCGTAGAATGCAACTTTAATATCACTTGAAATATTGATTTTGCAGATACCGTTCTTAACTGCTTCAGCGATTTCTTCATCTTTATTTGATGATCCACCATGTAATACTAATGGTACTGAAACTTGGTCAGTGATGTCTTTTAAGATATCAATACGTAATTTTGGTTTCATATCTTTTGGATAGATACCATGAGCTGTACCAATAGCACATGCGAATGTATCAATTCCTGTATCTTCAATGAATTGTTTTGCTTCTTCAGGAACTGTGTAGATAACACCTTCTGTTCCACCTTCAATAGAGTTACCTGTTGTACCAATTGTACCTAATTCTGATTCTACTGAAACGTTTGCAATGTGAGCTGTTTCAACAACTTTTTTAGTAATAGCAACGTTTTCTTCGTAAGGAAGTTTAGATGCATCAATCATTACTGATGTCATACCTGCTTGGATGGCACGTACTACAGTTTCATATGAATCACCATGGTCTAAGTGAATACATACAGGAACATCTGTATGAGCTGCTTCGTAAAGCATAGCTTGAATTTGGGCATATCCTACGAAATTGAATTCATCTGGACTCATCTCCAAAATAACTGGTGATTTCAATTCTTTCACAGTCTTCATAACTGCTTTTAACAATTGGTCAGATCCAATGTTGAATGCAGGTACTGCAAAGTGGTTCTTTTGTGCTACTGTTAGCAAATCTTTCATGTTCATTAACATAATATGTTACCTCCTATATAAACTATAAAGATTTTCCTTCTGATCCGGATAAGCGGATATAGTGTTTAACTAATTCTTGACTTTCTTTTTCAACCTGGTGCATCATAACCCAAAAATTGATGTCTGGATCTGCTGCCAAGTGTTTTTTGATTACTTCTGTATTCGCATTCATAAAGTCGCAACCAACATTAATTTTGTTGATTCCATATTTTACTGATTTCAAGATGTTTTCATCACCTGAACCAGATCCACCATGTAATACAAGTGGCATTTTTGTAAGTTCTTTAATTTCTTTTAATCTTTCAAAATCAAATTCTGGAACATATCCTTCAGGATAATTTCCATGACTTGATCCATATGATACAGCTAATGCATCAATACCTGTTTCTTGTGCAAATCGTAATGCTTGCTGAGGATTCGTTTTCATCTGATCACTAGTGAATTCTTCTCCTTCAGTGGCTCCCATGCATCCTATTTCGCCTTCAACTGATGCGTCAAATTCTTGAGCAAACTCAACAATTTCACGAGTCATTTTAATGTTACCTTCCAAATCATATCTGGAAGCATCTACCATTACACTTGAATATCCATCGTGCAACGCCTTCTTTAGTAAAGGCACCTCTTGCCCATGATCGAAGTTAAGTGCAACTTCCACACTTGCTCTATTTGCCAATTTCTTTACAATTGGAGCAATTAAATCACTATCACAATGATTGACCATGTGTTCTTGCACAATGTTAATAATGATTGGTGCTCGAAGCGACTGTGCAGCTTCAATGCATGCACGAGTCGTTTCGATGTTAAAACAATTTATAGCCATCACTGCGTAGTTTCCTTGGTTTGCTCTTTCAAGCATTCATTTCATTGAAACATACATATTTTTTATCCTTCTTCTTAAACTTAAATTTTTTATTCGAATGAGATTCCTGATAAATCTACTTCAGCTTCTTCTTCTTCAACAGATCCGCCAGCGTATTCTTCATCAGTTAATTTTTTCTTCAATACATTTAATAAGATTGCTGTTACACAGCTTCCTGCTAATAATGCAACTACTGCAATAAATGGATTTGACATTGCTGGAATTACGAATACTCCACCTGATGGAACTTTAGATCCAACACCGAACGTAAAGCTTATTGCTCCACATACACCACATCCAATTGAAGTTGAAACTACTGTACGAACTAAGTCGTTCATTGCGATAGGGATAACACCTTCAGAAATCATACATAATCCCATTGGGAATGCAACTTTGATTGCATCTTCTTCTTGAGCTGTAAAGATTCTCTTCTTCAATAATTTTGATAACCGCCATCCAAAAGTTACACCAATTGGAGGTACCATAGCAGCTAATACTTTGATTGCTTCTGGTTCTGTAATTCCATCCAATAATAAACCATCACAAATTAAGTTAGGAACTTTACTAATTGCTCCACCAAAATCAATACATCCGATGAATCCGATAATGAATCCGTACAATGTTTTTTGAGATTGATCTAATCCAGTTACGAAGTTATTCAATCCGTTAGTCATAGCAGTGATTGGTCCACCTAATACGAAGTACATTAATAATCCACCAATCATAGCTGTTAATGTTGGGATAATCATCATTGGCATTAAAGCTTCAGCCCATTTAGGAACTTTTACATATTTACGAATAGCTAATGCAATATAACCAGCAACGAAACCACCAATCATTCCTCCAAGGAATCCTGCTCCTAAGAATGATGCGATTTGACCCATTAAGAAACCTGGGGCAATACCTGGACGGTCAGCGATAGAATAAGAAATGTATCCACCAATGAATGATGGTAATAATCCCATACCTAGAACACCAAGTGAAGTGAATGCGTTAGGAACAGTCATCTTACTAAGATCTGTTACAACTTCTCCTCCCATTAAGTTACCAACGGCAATTAACAAACCTGATGCAACAACTAGTGGCAACATGTATGAAATCGCTGTTAGCAAGTGCTTTTTAATTTCTCCTAATGCTTTTTTCATTTTTACTCTCCTTTTTTATTATTAAGCTTATTTAGTTTTGTTTAATTCTGCCTCTACTTTTTCAAGCAATTGTTTAGGCGCTTTAGTTACTAAGCTAGTTCCAACTTTAACAACCTTTTTGTCTTTGAAACGTTCTGTACCAGTGATCTGAATATCAACTGCAAGAATAACAACATCCGCTTCTTGGATTTGTTCTGGAGTTAATTCATCTTCAGTTCCAATAGTACCTTGTGTTTCCACGTGAATCTCGTGTCCTAATGCTTCAGCGGCACGGATCAATTTTTCTTTAGCAATATAAGTGTGCGCAATACCTGATGTACAAGCAGCAACGGCAACAATTTTCATATTACTATCTCCTTTCTTTAGGACTTATGTCCTCTCTTTAACTGTCTAAATGATACAACGGAAAGCGCTTTCTTACACATTAATAGAGGGCATTTTATTGTGGTAATTTATTCCGGAAAATAAAATGGAAAGACTTTTTAATGTGGTACTTTTTCAAATGTCCGTATTAAATTTCCGGATTTAATTGTGGTAACTTTTATTTGTTAATCACAAAAAAAGCAGACCCACAAGATCTGCTTCATCATATACCAATTAGTTAAATACTTCTTTTAGTTCTTCTACTGTTTTTGCGTTTAATAATTTTTCGATGTTTTCATCATTTCCTAATTTACCAGCAATCTGTGCCAATAACTTCATATGATTTCTTGCGTATTCATGATCATTGCTTACGGCAAATAAGAAAATAAGTTTTACGCCTTGGCCATCTAATGTTTCCCACTCGATTTCATTGTTTAATTTACCAATCGCAATTCCTACCTGTGTTACAGAATCACTTTTTCCATGTGGAATCGCAACAAAGTTTCCAATACCAGTAACACCTTCTGATTCACGAAGATAGATATCTTTTACGAATTCATCAACATCTCCAATATAATTGGCATCTTTTAATTTGGCAGCCAAATGACGAATTGCTTCGTCCTTATTTTTTGCCTCCATGTTTAAATCGATAATTCTTTCATCTAATACGTCTTTTAATTCCATTTCCTTCTACCTCCTATTGAATTAAAAATTTATATAAATCTATGTTTGATTTCATTGATTTAATTTTTTTCAAATTTTCTTCTCTTTCTATAATTGAAATATATTCCTTATAGAAACACTGGATTCTTTTGATTTCTTCTGGAGTTGTCATTTTAAATCCTAACAAGAATACAAGATCAACTTCGTCATCATTCCAGCGTATTGGTTTATCTAATACGGCAATTGATAATTTAGGTTCAATCACTTCGCTTTGTGCACCATGCGTTACACTAATATTGTTTCCAATCGAAGTTGTTGTGGCTTTTTCTCTTTCCATTACTGTTTCAAAGAAATTTGTTGAAACATATCCACGCTTTGCCATTGCCGATGACATAAAACTTAATAGTGATTCTTTATCTTCATACTTTTGATGTACAAAAATCAAATCAGGATCCAATAATGGATAACACTCTGGAGAAAATGATGTTACTTTTTCATCTCTACTTTTTAGTACCACATTAATTTGTTCTCTTAGACTTACGATCCCACTATCACTAAGTAAGTTTGGAATCACAATAATCCGAGAATCCTTTACATCCAATTCCTTTTGCGTGATAATCACATCGCTTGTTTTATCCCCATATAATTTAAAGTCATGCGTGCTCATAACACGAATCTCTTTGATTTCTGAAATTGATTTTTTTAATCGTTCTGTCAATAGTTGTGCATGTCCTCTTGAAAAATCAGCAATTAATAATACATTGAAATGACGTTTGATTCTTTCAAGTGCTGATTGTATATAGAGAACAATGTAACCTACTTCATCCTCTGTTAATTGAAGGCCATAATATTCTTCAAACATAATACTTATGGACATCGTAGCTCTAAATACCGTTTTATATTCAGACTTGATGAAATGTACTAATGAATTTGTTTGAGATAAACCATGACGAATTCTAAATATCGTTGGTCTTAAATGTATAATCAAACTTTCCTTTAGTTTTTCATCCTGCGATAAATCAACATCCAAAATATTTCCAACAACATGAAGCGACATATCTACAAATTCAATTAATTTATTGTCATATTTCTGTACCTGTTCAAGTGTTTCATCTACAGCTGAAATACCAATGAATTTTGAACACATCATTTGAATAGCTAAAAATAACACTTCTTCATTTGAAAAGAGTACATGTAGTTTTTCCTGTAACTTCTTAAATATTGCCACCGTGAATGGATATTCATTGTATTTTTGAAGAATTTGAATTTCTCCTCGATCTTCAACCTTTGGCGATTCAATCTCTCTACGCTGATATGCAATACAACAATAAATAAAGATTTCATAGAATGACTCATCGGTAAATCGATAATTCCATTCGTTTTCAGTTTCAATGATTGATTTTTGAACCAACTTCGTATCCATGTTATAGAAAAAATAATCCATGTTAGATTTGATTTTTTCGTTATCAAAATCACTCATGATAAAATCCTTCATTGCGACACGATATTCATTCTCATTACAATCTAAGCGATAACCTCTATTCTTTTCATTAGCGATTTTCACTTTATATGGAGCTAACCATTTTTCACATTCGCGAATAATCTTCAACACGGTAGGTGCACTCAAATACAATTCTTCCGTTAGCCTTTGTGTAGTAATTGTTTCCCATGGTCTTAACTTAAAAAATATTTTTAAAAGCTCCATTACACGATCGTTATCATCATCTTTGACAACTACCGTATTTCGATTCATTAAAACCGACTGTAATTTTTGTTTCTGCTCCTCCGTACATTCTAACCACATTCCAACACGAGGCTTTTTCTGAATGATACCCATATCGTTCTCTTGAAGATATTCATTAATATCAAAAATTTTATTTCTGATAGATTTTTCAGACATACCAACCGCATCTGCAATTTGCTGCGTTGATACAACATCTCCATCAATAAGACAATTTAGTATTTCTGTATTATAGTATTGTTTTTTTGCTTCTTTCATACCCACCTCATCACCTTACACTAAAAAAATAGCATAAATTGTATACGCTTACGCAAAAAATCACGCCTTTTTAATGTGGTAATTTTCTTGATAATCAAAAATTTTTTACCACATTTAATGTGTTACTTTTTAATATCTGTGTAAAACTTACTTTCTTAGATAGACTCGCTATCCTTATAAGTAT
>OLXK01002194.1_pt1 | contig 11428 bp, 8 predicted proteins | sample 1674321 | NCBI WGS metagenome assembly OLXK01 (sample SAMEA103958162, study PRJEB25191) | human gut metagenome | reverse complement strand
GTCGGGCGAGCTGACGACCGCCGCGAGAGCGACCTCGGTGTTCGCCTTGTTGATGGCTGCGATCTTGTCCTCGGTGAGCGCGTTGGTCGCGCCGAGCAGCGCCGCGACGACCAGAGAAATGGCGGTCAGCGTGCCGGCGACCTTGAGAATAAATTTACCTTCGATCTTCATTATTTTGCCGCCTCCTTCTTGGCTTTCTTGTCAACGCCGAAGCGGGTGGGCTTGGTGTATTTGTCGATGATCCAGGTGCAGCAGTTCATGATCAGGATGGAGTAGCACACGCCCTCGGGATAGGAACCGAAGTAGCGGATGAACACCGTGATCAGGCCGCAGCCGAGACCGAAGATGAGCTGGCCCTTCTTGGTGACAGGGGAGGTCACATAGTCGGTCGCCATGAAGAAGGCGCCGAGGAACAGACCGCCGCCGAGCACGTTGTAGAGCATGAAGGTCATGGGGTCGTTGCCGCGCGGGAACAGGAAGGTGACGACCGCGACGGTGGCAATGTAGGCGACCGGAGTCTGCCAGGAGATGACCTTGCGGACGATGAGGTAAACGCCGCCGATGAGCAGCATCAGCGCGGAGACCTCACCGGCGGAACCGCTGATGAAGCCGATGGCCATATCCTTGATGGGATAGGCGGCGGTCAGCGCCTCCATGTCGCCGGCCTTGAGCAGAGCCATCGGGGTCGCGCCGGTGGCGGCGTCGACCTTGCTCCAGCTGGTCATGGCGGAGGCGTAGCACGCGACGAGCGCGGCACGCGCGGCGAGCGCGGGGTTGAGGAAGTTTTTGCCCAAGCCGCCGTAGAGCTGCTTGACAACGAAGATGGCGAAGAAGTTGCCGACCACGAGCATCCACACGGGAAGCTCCGGCGGGCAGACCATGCTCAGCAGCAGGCCCGTGACGGCGGCGGACAGGTCGCCGATCATCTGGGGCTTATGCAGCAGCTTGCGGTAGAGCCACTCAAAGAAGATGGCGGAGGCGACGGAAACGACCGCGGAGATCGCCACGCGGACGCCGAAGTGCCACACGCCGAAGAGCAGGGCGGGCATCAGGGCGATGATGACGTCGAGCATCAGCCCGCGCGTGTCCTCGCCGTTGCGGATGTGGGGGTTGGAGGAAGCTCTGAGCTTCAGATTCTTATAATCAGTCATTTCTCTTATGCCTCCTTCTTCGCAGCCTCGGCAGCCTTGGCGGCCTCGGCGGCGGCTTTTCTCTTGGCGGCAGCGTCCTTGACCTTCTGCTTGCCGGTCTTGAAGGTCTGCGTCAGGTGCAGACGGCCCGGGCAGATGTAGGCGCAGGCGCCGCATTCCATGCAGTCCATGATGTTGGCGGCCTCCAGCTCCTCGATCATGCCCTTCTGCTCATACATATACATATAGAGGGGCTCAAGATGCACGGGGCAGGCCTCCACGCAGCGGCCGCAGCGGATGCAGGTGGGGTTCTCAACGGTCTTGTCCTCGTCGGCGGCGAAGGCGAGCATCGCGCCGGTTCCCTTGGCGACGGGGATATCGCAGGTGTACTGCGCCATACCCATCATCGGGCCGCCCGCGATGATCTTGAAGGTCTCGTCCTTCAGACCGCCGCAGTAATCAAACAGGCAGGAAACGGGGGTGCCGATGGGGCACTCAACGTTCTTCGGCTCGATCACGCCGGAGCCGGACACGGTGACGACCTTGCTCACAACGGGCATACCGGTCGTGATGGCGCGGAAGATGGCGATGGTCGTGTTGATGTTGAACACGGCGCAGCCGATGGCGCTGGGCAGACCGCCGGGAGGCACCTGCTTGCCGGTGATGGCCTGGCAGAGCTGCTTTTCGCCGCCCTGCGGGTAGCGGCAGCGCAGCGACTCGACCACGACGGGAGCCTTCTGCTCGGCGATGACCTTGTTGAGGGCCTCGATGCCGTTTTTCTTGTTGTCCTCCACGCCGATGACGACCTTGCTCACGCCGAACATCTTGGCGAGGTAGCAGCAGCCGCCGATGATCTCAGCGGGGCGCTCAAGCATCGCGCGATGGTCGCCGGTGATGTAGGGCTCGCACTCCGCGCCGTTGATGATCACATAGTCCACCTTGCCCAGACCGGAAGAGATCTTCACATGGGTGGGGAACGTCGCGCCGCCCTGGCCGACGATGCCGGCGTTCTTGACGATCTCCACCAGCTGCTCGGGCGTCAGACTGTCGGGATCCGCCACGGGCTTGACTTCCTCGGAGACCTCATCCTGGAAATCGTTTTCAATGACCACGGACATCATCTTGCCGCCCATAGAGAAGGGACGGGGCTCCACGGCCTTGACCGTGCCGGAGATGCTGGCGTGGATGGGGGCGGAAACAAATCCGCCGGGTTCGCCGATCCTCTGTCCAATTTTAACCTTGTCGCCTACCGCTACAATAGGCTTGCAAGGCGCACCGATGTGCATAGACATGGGAATGACCACCTCAGCCGGCGCCGCCAGCTTTTCGATGGCCTTTTCATTGGTTGCGGCCTTCATGTCGTTGGGATGAACGCCGCCAAAGAATGCTTGTGCCATTGTCTTCACCTCATCTTACTACCGGGTGGCGCTATGCCACCGCATACTGTCTTAAATATTACAACAAAACTTTTCTCTTGTCCAGCCCCGCGTTGAAATTCCCACGTTTTTTTGCGGTTTTTGTCGGAAACTTCACCGGCAAAGACCGCCTCTTGTGTTTTTCGGGCAGCTGTGCTACACTATACGGTAGAGGGGCGGACACCGCCGGAAAAAACTTCCTGCACTGCGGCAGACGGTCCTCCGCCGGATATCAAACTCTATTCCGAAAGGATGGTATTTTAGTATGGTACTTGACCGTGGTTCCCTGAAGCGGGAGTCCAAGGCGCTGCTGAAAACCGCACAGGTCAGCCCTTACCTGTTTACGCTGGTGCTGCTGGCCATCATGTTCGTCATCAACGGCATCAGCGACTATGTGCAGATGGACGACGAGTTCGCCTATGTCTACTCCCTGCGGTTCGATATGGATCTGAGCTTCCTGGCGCTGCACCGGGCGTTCCCCGCTTTTGCGGTGTGGTTCGTGTCTATCGTGTGCACGCTGCTGGGCGTAGTGCTCAACGTCGGTGCGTCCCTGTACCACCTGGGCATCCGTCGGGGTGAGGAGATGCCCTTCGTCACCCTGTTCGATGGCTTCGCCTTCGTCGGGAAGATCATTCTGCTGTATGTCGTGCAGGTCATCTTCATCTCCCTGTGGACGCTGCTGCTGGTGATCCCCGGCATCGTGGCGGCCTACCGCTACCGCTTTGCTATGCTGAACCTGTGTGAAAACCCGGAGATCGGCGTCATGGAGGCCCTCAACATGAGCAAAGCCCAGACCCTGGGCTTCAAGTGGCAGCTGTTCGTGCTGGATCTGAGCTTTATCGGATGGAATATTCTGGTGGGTCTGACGCTGGGCATTCTGGATATCTGGGTGGCGCCGTACATCGCCCAGAGCAACATCGCCTTCTTCCAGGAGATCAAAAAGATCAAGGGCGTAGGCTTCTTCCCGCCGCGGCCGGAGGATGACGATCAGTTCCGCCCCCATGACCCCTTTGGCGAGGATAACTGGTAATATGCAGAGAACAAGCCCCGGGGCATCGCTCCGGGGCTTGTTGTATTCACGCTTCGGCGGGAGCCGCTTCCTCTGCCTGCGGCATCTCAGCCGGGGCGCTGCCGTCGAAGGGCGTCTCCAGACAGGTCAGGTCCCGCAGGCAGCGGCGGAAGTCGTGGCAGAAGGCGGCGTACTCATAGCCGGTGCAGATACGCTCGTCCATAACGATACCCAGAGGCATCATCTTCTTGCTCAGGTCACCGTTCATGTAGTTAGGCACCGGCTTGCCCATGCAGACGAACACGCTGGTGGTGCCGAACTCATAGCAGTGGTGGTGGATATAGCTGGTCTTGATGGAGGCCAGGTTGGTGATGAACATACTGGTGTGGAAGGGACTCAGGTCAACGATCTTCCGGGGCAGCAGGCCATGCTTGTCCAGATGGTAGGCCAGCCAGATCACGAACTTGGGCAGGCCGGGGATGGAGAACATCATCTTGGCGAACTTGTCGGTACTGTTCTTCTGCTCCGTCTGGCTGTTGGCGGCGATGGCATCGGCGATCTTCTGGTTGATGGTGAAAATAGTGTCCTTGGGCTCCAGATAGATCTTCAGCGTCGTCTCATCCGGGCTGCCGTCGGCCCGCTTTTTCAGGATGACAAAGGAGACGCAGAAATGGTTGCGCTCATAGAGATGACTGTTGACCACAAACCAGTTGAGCTTGGGGTTGGTCTGATAGGCCTTGTAATAGGCGGCGATGATCACCGCCATGTGGTTGATGCGGATCCCAGCGCGCCGTTTTTCGCGGATATAGGCCTTGATGCCCTCCTCGTCGATGTTTTCGGTGATGGTGTTCCAGGCATCGTACCGCTTGGGCATGATGTAGGGAATAGCTGCCACGATGGGGGGCAGGTCCTTTACTCGCTTTCCGTCAGGGCGCATGAGCAGTTCCTCGATTCTGTCTGTATTGTATCCATCATAGACCATATGGCCGCGGATTGCAAGCTGTTGTTTTCTTTTCCGAACAGGTGCGGAAAAGAAATTTTTTCTTTACCTTTCCGCACGATGTTGATATAATAAAGTATTAGTAATGTTATCATGGGATGAAAGTTCCATTTATCATGCAGAGAGGAAGGTGACCGCCGTGCGGTTCAGCAAGTGGCATATCGCGCCGGAAAAGCCGGAGGCGCAGGCATGTCTGCGCGCGGCCGGCTATCCCTATCTGGTGGCCGCCGTGCTCTCCGCGCGCGGCATCGAAACGCCGGAGCAGGCCGCCGCCTTTCTGGAGCGTGAGGACAAGCTGACCATCAGTCCCTTCCTGATGCGGGACATGGACAAGGCCGCGGCGCGTGTGCAGCAGGCGATCGCGGGCGGCGAGAGGATCGCCGTGTTCGGCGACTATGATGTGGACGGCATTACCGCCACCTGTATTCTGGTAGACTATCTCAAGAGCCGGGGCGCCGACGTGGTGCACTACATTCCCCGGCGCATCGAGGACGGCTACGGTCTCAGCCGTGACGCCATCAAGGGCCTTTTCGACCAGGGCGTGCGCCTGCTGGTAACGGTGGACTGCGGCATCACCGGTGTGGAGGAGGTGGACTACGCCAACTCACTGGGGCTGGACGTGGTCATCACCGACCACCACGAGTGCCGGGAGGTCCTGCCCCGGGCCGTGGCCGTGGTGGACCCCCACCGGGCGGACTGCGGCTATCCCTTCAAGCATCTGGCCGGCTGCGGCGTGGCGCTGAAGCTGGTGCTGGCCCTGGGCGGGCCGGACCGGGAGGAGCCTCTCTTTGCCCGGTACTGCACGCTGGCGGCCATCGGCACGGTAGCGGACGTCATGCAGATGTCCGGCGAAAACCGCACCATCGTCTCCCGCGGGCTGGCCACGCTGGAGCACTCGGACTTTATCGGCCTGCACGCCCTGCTGCGGGAGGCGGGTCTGAGCGGGAAGGAGATCTCTTCGGTGCAGATCGGCTTTGTGCTGGCGCCGCGGATCAACGCTGCCGGACGCATGGGCGCGGCGGACAAGGCGGCGGAGCTGCTGCTGTGCACCGATCCCGCCGCGGCGGAGGCCATGGCTAAGGAGCTGTGCGCTCTGAACCGGGAGCGCCAGAACGTAGAGCAGGATATCTACACCCAGGCGGAGGAGATGATCGACCGGATGCCGGAGCGCCAGCGCAGCGCGCTGGTGCTGGAGAGCAGCCGATGGCACCAGGGCGTGGTGGGCATCGTGGCCAGCCGCCTGTCGGAAAAATACTCCCGGCCCAGCTTTATGATCCATCTGAACGGTAGCACCGGCAAAGGCAGCTGCCGCAGCTGGGGCGGCTTTAATCTGTTCGCCGCACTGGAAAACTGCAAGGACCTGCTGCTGGGCTTCGGCGGGCACGAGCTGGCGGCGGGCTTTACCATCGACCGCAGCAACATACCGGCCTTCCGGGACCGGATGAATGAATACGCCCGCAGCTACTGCGGCGGACAGCAGCCGGAGTCGGCGCTGGAGATCGACGTGGCCATCGCCCACCCCGCCGCGGTGACGCTGGAGGAGCTGGAGGCCCTGTCCGTGCTGGAGCCCTATGGCAGCGGCAACGCCAGACCGCTGTTCTGCCTGCTGGGCGCCACGCTGCTGCGGACCCAGAACGTGGGCCAGAACCGGCATCTGAAGCTGCGGCTGGGCAAGGGCTGCGCCCAGTTCGACGGCATATTCTTCTCCACCGTGGCCGAGCGCTGCGGGTGCCATCCGGGCGACCGGGTGGACGCGGCATTTTATTTGCAGATCAATGAGTTCCGGGGCAGCCGGACGGTACAGCTGCAGATGGTGGACATCCGGCCCTCCCTCTGCGCCAGCGGGCGGGAGCAGGAGGCGCTGACACTGGCCCACCGGTGCGCCGCCGGAAAGGCCGTTTCTCTGCGGGAGGCGCGGCGGGCGCTGCCCACCCGGGAGCAATTCGCCGCCGCCTGGCGGTTTTTAGACCGGACCGTGCCCGAGGACGGGCTGACCACAGACCGCTTGCCGCTGCTGCGGCTGATGGCGGCGGAACTGGGCGGCGCGGAACCGGTACTGCGGGCAGCCATGTGCGCCGCGGTGTTCCGGGAACGGGGATTGCTGGACTGGCAGCTGAACGGCGACGCCATCACGCTGCACCTGCGGCGGGGACAACACGTAGCACTGGATCAGTCGCCGCTGATGAACACGCTGCAAAACGATAACGAGAAGGGAGGCGGTGCGCTGTGACACCTCAGGAGCAATACGAACATCTTGTGGAGACGGTAAAGGGCTACAACCCGGCGGCGGGCTTTGACCAGATACGCGCCGCCTATGAATTCGCCGATACCCACCACGCGGGGCAGAACCGCAAGGACGGCTCGCCCTTTATCACACATCCCCTGGCGGTGGCACAGATCGTGGCGGAGGAGCTGCACCTGGACACAGAGTCTATTGTGGCGGCCCTGCTGCACGACACCATCGAGGATACCACCGCCACCCACGAGGAGCTGGCAAAGCTGTTTTCCCCTACGGTGGCGGATCTGGTGGAGGGCGTCAGCAAGCTGACGCGGGTCCACTACACCTCCAAAGAAGAGGAGCAGATGGAGAACCTGCGGAAGATGCTCATGGCCATGGCCAAGGACATCCGGGTCATCCTCATCAAGATCTCCGACCGGCTGCACAATATGCGGACCATGGAGTACCAGACGCCGGAGAAACAGAAGCAGAAGTCCTTTGAGACTATGGAGATCTACGCTCCCATCGCACACCGACTGGGTATGCAGAAGATGAAATGGGAGCTGGAGGATCTGTCGCTGAAGTATCTGGACCCGGTGGGCTACCGGGAGATCACCGAGGCGCTGGACGAAAAGGCCGCGGAGTACGACGGGTTCATGTCCGCCGTGCACGACCGCATCGTCACGCGGCTGAAGGAGGAGGGCATCGACGCCACGGTCTACGGCCGGATGAAGCACCCCTACTCCATCTACCGCAAAATGTACACCCAGAACAAGAGCCTGGACGATGTGTTCGACCTGTTCGCCTTCCGGGTCATCGTGGACACGGTGGCGGACTGCTACAACGTGCTGGGCATCATCCACGACCTGTTCAAGCCCATTCTGGGCCGGTTCAAGGATTACATCGGCACGCCGAAGCCCAATATGTACCAGAGCCTGCACACCACGGTGGTGGGCGAAAGCGGCATCCCCTTCGAGGTACAGATCCGGACGAAGGAGATGCACGAGGTGGCGGAGTACGGCGTGGCCGCCCACTGGAAGTACAAGCAGAACGGCCAGGGCGCCGGGGATGAGCGCAGCTATGAGTGGGTGCGCCGCCTGCTGGAAAACCAGGAGGACGCCGACGCCGAGGACTTCATCCACTCACTGAAGGTGGATATGTTCGCCGACGAGGTGTTCGTGTTCACGCCCAACGGCGACGTGATCAACCTGCCGGCCGGGGCCACGCCCATCGACTTCGCATACACCATACACTCCGCCATCGGCAACCACATGGTGGGCGCCAAGGTCAACGGGCGGATCGTGCAGTTCGACTACCACCTCCGCAACGGCGACGTGGTGGAAGTGATGACCAGCAAATCCGCCCACGGTCCCAGCCGTGACTGGGTGAAGATCGCCCGCAGCAGCAACGCCCGCAGCAAGATACGCCAGTGGTTCAAGAAGGAAAAGCGGGACGAGAACATCGTCAACGGGCGGCAGAGCTTCGAGTCGGAGCTGAAGCGCACCGGCGTGACGCTGAAGGAGCTGACCAACGAGGAGAACCTGCCCGGCGTGCTGAAGAAGCTGTGCTTCACGTCACTGGACGATATGTACGCCGCCATCGGCTACGGCGGCATTTCGGCACTGAAGGTCATCGGCCGGCTACGGGAGGACATCCAGCGCATCATCCACCAGCATCAGACGGAACGGCAGGCGGAGGTCCCCGTGGCGGACCAGCCGCAGCTCATGCGTCCCGCTGTGCCCCAGCGCGCCAAGGGCGAGCAGGGGATCGTGGTGGAGGGTCTGACCAACTGTCTGGTGAAGTTCTCCAAGTGCTGCACCCCTGTGCCGGGAGACGATATCGTGGGCTTCATCACCCGCGGCTACGGCATTTCCGTGCACCGGGCGGACTGTCCCAACGCCGACCCGGCCCGGCGCAAGCCCAGCGAGGCAGGCCGGTGGATCAAGGTCTCCTGGGGCAGCGACACGCGGGAGAGCTACCGCACCACGCTGGAGATCACCGCCAAGGACCGCATCAACATTATCATGGACGTGTCCACGGTGCTGTCCAGCACCAAGACCCACGTCTCCTCCATGAACGCCCGCAGTACGCCGGACGGCTTCGCCCTGCTGTCGCTGGACATCGACGTGCCGGACAGTGAGCAGCTGCGGACCGTCATGCGGCGGCTGGAGCAGATATCGGGCGTCATGCGGGTGACAAGACCGGCCGGATAAGGCCAATGTGAATACAAACAGTATAAAGGAGATAGAATTATGCGTGCTGTATTGACCCGTGTAAAACACGCCAGCGTTTCCGTGGACGGCAAGGTCATCGGACAGATCGGCGAGGGCTTTTTGGTGCTGCTGGGTGTGACCCATGAGGACACCGAGGCACAGGCGGTAAAGCTGGCCGACAAGCTGACGGGCCTGCGTATCTTTGAGGATGAAAATGAAAAGATGAACCGCAGCCTGACGGATGTGGGCGGAGAGCTGCTGATCGTGTCCCAGTTCACGCTGTACGCCAACTGCAAAAAGGGCCGGCGGCCGGACTTTCTGGCGGCGGCGCGGCCGGAGGTGGCCATCCCCCTGTACGAAAAGTTTGTGCAGCTGTGCCGGGACAAGGGCTTTCACACCGAGACGGGTGAATTCGGCGCCTATATGCAGGTGGACAGCCTGAACGACGGACCGCTGACCATCATTCTGGACACCGACACCCTGTAAGGAGGACACCATGACCATCAAAACACTGCAAGTGGGCCCTATCATGACCAACTGCTACCTGCTGTGCGACGAGGACGCGAAGGTCTGTGCCCTGATCGATCCCGGCGACGACGAATCTCGGATAGAAAAGCTGGTGGGACAAAGCGGCTGCGCACTCAAGTACATCCTGCTGACCCACGGGCACTTTGACCACACCTCCGCCGTGCGGCCCCTGTTGGAGAGATACCCGGACGTGCCGGTGTACATCCACGAGAAGGACAGCGTGGCCGGGCGGGGCGGCGAGCTGCTGTTCACCCGGGTGGACGAGCAGCACCAGCGGTATTATAAGGAGGGCGACGTGCTGCCCTTGGGCGGGCTGTCCCTGCGGGTCATGGAAACACCGGGCCACTCCGAGGGCTCCGTGTGTCTGCTGTTGGACCGGGAGCACGTGATCTTTGCCGGGGATACCCTGTTCCGCTGCTCCTGCGGACGATGCGACTTCCCCGGCGGCAGCTATCCCAAGATGCTCGCCTCCCTGGGCCGTCTGGCGGCGCTGGAGAGCGACTGGCGGGTCCTGCCCGGCCATGACCGGGAAACGACGCTGGACTTTGAGCGCCGCATGAACCCCTATATGCGGCAGGGGACGGCGCAATGAAGCTGAACCTGCGCGGTCACGAGGACCGCTACGCCATCGAGCAGAGCCTGCTGGCCTTTTTCCCGGAGGAGCGCCCGGTATATGAGGGCGAGGACGGGGACAGCCACGCGGAGGTCACACTGCATGAGGGCAATGTATATGCCACCGGGGTCACGACACTGACCTATGGCGGCAAAACGGCGCGGTGCGAGGCCCGCGTTCGGACCGCAGGCGTTTCCGACGCATACGAACGGGAACGCCTGCGTCAGCGTGCGCTGAAGCTGTCCTTTTTCCGGGCGGCCCGGGACGTCACCGGCGTGACGCCCAGCTGGGGCGCGCTGACGGGCATCCGCCCGGCCAAGCTGGTGCGGACCATGCTGGAGGACGGCATGACCCCCGCCCAGGCGGACCGGGTGCTGCGGGACACATACTGTGTCTCCCCGGCGCGGCGGCGTCTGGCGCTGGAGAGCGCCGAGGCGGGCCTGAAGGCCAAGAATGGCCTGCGCCCCGAGGACATCTCTCTGTACATCGGCATCCCCTTCTGCCCCACCCGCTGCGCCTATTGCAGCTTCGTGTCGGCGTCGGTGGAAAAGTCCTTCAAGCTGATGGAGCCGTATCTGGCGGCGCTGACGGCGGAGGTGGAGGCCGCGGGCTGCATGGTGAAGGAGGCAGGCCTGCGGATCAAGTCGTTCTACATGGGCGGCGGCACGCCCACCACCCTGTCCGCCAATCAAATGGATGCGCTGCTGACGGCGGTGAACCGGAATTTCGACCTGTCCGACTGCGTGGAATACTGCATCGAGGCGGGACGGCCGGACACCATCGACCGGGAGAAGCTGCAGGTGCTGCTGGATCACGGTGCGGACCGGATCAGCGTAAATCCCCAGTCGCTGGAGCCCCGGGTGCTCTCCGCCATCGGCCGGAAGCACAGCCCGGAGGATATCGAAAAGGCCATGGAGCTGGCCACCTCCATGGGCTTTCCCCATGTGAACATGGACCTGATCGCCGGGCTGCCCGCCGACACACCGGAGGGCTTTCGCCGGACGTTGGATACGTGCCTGACCTTCGGCGCGGACAACATCACCGTGCACACCCTGAGTCTGAAGAAGGGCAGCCGCATCCTGCTGGAGGGCCTGCCTATCCCCTCGGCGGAGGACGTTGCGGCCATGCTGGACTACGCCGATCCGGCGCTGCGGGAAAAGGGCTTCGCCCCCTATTACCTCTACCGCCAGAAATATATGTCCGGCAGCTTTGAGAACGTAGGCTGGTGCATATCCGGGGCAGAGGGCCTGTATAATATCTATATCATGGAGGAGCTGCACAGCATCCTCTCCCTGGGCGCAG